>Ga0098044_1001469_pt1 | contig 12373 bp, 6 predicted proteins | sample 10_taG_FD_75053 | JGI IMG/M metagenome (GOLD analysis project Ga0098044, IMG submission 75053) | Marine viral communities from the Subarctic Pacific Ocean - 10_ETSP_OMZ_AT15264 metaG | ecosystem: Environmental > Aquatic > Marine > Oceanic | place: Pacific Ocean | collected 2015-01-16 | reverse complement strand
TGTACGGCGGCAGTAACCGGCTCAAAACTGCTTCCTTACGCTCCTGTGAAAATCGCGCCACTCATATTCTCAATCCGCCCATCTGGTAAAAGTAGATGGTGTCAACTATCCTGCCAGAGCGGGGTCACCTCTGAGGTCAGTGACTACCAGATTGGACTGGTGTACAAAGATCTGCCGGAAAACGTCCACCTGCAATACGATGTATTACTACCAATGGCAGCACTGAATAATGTTGATCCCGATTATTTACAGCAACAATATGATTCAATCTGGTCATCATCATTTCTCACTTACTTTAAAACGACAGATGCTTTCAATCAGGCTGATTTCGAGGGTATTGCTGACAAGTTCTACCAGGAGCGAATGGCGCCTACTGCAAGCTCATCAATAGCAGATTTTGAAATGGAGCTGCAACCATTAACTAAAGTGCATTTCGGCCCTGACTTTATGAATGATGAACCTGTCGGCAATATTCTTTACATCTACGGATTTTCAGCAGTAGCCACATTTCTGTTACTTATTTCTATATTGAACTACATCAACCTGACTACCTCGCAAGTGATTGCCAGAAACAAAGAACTCATGATTAAAAAGACACTAGGGGCCAGCAGAGTAAATCTTGGCCTCCAATTCTTTATTGAATCTATTACGATTTCATTAACCTCGGTTGTAATAGCTTACTTACTGGTTTTTCTCACATTTAATAGCGGTTTACTGAATCAAATTTTACAGAAAACGGAACTCCAGGAGTTGTTATTAACGCCTGTCGCAGTAGTGCAATTTATCATGCTAGGCATATTGGTAGGTATCGTATCTGCAATTTACCCTGCTATCTCGGTAACCTCACTTTCCGGCCAGCAGACGATAAAAAAGAGCCGCTCAGCTGGCCTTTTCGGCATGTCCGCCAGTCAGTGGATGTTACTCACTCAATTGTCCATCACCGTTGCGATCATTGCATGTGCCTCCCTAACCACCTCACAAATACAATATTTATCATCCAAACCCCTGGGATTTACTCCTGATAATCGCATGCTAGTCGAACTGAACGGCGCTAACAGCATTGAAAGTATCCCATTGATGAAAGATCTACTTTTAAACAATCCCAATATTTCCAATGTCACTTCCGCAGCATACATACCAGGCACAGGCAATGCCATTAGCATCCTGGAAGCAGAAACAGAAAATGGTACAAATGAAAATATTAACGTTGCTTACCTATCCGTTGATCAGGATTACATTGATGCAATGGGCATTGAGCTGTTGGAAGGGAATAATTTCTCAGGTAACAGAGCACCGGAAAGCTCCGTGATTGTCAATCAAACGCTGGTTCGACAAATGGGCTGGAATATGCCACTGGGTAAATCAATTGGCCGAGGTACTGTTATTGGCGTGGCTGAAGATTTCCATTATCGCTCACTAAACGAAGAAATCCAGCCAATGACTCTCTGGCTATTCTCAGACGATTTTAGTTCTCTATCTTCCAGTCAGCGCCTGAATTTATCACGATTTCTCATCATTTCTTTTACTCCAGAAATGACAATTAATAATGAAACCATTAGAGAAATACGCAGTTCGATACAACAATTTGATACCACTGCTATTGCCGAGCCTATGTTGCTGTCTCAAGAAATTTCCGCCCAGTACCAGGAAGAGGAAAGTTTATCTGTTTTAGTGAGAACATTTTCAATTGTCAGCATTATTATTTCCATGGCTGGGTTATTTGGTGTTATTAGCTATATTGTCGACAAACGTCGTAAGGAGATTGCAATCAGACGTATCTCCGGTGCCAGTGTCATTGATATAGCAGCCTTGCTGTCAAAGAAATTGATTGTAGTGATTGCACTTGCTTCTATCCCTACATGTTTACTCAGTTATTTTTTTGCTGACATATGGTTATCCAGCTTTGCTTATCGCATTGATATTAATTTGTTTTATTTTCTGGGATCGTTCGGATCAGTCGCGCTGCTTACACTTTCCCTGGTACTGATAACAACATTATCTGGGGTGAAGTCTGGAACAAGCAGAACACTTAAATATGATTAACTAATCATTACAATAATAACAGGAGAAAAACATTGTTCTGGGTCCAATACCGACTGATTTTCAGACAACTATTAAAAGAAAAACTGTATCCGCTGATCAATGTGCTTGGCCTGGCATTGGGACTTTGTTGTTTTACCATATTGTCGACCATACTCAGGCACGAGCTAGCCTATGACACGCATCATGATAACCACGCAGAGATTTATAGGATAATTTCCAAAGTTCCATTCGGTAATTCTGCACTAACGCCAGAAGGTCTTGGACCTATATTATTACAAGACCATCCTCAATTAGGGGAGTATGTACGATTTCAGGAAACTTCTCAGGATTTTCTGCAGACAGAAGAAAAAAGTGCATTCTGGGATCGTATGTATCTAGCAGACGATAATGTATTCGACATGTTCAGCCACGAAATTGTCTACGGAGATACAACGTCTGCATTCGATGCGCCCTTCTCTATCGCTATCAGCAAACCAATGTCCGAATTTTATTTTGGTGATTTAAATCCGATTGGAGAAGTACTATCTACCGGAACATTAGACTATACGGTGTCATTGGTCTTCGAGCCACTGCCTGGAAACACACATTTAAAATACGATGCGTTGGTTCCATTCAAGTTACTATTATCAATAAATCCAGAACGAGCTGACACCTTTATCAGTAACTTAGGCTGGGTTACCGCCTATACTTATTTCCGTCTACCTCCAGAGTTCGACATTAGTGATTTCGATTCTATCTCTGACTCTTTCTACAACACCTACAGAGGAGACTCGGGAGGTGCTGCAGAGAACTCTGCAGAATTACAATCGCTAACTTCCATTCATTATGGTGAAAAACTGCAGGGAGACCAGCCCACAGGTAATATATTCTACCTTTATGGATATTCTGCAGTCGCCGTTCTTGTTCTTGTCGTCGCTATATTCAACTATGTTGCTTTGTCTACAGCTCGTTCGATCAGAAGGTGCCGGGAAATTGGAATCCGAAAAATACTTGGCTCGTCTAAGCGGCAGCTAATTGCTCAGTATCTGGGCGAGTCTGTCAGTATTTCTATCCTTGCAGCATTAGCTGGACTGATACTCGCAGAGCTTGTGTTGAGAGTCAATCCGCTGTCAAACAGCCTTGCAATTGGCGACCTGGTGGAAACTTACTTTACATTAGAATACCTGGTGTTATTTCTGGTCTTTGGCATAATTGTAGGGATAATATCCGGGGCGTATCCATCATTCTATCTGGTCAGAATGCCATTAATGAACTCTCTCAACGGGGAAGCTAGAAATAGCGGAAGAAACTTCAATCTCGGTAAGCTTCTGCTTTTTGCACAAATCACCACGTCTGTCGTCATTATTGGGTCCTCCTTCGCCATTCAAAGCCATATCCAGTTTCTGCTGGAGAAACCATTGGGGTTCGAAAGAAATAACCGTATAGTTCTGGAAATACAAGGCGCTGATGCAATCGAAAATATCCCTGTCATACGTGAGGAATTAATCGCATCAGGCTATGTCTCGAATGTAGCATTTATTTACTTACCACCAGGAACTGACCCAGGTTCTGGATCTAACTTTCCTGTCGAAAATGAGAATGGTGTCATGACTCCTACCAGCTTTGATCGTGTTTTTGTTGGTGAAAACTACATCCCTACGATGGATATTGTTGTTTCACAAGGAGTTGACTTCACCAGCGATAATGTCTCAAACATTTTCGATACAGTAATGGTTAATGAAACGATGGTCCGGCTAATGGAATGGTCAAACCCTATAGGCAAGGAAATTGAAATGATGGATACCGGTCGAATAAGCCGAGTTATCGGTGTTACAAGGGATTTCAATTATGGCTCGTTGCATAACGCCGTCGGACCCATGGTACTTCAACCTATGAATGCAACTGACTTTACAAATACACGGGAGGCGGCGAGACCGCGCTTTCGGAGAAATATCGTGATAAATTTATCTGACACTAATTCGGCGGAATCTCTACGCACTATTGAGCGTACAATCCAACGCTTTGATCCAGATTATGTTTTCGAACCCCAGTTTCTTGAATCGAACTTAAATCAGCTCTATAGCCCCGAAATTCGACTTAAAAACTTGATTGCCACCTTTTCATTTATCGCCCTGTTTATCTCGGTAATGGGTGTATTTGGCCAAACAGCAATAGCTAGCGAGAAACGCAAGAAAGAAATTGCTATAAGAAAGGTTTTGGGAGCCAACTGGGTACATGTTACTTCCACACTCTCTCGAGAGTTTCTTCCTCTTTTTATTATTTCAGCTATTGTGGCCTCAGTGACTGGAGTATATTTTTTAACACTATGGGTAAGAAATTTTGCCTACCACGAATCAGTTACAATTCTGCCTTTCCTTGGTAGCGCATTATTGGTTGTACTTATAGCTAGTGCGACTATTGCTTTTCAATCTATTTCTGCATCACATAGAAATCCTGTGGACGTTTTACAGGATGACTAAGAGGGTTGTGATATTGATATTGATATTCATAAGATCAATGAAACTTTATCTATTCTTACTTGCCTTAGGCCTCAACTAAACGTCAGAAAAAACGTGCTTCCATGTCCCACCTCACTCCTGGCGATAAGCGTCGCCTGGTTCTGGTGCGCAAGTTGCCGGGACAGACTGAGCCCCACGCCAGTTCCTTTTTCTTTTGTGGTGAAAAAAGGTGTGAAAATATCCGGTAGCTGACTCGGGGGAATCCCCTTACCGGTATCAGAAATCTGTATGACAACACGATGATACTGATCCAGGCTGCATTCAATCGATACCTGTCTGACGGGTTCTTTCTCGACGGCATCCAGGGCATTATGAAAAAGGTTTAGCAAGATCTGTTCAACCTGATGAGTGTCGGCCTGCACGCACAGATCATTCGGTGTCACACTGATTAACAAAGTGGCATTGATCTCCTGCAACCTGTCCTGCATCAGTGTTTCAATACGCTCCAACATGCCTGAAACTGAAATGTCGGTCGACGTTGGTTTTGGGAGTCCGCTTAATGAACGATAGGAATTGACGAAGCTCAGCAGCCCCTGACTGCGTGACGCTATCGATTTTACACTTTTGGCAATATCACTATCGTCATCAGACCCAAGGTTTTTTTCCAGGTGCGTGCTCAACGACACGATTGGTGTCATTGAATTCATGATTTCGTGCGTTAATACCTTGATCAGTTTTTGCCAGCTTGCCATCTCTGTTTCATCTACCGCTGATTGCACATTCTGCAAGGAAACCAGTTTATGTTCTTTACCCAGCAAGCGGAACTCACGAGCGGCAAGTAACAACTGCATGCTGTCACCGCCAATTTCGGTTTTAACCAGAGCGCTCTTTCCAGGTTTCAGCTCTCGGATTTCTTCACCAAGCCTGCTGTTTTCTCTATCTACGGCTGCCATATTGATAATGACAACCGTTTGCAGCAACTGCTTCGCAGCCCGGTTGCTGATCACAACCTTGCCGGTATCATCAAAACACAGCAGTGCTGTATCGACATGTTCGATGACCATGCTGAGATATTCATGCTGCGCGGAACGTTCAGCTTTAAGCTGACGATATTTTTCGATCAAGACCTTCTGCGCATCCAGCAAGTCCCTGGTAGCATGATTACCCTGTAATGCGGTTGTTGTGGAAAAATCATTATGAGCAATGTTTCGTATAAACTGCGCAAAGCGCTCATGGCTTTGATCGACCCTGGTGATAAGCCGGTACGTTAAAACAATCACCACGGCGCCTGATAATACTGCCAACCCTGGCCACAGTTGCTCTACCACTGAATAGCTCAATGCAAACATGGCCACCAGCAACAGCATGACTGTCAAAACCGTTCTGACTTTATTGCTGATTGTTTTATTCGCTATTGATGCCATATTTTTCCATTTTCCGGTAAAGCGTTGTTCTGCCAAGGCCCAATGCTTTCGCCACTTTCGTCATGTTGCCACCAAACGCAGTGAGTGCACCTTCAATTGCTCGCTGCTCTAACACCTCAAGATTAAAATCTTCTCTATGGCTGCTGGCGGCAGGGGCTTCTGACAGGAAATTCTCTGTTTTTAACTCATTACTGCTTGCAACGATAATCGCCCTTTCTGTGGCATGTTTTAATTCACGGACATTCCCCGGCCAGCGATAGGAAGTCAGTTTCTCCAGCGTTGCTGACGATATATACGTATCGGTTCTACCGTATTTATTACCAAATACTGTCTGGTAGTGTGACAGCAATAACGGGATGTCTTCTTGCCGCTCCCGTAGTGGTGGAACATTCACTTCTACTGTATTGATGCGATACAGCAGGTCCGACCTGAACTGATCCGTATCAGCTAACTGTTCACGGGATACGTTGGTGGCACTGACCAGCCTGATGTCAACGGGTATTGAGCGGGTTCCACCTACTTTAGTAATACTGCGTGATTCAAGCGCTCTCAATAACTTGGCCTGGATGTCCAGTTCAAGATTGCCTATTTCATCAAGAAATAATGTTCCTCCCGACGCCAGTTCAAACTTTCCCGGCTTCTCATTCTTGGCATCGGTAAACGCGCCTTTGGCATGACCAAACATTTCAGACTCAAATAACGAACTGGGTAGTGCACCGACGTCTACCGAAACCATCGGTCCCTTTTCGCGCTGAGACTGCTGATGAATAGCCCGTGCGATGAGTTCCTTGCCAGTACCATTCTCTCCTGTCACGAGCACATTTGCATCCGAAGGCGCCACACGTGATATCAGTTCAAGGACTGATTGGAAGGCTGGCGATTGGCCAATGAGGTCGGGAGAGTCAGTTGCTGGCTTTGTGACAGAAAATGCCTGATGCGAATCGCGCAGCATCTCTATCTCGCGTGTTGAGGCGCTGATCTTTGCACAGGCTTTCAATGTCGCAACCAGCTTCTCGTTCAACCAGGGTTTTTGCACAAAATCTGCAGCGCCCTGCTTGATCGCGGTCACAGCCAATTCAACTTCCCCGTATGCGGTAGACATGACCACCTGAATATTCGGATCAAACCCCTTGATCTTACTCAGCCAGTACAACCCTTCATCACCACCGACCAGCCCTCTGGTAAAGTTCATGTCGAGCAATACAACATCGGGCTCAAAATGTGACAATGTTTCCTCAAGCTCAGCCGGATTTTCAATACAAAGGACATCGGCAAATTCATTTTTCAGAATGATTTGAGCGCTGAGCAATATATCGGGGTCGTCGTCTACCACCAGAATACGTTGCATATTAACGTTGGGCATGAACTTGAGTTCTCTTAATTCGTGTTCCGACACTTATTTCGTTTCAAAATAGAACAAAAATGTAGCTTTCGTCCAGTTTTATGGCAAATTTTTGAAATGGATTTTTATTGCCACACTTCCATCGCGTAAAAAATTCACAATTATGTATCACTATGGAACAGTTGCTTGTTTTACTATGAAACAACCTCATTCAATCGCGCCTCAAATAAATGCTAAATAGCTGAAATAAAGGAATAAAACTGTTTGGCTCGTAACTTGCTACATTTATAGGAACAATAGCTAACCACCGCTTGCGCAACCGCTCAAAGGACGAATTTCATGATCATAAGAACAAAAGGGCTCAGCAAACTGTTTCGAACCGAGGAAGTTGAAACCACAGCGCTGGATGGCGTTGACCTGAGCATCCAGGAAGGCGACTTCACTTCCATTATGGGACCATCGGGTTGTGGCAAATCGACGCTCTTGCACATTCTTGGGCTGATAGATAACCCGGAATCGGGTGAGTACTGGTTCATGGGCGAGGAGGTCTCTAAATACACTGAGCGTAAACGCGCCATTCTCCGCAAACATAACATTGGTTTCGTTTTTCAGAGCTTCAATCTTATCGACGAATTAAACGTCTATGAAAACGTCGAGCTGCCCCTGATCTACACAAAAGCCTCAGCCTCTGAACGAAAACAGAAAGTTGAGTATGTGTTAGAGAAAATGAACATGGCACATCGCACCAAGCACTTTCCCAGACAGCTCTCAGGTGGTCAGCAGCAACGCGTAGCCGTTGCCCGGGCGATTGTTAACACACCTAAACTTATCCTGGCAGACGAGCCGACGGGTAACCTCGATAGTGAACACGGTGCAGAAGTCATGAATCTGCTGAGCGGTTTGAATGCGGAAGGTACCACCATTGTCATGGTAACTCACTCTGCCGAGGATGCTGCTGTCGGCAGCCGGATTATACGGGTACTGGATGGCCGAATCGTTAGCGAAGCGGCTAACGTTTGACGGGAGAGAGGGTATGCTGATCCATCTGAAACTGGCTCTTAGAACACTAAGACAGGAACGCTTCTACGCAGCTATCAACATAACCGGGCTGATGATCGCCTTTATTTGCACCTTATTAATTGGACTTTATGTATTCCAATCACTCACATACGACCAGCATACGGAAAGCCACAAAAAACTGTACCGCGCGACAATTGACCTGATCAACGGAGACAGCCATAACACATTCGCACTCATGTCAGACGCAATGGCTCCAACACTGGCATTGCAAAACCCGGATATCGAAGGATATGTACGATTCAAAACACTGCCCGAGAAACAGATTGTCTCCATAGGAGAAGAGAAACATTTTGAAGATGCTATTTTCGGCAGTGACAGCAACGTATTTCAACAATTCGGTCATCAATCTGTATATGGAGATCCATCAACTGCGCTAACTTCCCCTACTTCAATTGCTATTAGCGACTCATTCAACCAGAGGCATTTTTCCGGTGAGAACTCCTTGGGTAGCATCATTACAGTCAACGACATTGATTACCAGGTTACTCTGGTATTTTCAGATGTACCGGGAAATTCGCACCTCAAGTACAACCTGCTTATCCCCATCAACAGCCCAGGGTTTATTCCATCACCAGCAAATCCGGTCATGGCGCTGTTCACCGTCAACACCTACACCTACTTTATCTTGCCAGAAACCTATGATGTCCAAAAGTTCTCCGACTTCTTTGACCAGTTCTGGGAGGAAACAACAGCAGAAGTTCTGGGTGACAGCGGTATTTCAAGTTCAATGGCGTTAACACCTGTTGCGGACGTGCATTTTGGTCCAACAGTAGAATTCGATCAGCCCACAGGAAATTTACTGACCGTGTATGCCTACGGGATAATCGGTGTGTTAATCATGCTGGTTGCGATTGTGAACTATATCAATCTGGCAACTGCACGGGCCACTCGTCGCTTCAAGGAAGTTGCCATTTCACGTTTACTCGGTGCAAAGAAACGTTCACTAATCATGCAGTTTTTGTATGAATCCATTATGCAGGCACTGATTGCTGCAATACTGGCGTTGATCATCATAGAAATCATCTTCCAAGCTAATGCACCTGCCAGTCTGGTTAATGCGCTTGATCTCACTTCATTACGTACGCCACTGGCAATCACTGGCATACTGTTCTTTGCTGGCATACTAGGAGTGCTGGCCGGGCTTTATCCTGCAAGCTGGATTTCGAGGCAAAAATTTTCTTCAAGAACTGTGACCTCCGGGCACAACAGGACAGAACCCATTCTCAGACAGGTGCTGATTGTCTTTCAGTTTGCTGTCACTATTTCAGTTATTGCCAGCACCATACTTGTTCTTAGCCAAATGTACTTCATATCGAACATGCCGCTTGGTTTTGAAACCGAAAACCGTATGGTTATTACAGTAAAAGGTGCATCAGCAATATCAAGAGTACCCGCGCTAAAGAATAGCTTGAATAGCCTGCCACAAATCGAGTCCACCACTTTCACTAACTTCGATCCTGGCGTTGGGTTTTCAGCCGGAAACTGGCGAATCGAATCAGCACAAAGCCAGATGGAAAACAGTTTCATGTCATACCAAAACGCTGACGCTGATTACCTTCAGTCTATGGGTCTTGAACTGATTGAAGGCCGCTTTATGAGCCCGGATGACGAAAATAGAACCGTTGTCGTAAATGAAACTCTGGTTAGAACAATGGGATGGACAAACCCCATTGGAAAACGTTCGGGCATGCCAGGTTCACCTGAAACGCAAGATTCAGAGATTGTTGTTGGTGTTGTCAAAGACTTCAACTTTGACAGCTTGGAAGTACCAATTAACCCCTTGATCATAAGGCTGACTCGACCCGAGTATTATCAGTCCTTACCTGACTCTGTCGCGCCGCATCAAATTGCACGCTTGACCATCGTTTTATCTGGGCCAGCAAGTGGGCAATTGATACAGCAACTTTCATCAACCTGGCAAGAGCACATGCCGGAACTGCCTTTTGAGTTCCGCTTTCTTGATGACATCGTCGCGTCTCGTTATACCAGCGAAACTGGCATATTCAACTCATTATCCTATTTCTCTGGCATATCTGTTTTTATCTCTTGTATTGGTCTGCTTGGGTTAACTGCTTACACAACTGAAAGGCGTACCCGGGAAATTGGTATACGCAAAGTTCTTGGGGCACACCCCAGACAGCTGCTTGGCATGCTGTTTAGAAACATTTTTGTTTTGATCCTGTTCGCAGCAATCATTGCTTCAGTTGTATCTTACTTGTCGATCAATGCCTGGCTGTCTGGTTTTGCTTATCGGGATGAAATCAACCTGTTGGTTTTTCCTGCAGCAGCCATTCTGACTTTCTGTCTGGCTTTATTGACGATGACCTTGCAAGCCTGGAAACCAATCCACCGCAACCCAGTACATGCGCTAAGGTATGAGTAGTATCGATGGACAGAGTGATTGAAAAGCAGCCTCGTCCCTGGTGGCAATGGGTTCTTGCAGCGATCACTCTCGCGGCCGCCGTTTGGGGCATAGTGACACTTCTTCAGGATGCGTCGATTCGTACGCTCAGAGTATCTGCTGATGAATTAATCATTTCCGACGTTTCGTCTGGCACATTGGAAGACCTGACACCTATCAGGGGTTCAGTACAGCCTCTCAATACGGTTTTCCTTGATGCCGTCGACGGCGGTGTCGTGGAAGAAATACTTGTTGAAGAAGGCAGTTATGTTGAAATTGGACAGCCCCTGCTGCAACTCAGCAACAATACCCTTCAACTTCAGGTCGCTAACAATGACACGCAGACCACGGAGCAGCTTAACAACCTGAAGAATATCAGTAATAACCTGGAAACCACTCGCCTGCAAACTGAGAGGCAATTGATCGATATTCGCTTCCGCATTAAAGAGCTGGAACGTAACTATGCCCAACTTACGCCGTTGCTGGAAAAGAATCTGGTTTCAAGATCGGAATACGAAACTGTTCGTGATGAACTGGAATATCAGCGCCAGGTCTATGCCAACACGCAGGAAAGACAAGAGCTGGAAGAGAAGATCCGGGTTGAACGCCTCACCCAGATAGAAGGCCAAATGAGCAAACTGGAAGAAAACCTGGAACTTGCCAAAAATACATTTGAGAACCTGCTGGTCAGAGCACCTGTCTCAGGGCAACTGACATCGCTGCCCATTCAAATTGGCGAAAACATGAATCGCGGTGAACGCCTTGGACAAATTGACTCAGTTGATCAATACAAAATCGTTGCCCAGGTTGATGAATTCTATGTCAGCCGTGTCTCCCCCGGGCAAACAGCACGATTTACTTTGTCAAACCGGGAGAGAGCAGCAGAAGTGACCAAAGTCTATCCAGAAATCACGCAGGGCAGTTTCACCATTGATCTTGAGTTCTCAGGCCCGATGCCGGAAAACATCCGACGGGGACAGACACTGCAGCTTGAGCTGACACTCGGCCAATCCATAGAGACGCTGCTGATTCCCGTCGGTGGCTTCATACAGGATACCGGTGGCAACTGGGTCTTCGTCGTTAATAACGACGGAAGCCAGGCTCATCGCAGGGACATTACCAGTGGCAGACGAAATAATCGCTTCCTTGAAGTGCAAAGCGGCCTTGAAGCTGGCAACAGGGTGATCACTTCCAATTACTCCCAGTTCCTAAACTACGAACGTTTGGACTTGAATGACTGATGCTTTTGATCAGACAATCCGGAGACAGATATGTTGAAGCACTACTTGCTGGCTGCCTGGCTGAGTTTCCGGCACAACACGATATCGAGTATAAGTAATATCTTGATGTTATCGCTTGGCCTTACCTGTTTTATATTTACTTTTAGTCTCACTGAATACTGGAATAATGCGGAGAGTCATTTTCCCAATGCCGATCGCACACTGGTCATAGGTTCCCAATGGCAACTCGCAGATGGCAGTGCTTCCGGAGGCGTTAATCTCCCTCTGTCTCCTCATCACTTACGGGGCTATCTGGAGTCTGATTTCCCTCAACTCGAATCTGTCGCACGGGTTCTCTTTATCAATCAGGACACACCGGTTAGAACTAAAAATACAACACAGAGACTACGCACCTTTGCCGCAGA
>Ga0098044_1001458_pt1 | contig 12422 bp, 16 predicted proteins | sample 10_taG_FD_75053 | JGI IMG/M metagenome (GOLD analysis project Ga0098044, IMG submission 75053) | Marine viral communities from the Subarctic Pacific Ocean - 10_ETSP_OMZ_AT15264 metaG | ecosystem: Environmental > Aquatic > Marine > Oceanic | place: Pacific Ocean | collected 2015-01-16 | reverse complement strand
TATTCTCAAGTCAGTAATCATAACGATAATCAATATACCATCAACCAAAATGGCGATAATAATACAGGTTATCTTGACCTGGATGACGATGATAATATTGCGACAATCACGCAGACAGGCAATAGCAACTATGGTGAGATATATATGCAAGGTGATGATAACGTCTACATCATTACACAAACTGGTAATAGTTTTTACGCAAAGATGAGAGCTTTTGGTGATGACTCAGCATGGACAATCACGCAATCTGGTACAGGAAACCATAATGCTTATATAAAATCTTGTGGTAATTGCAATAATAATGATGCAAGTATTACGCAATCAGGAAGTGGCGCAAAAGATGGAGATATTGAGTTTAGAAATAACCCATCTGACAATAATACTGTTAATTTAACGCAAAGTGGGAATGGTACGCATGTGGGTAATATATTGGTTAAACAAGGTAATTATACTGTTAATGCCACACAATCAGGTTCTACCAATCAAAATTATACAGTTACTTTGGATTGCACTAGCAACTGTAATAAGACCATTACAGTAAATCAATATTGATATGTTGTAAAAAAGTACAAAAATATGCTAAAGTTGCTAGAAATTACAAACAAAAATGGAAAATTAAAATGAGTAAAGTGTTGATTGGTGTTATTTTAATCATGTCATTAGGTGGTTATTATCTATGGAATGAAAATTCTAAGTTGCAAGCATTAAACTATGCATTTGAGTTAAGGGATAAGGAGCAAGCTGAAACTATAGCTACATTACAAGCTGATTTTAGCGAACAAACAGAAGGTCTTTTGGCTATACAAGAGCGTAGCAATGAGATACAGAATGAAATGAATGCTTATTTGGATATATTCAGAAGGCATAGCTTAACCAAGTTAGCTAATGCCAAGCCTAATTTAATTGAAACTAGAGCAAATAAAGGAACTAAAGATGTATTTGACAGCATTGAAGAAGATTCTAGGGTACTTGATAATCTTGACGATGGTTTGCAGTTGCAGCCTGTACCATAAGATACTCCCTAAAAAAGAACCAGAAGTTCAAATAATAACAAAAGCTGTTGAAAAAGTTATTGTACAACCAATAATGCCAAGAGCTATAGACCTAAAAGAACCACATTGGTATGTGGTTTCTCAAGCTAATCTTGATGAGTTTTTGAAAAAAGTAGAGAAAGAACAAGGACAACTTGTTTTCTTTGCAATGAGCGTACCAGATTACGAGTTAATGGCATATAACATGCAAGAACTGAAAAGATATATCAATGAAATGCAAGAAATTATTGTTTATTATAGAAAAGTCACTAAAGGCGTTGGAGAAGAAGATGAAAATTAGTCAAGAAGGTATTGCGTTAATTAAGAAATTTGAAGGATGTAGAACTGAAAGCTATCGTTGTAGTGCAGATGTTCCAACAATCGGTTATGGGCATACTGCTGGTGTAAAAGATGGCGATTCTTGCACTCAAGAAGAAGCAGAACAAATGCTTGTCACAGATTTAGAAGAATTTGAAGGCTATGTTAATGATTTAGTCACAGTAGAGCTTACACCAAGTCAATTTTCTGCATTGGTTGCTTTTACGTTCAATTTAGGACCAAAAAACTTAGGCGAATCAACACTTTTGAAGCTATTAAATTTAGAGAAATACGATGAAATACCAGCACAATTTAAACGCTGGAATAAGGCTGGTGGGAAAACTTTAGAAGGCTTGATTAGACGGCGTGAAGCTGAGTCTTTATTATTTCAAGGAAAAGAATGGCATGAGGTATAACTATTCATTTATACTAACTCTAGGCAGTTCTCCATTACTGCTTAGGGCGTGGTAGTACCAATATTGTCACTATCTAGCTACCACGCCTGTTTTTAAATTATGCAAAATGTTTCTATAAAAGACTTTGATATACTTTCTCAAGCAGAGAAAGATGAAGCACTCTCTTTATTAAATCGTTATGAGCAAATAGATACGCAACAAGAATGTCATACTGATTTTCTCAAATTTGTAAAACATATGTGGGGTGATACTTTTATACTAGGTAGGCATCATAAAATAATTGCAGAGAAATTTAATCGTATTTCCACAGGTAAACTCAAAAGATTAATTGTATGTTTACCACCCAGACACTCAAAATCTGAATTTGCTAGTACCTATCTTCCAGCTTGGATGATGGGATTAAATGGTGCATTAAAGATAATTCAATGTACTCATACAGCAGAATTGGCTGTACGTTTTGGTCGTAAAGTCAGAAATTTGATTGATAGTGAGGATTTTAAACAAATTTTTCCCAATTTAAGATTACAAGCAGACAACAAAAGTGCTGGTAGATGGACTACTAACCAAGAAGGTGAATCCTTCTATGCTGGCGTAGGTGGTGCAATTACTGGTCGTGGTGCTGATTTACTTATCATTGATGATCCACATTCAGAGCAAGATGCACTCAGTCCTAAATCTATGGATAGTGCGTATGAATGGTACACATCAGGTCCAAGACAGCGATTACAACCGGGTGGCACAATAATCATCGTAATGACACGATGGAGTACCAAAGATTTGGTTGGCAGACTGTTAAAAAAACAGGGTGATGAACATGCAGATCAATGGGAAGTAGTGGAATTTCCAGCAATTATGCCAGATAGTGAAAAGCCATTATGGGGTGAATTTTGGAAAAAAGAAGAATTATTAGGTGTTAAAGCATCACTACCAGTTGCTAAATGGAATGCGCAATGGATGCAAAATCCAACAGCTGAAGAAGGAAGTATAATAAAAAGAGAATGGTGGAGAGAATGGAAAGGTGAAACTGTTCCAGCCTATAATTATGTTATACAAAGTTATGATACTGCTTTTTCAAAAAAAGAAACTGCTGACTACTCAGCTATCACTACTTGGGCAATTTTTGAGCATGATGATGATGGTCAACCAAATATCATTTTATTGGATGCAAAAAGAGTTAGAGTTGACTTTCCTGAGCTTAAAAGATTAGCATGGGATGAATATAAATATTGGGAACCAGATTGTGTTCTAATTGAAGCAAAGGCATCAGGAACACCGCTAACACAAGAATTAAGGCGCATGGGAATACCAGTAACATCATATGCACCATCAAGAGGACAAGATAAGGTTGCAAGAATGAACAGTGTAGCTCCAATATTTGAGTCAGGAATGGTGTGGTTGCCAGATGAAACATTTGCAGATGAAGTTAGAGAAGAATGCGCATCTTTTCCTTATGGTGACTATGATGACTATGTTGATAGCATGACTATGGCTCTTATGAGATTTAGACAAGGTGGTTTTTTGTCACTACATGAAGATTACCGAGATGAAGTGAAACTGTTAAAAAAGAACAGAACAGTATATTATTAATGAAGATTTGGCTAACATCGTTTAAATATGAGAATAAGGATTATGCTGGTCCAAATATTGTTGCAGAGAGTAGAGAAAAAGCACAAATAATTTGCGACATTGAAGGATTGAAATTAGAAGGACAGTTAGAAATGGTGCATGAAAATGAATTTGACTTTGAATCATTAGAAAGAACTGAAAATACAGTATTACATTAGGAATTATTATGGCAGTTGAAAGAGTTTTAGGTACAGAGAATGACCCAGATATTGTTGAAACTGGCAGTGAAATAGAAGTTATTCCAGAGCAAACTAGAGAAGAAGCAATATCTAACGCAGCTAGTATTCTGGTTTCTGAAGAAGGATTGTTCACTGAAGAAGAACTAGAAGAAGAACCACAGACTGTTGAAGAAGATTTTTATGCGAATATAGCAGAAAGTTTAGAGCCAACAGATTTAAACAAATTAGCCAGTGAGCTAATTGATTCGATTAAAAATGACTTAGAATCACGCTCAGAGTGGGAAAAGACATATACTGATGGATTGCAATATCTTGGCATGAAATTTGACGAATCTAGGTCACAACCATTTCAAGGTTCTTCTGGTGTAATTCACCCAATTTTGGCAGAAGCCGTGACCCAATTCCAAGCTCAGGCATATAAGGAACTTCTACCAGCAAAAGGTCCAGTAAAAACACAAATTATTGGCATGAGAACAGCTGAAACTGAAACACAAGCAGATCGCGTACAAGAATTTATGAACTATTACATTATGAATGTAATGAAAGAATATGACCCTGAATTAGATCAATTGTTGTTTTACTTGCCCTTAGCTGGCTCTGCTTTCAAAAAAATATATTATGATTTTTCCTTAAAAAGAGCAGTTTCTAAGTTTGTTACTCCAGAAGATTTGGTTGTGCCTTATGAAGCACCTGATATGTCAACAGCAGAGCGTGTTACTCATATTATCAGCATGTCACGCAATGAAATCAAAAAACAACAACTTTCTGGTTTCTATGCTGATATTGATATTCCAGAAGATAGTCATAATGATACAGATGATGTACAAGATGAAATTGATGCAATACAAGGTATTTCACCTTCATATACTGAAGATAGAAACCGCACAATATACGAAGTCCACACAATTTTAGATATAGAAGGATATGAAGATTTAGCAGAAGATGGTGAACCAACAGGTTTGAAATTGCCATATATCATTACTATTGATGAGCAAGCTAATAAAATTTTAGCAATACGCAGAAATTACAATCCAGATGATCCTGATAAAAACAAGATAAATTACTTTGTACAATACAAATTCTTACCGGGTTTAGGCTTTTATGGCTTAGGTTTATCTCACATGATAGGTGGCTTATCAAAAGCATCTACATCTATCCTTAGACAATTAATAGATGCTGGCACTTTAAGTAATCTACCAGCTGGCTTTAAAGCTAGAGGTATGAGGATAAGAGATGAAGCAGACCCACTTCAACCGGGTGAATTTAGAGATATAGATACAACAGGTGGCTCTTTAAGAGAAAACCTTATTCCATTACCTATTAAAGAACCAAGCAATGTTTTGATGCAATTACTGGGGTTATTGATTGATTCTGGAAAACGATTCGCTGCTATTTCTGATATGAATATTGGTGATATGAACCAAGCGATGCCAGTTGGTACTACAGTGGCATTACTAGAGCGTGGCACTAAGGTAATGTCTGCAATTCACAAAAGATTGCATTATTCTCAAAAACTTGAGTTTAATTTATTGGCAACTGTTTTTTCTGAGTATTTACCGCCAGTTTATAATTATGATACTGGTACTGCGCCTAGAGAAATAAAACAAACAGATTTTGACGATAGGATAGATATTGTACCTATTTCTGATCCAAATATATTCAGTCAGAGTCAGCGCATTACTTTAGCGCAAGAATTATTGCAGATGGTAACATCTAATCCAGATATACATGGTCCGTTAGGTATTTATGAAGCATATAAAAGAATGTATGGTGCTTTAGGTATAGATAATGTTGAGTCATTATTGCAACCACCGCCAGATATGACACCTAGACCAGTTGATGCTGGATTGGAAAATTCTGGTTTCTTGTTAGGACAACCAGCACAGGCATTTCCACAACAAAACCATGAAGCTCATATACAAGCTCATTCTGGTTTATTCCAAACAGGTGTTGTGCAAGAAAACCCACAAATACAATCTTTAATTATTGCCCATATTATGCAACATCTACAATTCTTGTCAGGTCAAATTGCTTCAGAGCAGATGCCACCAGAAATGCAACAGAGAATTGGTGCTTTGCAACAACAAATGCAACAAGTTCCACCTGAACAAGCAGAACAAATGCAACAAGAATTACAAATGATGATGGATCAAATGTCATCACCAATACTTGCGCAATTAACAAATGATTTCTTAGCAACCATACAAACTACAAATAATGATCCATTGGTTGCGATTAGACAGCAAGAATTAGCTCTAAAAGACAAGGAAATTGATTTAGACCAAGAGAAGTTTGTTAATAAGCAACAGCAACAGCAACAAGAAACAATGATTGACACGCAATTAGCGCAAGAGCGATTAGATGTACAAAAATCAATTGCAGATGATAAGTTACAATTAGGTCTGGATAGACTCAAGCAACAAGCTGAGTTGAAATTATTAGAATTAGAACAAAAATTTAGGAGAAGTTAAATGGTATCTTCCATAAGATTACAGCAAATTGAAGAATTAAAAGCACAAAAAAAGATTGATAGAGCAAGAGAGCAAGAAGAATACGCAAAAGCAGAAGCTAAAGCAGTTGCAGAAAAAAAAGCATCAGATGAAAGAATTGCAAAGAAAATGGCAATTATCGAAGCTGGTGGTGTAGTTCCAAACCCTGAGCCAAAAGCTGTTAAAGCTGAAAAGCCAGTTGAAGAAAAGCCAGTTGAAAAGAAAGTAGCTAAAAAGAAAGTAGCTAAAAAGAAAGTAGCTAAAAAGAAAGTAGCTAAAAAGAAAGTAGCTAAAAAGAAATAGTATGCCATTAAGACAAGGCAAATCTAAAAAAATAATATCAGGAAATATTTCTAAATTAAAAGAAGAAGGTTTGCCACAAAAACAAGCTGTCGCTATTGCATTAAGTAAATCAAGAATGAATAAAGGTGGCGCAGTTAAAACCTACCAATGTAAAGGTGGTGGAATGGCAAAGCGTGGATTAAATTACAAAATGAGAAAATAATGGATATAGTAGATATACTTAGTGACTTACATAAAGAGATAGATTTTCAGTTGAATCAGGTTAAAGAAACATACATGAGTGGTCAATTAAAAGACATGGAACAACATAAGTTCTTGCAAGGACAGCTATATCAGTTATACAATATGCAAGACTTTATAAAATCATACAAAAAAGAAGGATAACTTATAAATGGAAGCAAAAGTTGAGTTAGCAACTGCTTATGTTGAACCTGATGATGTTGTTTTAGACCCAGATAAATTGGATGGAACAGCTCTTGAAAGAATGCCACAACCAACTGGTTGGAGAATCCTTGTTTTACCTTATCGTGCAAAGAACCAAACAAAAGGCGGTATTGTTCTTACCAAAGAAACAGTCGAAAAAGAATCTTTAGCTACTCTTGTTGCCTATGTAGTGAAGAAAGGACCTTTGTGCTATAGTGGCGAGAAATATGGAAAGCATTGGTGTCAAGAAAAACAATGGGTTTTAATCAGCAGATATGCTGGTGCTAGGTTTAAATTAGATGATGGAGCAGAAGTGCGCATAATTAATGATGACGAGGTTATTGCGACAATTTCTAATCCAAATGATATAGTGAGCTTATAATTATGACAAATGAAACAGTTGAACAAGTTAATGAAGAAGAAACAACATTTACTGTTGTAGATGATCCTGTTGCATCTCAAGATGCACAAACAGTAGATTCAGATGATGAGCTAGATAAATATACTAAGAATGTTAGTAAAAGAATTAACAATCTTAATAAAAGAAACAAAGAAGCTGAAGATAGAGCGCAAGTTGCTGAAAGATTGTTAGCGCAAAAAGATGCTGAAAATAAAGCATTGCTTAATCAAACACAGCAACTTTCTAGCAATATATTGGTTGCAGAAGAACAATCAATACAGGCAAAAGAGCAACAAGCTGATGAACTGTATAAGAAAGCAGTAGAAGCTAATGATGCTGAGTTGATGTCTAAAGCAGATACATTAAAAAGCGATTTGTCTATACAGAAAGAAAAGTTAAGAATTGCAAAGAATAGACAAGAAACAGCACCTGTTCAACAACAACAGCCTGTTCAACAACAACAGCCAGTTCAACAACAACCTGTTGAGCCAACAGCGCAAGCTCTGGCTTGGTCAAAGCAAAACTCTTGGTATGGCGACCAAAGTGACCCAACTAACACAGAAGCTACGCAATATGCGTATTTTCAACATTTTAATCTGGTGAATGAAGGATTTGAAGCAGATTCAAATGAATATTATGATGAATTAAATCAAAGAGTTTTTAAGGTTTATCCAGATTTGGGTAATACCTCAAAAAGTGCTGAAAAAAATGATGCTAAACCCACTGTGCAAAGAGTTGCATCTACTTCTGTAGGAAGTCGGCAGAAAACACAAGCAAAAAAGAATGGCGTAACTTTCTCCAAATCTGAAATGAAACGCCTACAAGGACTCAAACCACACAACATGAAAGAGGAAGAATGGTTAAAAAGAGTCGCTAAAGAGAAACAAAAAATCTCACAAAGAGAGGTAGGTTAATATGTCAGGTTTAGAAGATTTAGCTAAAACCAGTCGTGAATCCGAGTCACACGATAAACAAGCTCGTAGAAAACCATGGGAGCCAGTTAAAAAACTCGATACTCCCCCAGCACCTGAAGGATATGAATACAGGTGGATAAGGGAGTCAACTCTTGGTGTTGAAGATGCTAATAACATTAGTTATAGATTGCGTGAAGGTTGGGAATTTGTACAAGGTTCTGAACTTCCAGCAGATTGGCAACTTCCCACACTTGGAAGCGATAGAGGAAGATTAGCTGGCGTTGTATCAAACGAAGGGTTGGTCTTGGCGAAAATGCCACTAGAAACTGTTCAAGAAAGACGAGATTATTTTGAGAAAATGAACGAAAAAAATAATCAAGCATTGGATAACACTATGTTCAATGATAGTCAGAAGGACAATCGCTATGTGAAATATGATTCCAAGCGCAACTCTCAGGTTACTTTTGGTAAGAAAAAAAGTAGCTGATAACACAGGAGTAAAACAAAATGGCGAATAAAGACGCTGCTTTTGGTTGTAGACCTGTTCGTATGATGGGCGGTGCGCCCTATTCTGGCGGTCAAAGTCGCTATAGAATAGCAAGTGGAGCTACGACTCCGATATACCAAGGCGATTTAGTTACGCAACTAACGGCTGGTGTACTCGGTAGACATGCTGCTTCAGGCACAGTACCCATAGTAGGAGTTTTTAATGGTGTTCAATACACTGATCCTACTTCTGGCGAACAAGTGTACAAAAACTATTATCCGGGCAGCATTGCTGCTAGTGATATAATAGCTAACATAGTTGATGACCCGAATGTTGTTTTTGAAGTTCAAGCTGATGCTGCTCTGCCAGTAGCTGACTTGTTTGGAAATTTCGATATTGTGGATGCAACAGATGTTGGTGATGAATATTCTGGGAGATCAAATACTGAGCTTGATGTAACGACTGGTGCGACAACTGCCACGTTACCTCTCAAAGCTATAGATATTTCTCAGGACCCTTTAAACTCAGATGTCGGATCGGCTAACACCAATGTTCTATGTGTGATTCAAAACCACATATGCGGACAGAAAGGTGCTGGTCTAGCTTAGGAGAATATTATGGCGATAAGTAGAGCGCAATTAGCTGCTGAGCTAGAACCCGGCTTAAACAGCCTGTTTGGTATGGAATATGACCAACATGGCAAAGAGTATGCAGAAATTTTTTCAATGGAAGATTCATCGAAAGCCTTTGAAGAAGAAGTTCTCATAGTCGGTTTTGGCGCAGCACCAGATAAAGCAGAAGGTCAAGGCGTAGTTTTTGATAACGCAAACGAAAGTTACACAGCTCGTTATTCACACGATACTGTGGCACTTGCTTTTGCACTTACCGAGGAAGCGATAGAAGATAATCTATACGACTCACTCGGCAAGCGTTATACAAAAGCATTAGCTCGTTCAATGGGTCACTCGAAAGAAGTGAAAGCCGCAAACGTGTTAAACAACGCTTTTTCTAGCAGTTATACAGGTGGAGATGGCGTTAGCTTGATTAACACATCACACCCATTAGCTGGTGGTGGCACTGATGCTAATAGAGCAAGTTCAATGGCTGATCTTAACGAAACATCGTTAGAAGCAGCACTCGTTGATCTAGCAACTTTCACGGATGACAGAGGACTTAACATATCTGTAATGGCGAATAAACTTGTTATTCCACCACAGCTTGTGTTTGTAGCTGACAGATTGTTAGCAAGTGCTGGTCGTACTGGAACCGCAGACAATGACATCAACGCAGTCAAAAACACTGGTATGGTACCGGGTGGTTACGTTGTTAATCATCATCTAACAGATACTGATGCGTGGTTCCTCACGACTTCAGTAACTGACTCAGGTGAAGGTCTGAAAGGTTTTCAACGGACTGCTATGTCAACTAGCATGGAACCTGATTTCGCAACAGGCAATATCCGCTATAAGGCTCGCGAGAGATATTCTTTCGGTTGGAGCAATTGGCGTGGTATTTACGGAAGTCAGGGAGCGTAAAAACCTCTATAAATCAAAGGTTTACATAACTTTGTTAGATTAACAGCTTAACTGTTATAGAAAGGGTGCGAAAGCACCCTTTTTTTATGCCTAAAATAAATGTAAATTAATTGTATAAATAGTTGTAAATATTTGTACTTTTGATACTATATGTATGTGGAAACAATAATTAAAAACAAAAAGGGGAAAAAATGAGTAGAAAAGCAAGCATGAGTGAGTCAAACTTAATTGACAAAATCGAAAAAGAGTTTCCAGAATCTAAACCAACTCCAGCATCACATTTTGCTGATGGTTATGAAGGTATCTGGTTCAGAGGTAGCGAAGATGTTGTAGATGATGTGGCAATCTTTGACTACTGGAATGAGATGGCAGTACATCCTAAGTTGAGCGAGATATTGATGAATGCTGGTTGGTACTCAGAGCCATACGATGCTGGAACTTTGATGGCTTTTAAGGAATGGTAATGGAAGATAAAATGACACATGGTGAGAGAAGAATCAAAACCATGCAATACAAACATCTTGAGGGTAATCAAAAAGAATCTCTTAGAGTGTTGGGTTTTAGTTACTATACTCCATCGTGGAGAAAAAGTAATTTGACTCCAAGAGAGGAAATGCAAGCCATACTCAATGTTTATCCAAGATTCAAACTTGTTAAGGAGTATTGGGATTTTGTTGATGTAGCATTTGATAATGGTTTTGAGTGTGGTCGTGGCAGTGTTACTAATACAAACTTTGGTAGAGGTCGCATTATCTATCTAATTCACCCAAAGACTGGTTGCGCCTTGAGTTTGCACATTCAAGATATGATTGAAAAAAGAGCAAAGAAACTAACCATCAAATTCTATGATGAAAATACAGATTGTGGTGGCTTTACTTGGGGGCAATCAAAAATATTTTACAGCATTGAGCGTTTGTCTGGGTTTATAAAGGAAAAAAACAATGGAAGATAAAACTTTTAAATTACCTTTACAGTTTGGAGAAGAAATCGCCCTACCTGATGGGCGATTTGTTTCTACTGCTATTATTGAAAAAGATAACCAAGACTTTTGGGCGATTTACAGAGCAAGAAAAACAGAACTTAAAAAAGCTGGTATTTTTATCTTCAAAGAAAATGAGCAATGGGTTTGCAAACGATATAGAAATGATAATCAAAAGATTGAAGAATCTATGGCTATTTCTAGTGAAATTAAAATAAAAGCACCAAAAGGCTTGGATTACTACCCATACCAGAAAGCTGGCATAGAATATATATCAAAAAAACCATCAGCTTTAATAGCTGACGAAATGGGATTAGGTAAAACTATTCAAGCAATTGGTTTGATGAACTCAGTCGAATTACCAACAGTGCTTATAGTTGTACCAGCTTCAGTCAAAATTAACTGGGGTATTGAGTGTAAAACTTGGTTGGTTAAAAATCGTGACATAAAAACCATAGAAAATGGCAAAGATGAGTTTCCTGTAAATCCTGATATTGTAATTATAAATTATGATTTGCTTACAAAATTTAAAGACGAGATTCTCACAAGAACTTGGAGCTATGTAATTTTCGATGAGTGTCATTATTTGAAAAACCCTAAAACTGCTAGGTCAAAAGTTGCTTTAAAAATAAAAGCTGACAGAAAAGTTGCCTTAACTGGTACACCAATACCAAATAAACCTATTGAATTACAGCCAATAGCTGGTTATTTAAGTCCAAATGTATTTGGCAATTTCTTTAAATACGCATATAAATTCTGTGGCGCACATAAAATTAACATTGGTCGTAAGACTGTTTGGAATTTTGATGGTGCAACTAATCTTGATGAATTACAAAAAAGACTTAGATCAACCATAATGCTCAGAAGAAAAAAGAAAGATGTGTTGACTGAATTGCCTGACAAAGTAAGACAGGTTATCGTTCTTGGTAGAGATAATTATGGTCAGGAATTAGAAAAAGAATATGACACTTGGTCAGATGTGATCGCTGATACATCATCTAATGATATACCTTTCGATAAGATGTCAGGTGTTAGGCATCAAATGGCTTTGAAGAAAGTAGATCATGTCATAGAGCATGTATCAACTATTGATCACAAAGTTGTAGTGTTTGCTCATCATAAAGATGTCATTGCTGGTATTAAAGAAGGCTTAGAAAAACACGACAAAAAAGTAGTGATCTTAACTGGTGATATGCCAACTAAAGCTAGACAAGTATCAATTGACGAATTTCAGAAAGGTGATGCAGATGTTTTCATAGGAAGCATACAGGCTTCTGGTGTAGGCATTACATTGACTGCTTCTAGTCATGTGGTTTTTGCAG
>Ga0098044_1001457_pt1 | contig 12427 bp, 21 predicted proteins | sample 10_taG_FD_75053 | JGI IMG/M metagenome (GOLD analysis project Ga0098044, IMG submission 75053) | Marine viral communities from the Subarctic Pacific Ocean - 10_ETSP_OMZ_AT15264 metaG | ecosystem: Environmental > Aquatic > Marine > Oceanic | place: Pacific Ocean | collected 2015-01-16 | reverse complement strand
GTTTGGGGGCGGTTTCGGGTGCTTTGCCTTCCTTCTTATCCAGATACGCCTGTTTGATGTCGGGATGCTCATCGAGGAAAGTCGCCACTGCCTCTGAAGACACCGTTGCCTTCTGGAGCGACAACACCTTCGCCAGGTCCTTGAGAGGAGTCTTCCCCTCGGTGACCACGCACTTGTCGATGAGTCGCTGGCGGTCAACGCCTTTGAACTCTCCGAGTGCGGCATCCAACTCTTTCTCGAACAGGTCCGCAGCGCGGTTCTGCTCAAGCGTAGCGAGTCTGGACTCCAACGCCTTCGTGGGTGCGGACGTGTCGTCCTCGTCGAGTTCCCTCAAGATCTTGTCGATCTCGTCTTCGTCCTCTTGCGCCTCGGGCCTGTAGACCTGCGGCGTCTGATTCTGAAGATCTTCGATCTGCTTCTTGAGTTCCTCGGCCTCCCGCTTGAAGGCGGTGCGCTCTCTCGAAACCTCGGCGAAGCGGTGGTAGGGCGGTGCTTTGGGCTCGTCCTCTTCGGCTTCTTCGTGGGCGGCTTCGGCGTCGTCTTGCGAGTCTGCCTCAACTTTTTCCTCTGGCGCGGGGTCCTTCACTTCGGGTGTTCCACCCTCCGCTTTGAACATCTCGTCGAAGGCATCTTCCCAGCCCGGTTCCTCGTTTGCGCTCATTCTCAACCCCCGTTGTTATCGGTCAGGAGATGACCGTAGTTCGCCCTTATCTCGGGAGGGCACCCGTTTTGCGACCGTAGGGGAACTGTTTTTATAAGTCCAGAGGTCAGTTCAGATGCCGAGGAGGTCATCACTTGCGCTATCGACGCGCTCCCCAAAGGTCTTCTCCCACTCTGACGGCGCGAACTTGTCAACGTGTTCGATGACGCGCAGGCCGGTCTGACCCTCCCAGACCAGGATTTCGTGGAGGGTGCGGGGTTCCTTGGCGAAGATCTTCTTGGTCTTGTACCCGTGTCGTACCTGCGGGATTCCCATCAGGGCCATGGCTGTGGCGATGAGCATGTCGTCGTGGGCACCTTCGTCTGCCTCCGGGCGTCCGCCGTTCCAGACACAGGTGTTGACCTCGTGCTTGAGCCGGGGGTCGATGACGCGGAGGCGCTGGTTGTCGATGAAGTCCATCAGAGCTGCGAAGAGTGTCTTGCGACTGTTCTCTCCGGTCCAGAAGCCGAGACGGTTGGTGATTTTCTTGCCCACGGTGTTCCGCGTCTCTTCGGTGTACAACTCGTAGTCGCCCTTCTTGTTCATGTGTTCGAGGGCTTCTAGCACCGGGATACCGAAGGAGTTGCGCTCGACGACCGAGATGGTCTTGTACCTCTTGGAGACGAGGTGGATCATGCGGGCGAAGGCTAGGGGAGGTAGCTTGCCGTAGAAACTCCACGCTTCGACAGGGGCGCTTGAGACGCGGGTGTCCAACACCTTGATGGCGCTGAAGTCAGCGGTGGGCGACGTGCTGCCCCCTGCGATGTCGGCCCCCAACGTGTAGGGCACGAACTCCTCGGGAGGGGCGAACTCGATGACCCCTGCGGTGTTGTTGCCGTCGAGGTACGCCATTTGGAACACCCGGTCGCCTGAGAGGATGAACGCCTCCTCAGCGGTCGTAGGTTGCTCCTGACGGAAGGTGCTGACCGATCCCATCGCGTCGATGTAATACTGCTTCTTCGCCCATCTGACCTGGCCCACGGTAAGTTTGAGGTTCTGCATCAACGCCAAAATGTGCTTGGGCGTCTCGATGGTGTCGTATTCCTTCCTCTCGTTCTTGGCTACGTCCAGCGTCTTGTCGTCCACCCAGGTGAAGAACATGCGGACGAAACCAGGGAGGTCGTTCCACGCGTGATACCAGTGGTTCTGGCCGTTGGCGGTGGACTCCAAGAACAGGAGCACCTTCGGGCTCTTCGCAGCGGACATGATGCCGGCGAAGGTTCTCTCGGGCTTGACCCAGAAGGCGACCTCGGAGAGGTGCAGGGCCTGGTAGTTCTGGCCTCGGACGGAGTCGGTGCCGGCAGTGAAGAAGCGGATGTACCCGCCGTGCTTGAAGCGAATCTCCCGCTCCATGGCTTCAACGCCGTAGAACTCGACCAGCCAGTCAGGAAGATGTTCGACAAACCGCTTGTAGATTTCAGCGATGCCCATGACTGCGGGGTGCGTCTGGGCGACAACAGCAACCCGGAACCGAGGCGTGAACAGGGCGCAGAAGAACAGGTAGGCAGCGATGCCGGTGGAGTTGCCGAGCTGGCGGGACTTGTGCAACAGGAACTTGCGTAACCCGTCCTTCAGTTTGCCCAGCAGGGACTTCTGGTAGCGATTCGGCTTGTACTGGATCGCGTTACTCTCCTCGTCGTAGATGACAAGGAGGGCGCAAAAGGCGCTGAAACTACGCTGAAGCCTACGTATCTCTTTGTGTACGTCGTCCTGACTGGATTCGGGGCTAATCCTCGGCATCGTCCTCGAATCCTAACGCCTTGCCCTCTTCGACCTCAACCGTGACGGCGTCGTAAATCTGCCGGGAGGTGTTGAAGCCGCCGATGCTGACCTTCTTGTCCTCGTCCAAGCCGTGCAACTTGGCTTTGCGCTCCAGCAGTTGGATCTTGAGGCGATACGCGGCGAGTCGGTCCTGAATCGAGGCAGGATCGTCGTCTTCCTCTTCGACGGGGTCCGAAATGTCGCTCAATTCGGTGTACATCTCGTCGATTTGCGCCGCTTGGACCGCCCGTTCCTGCTGCTTCTGTGGCTTCTCGACCTCTGCGAACAGAATCTTCAGGTCTGCGTGGACATCCCGCTCGTGGCACCCGATTTGGACGCTGATTTGCTGCGGGGAGAAGCCTTGGAGGCGCAGTCTGTTGACCATCGGGCGCCGAATCGCTGCGGGGACGTTGCCCTTGGGCGCAGCGGCGAAGCCGTGCTTCTGGCGCATCAGTTTGCGAACCTGGCGCTTGGTCATTGGCTTGTTAGCCATTCGGAAGCTCCGGCAGCGGCATCCAGTGGGTGACGAGCAGGCCAACGCCGCGACCTTCCCACTGGCCCGTTGTCGGTCTGTAGGTCGCAATCTGATTGCAACCGACCCACACCAGATAGGAGTCGTACACCTCCGGCAACTCGTCCTCAACCCGCCGCCAAGGACTCTTGAGCCCCTCGACGTACTTCTCGTGGCAAGCATCCGTGCAGAACACGACAGGAGCGATAAACGGAAGCAGCGGTTCCGGCAGGGTGAACGCGCCTCCGCACTGCTTGCAGGTGAACTCTCGCACGTCAAGCCTCCTCATCACCGCGTGGAACGACCACAGAGGCGGCGCGGTTCCTCTCAAGCATCGCCAAGGTAAGTTGAATCGTCGCAGGAAGCAGCACTTCAATGGGTGCCTCGATGTCGTAAAGGATAGCCTTCGCGATGTCGAAGGTGTCGTTCACGTCTACCATGGCATCAATGAAACGCTGCGGCGAACCCTGAGCACACCCCAAATGCACCTCAAAATCACCCCCGTCCCACTTCATCTCAACCTCCTAGTGCAGACTCTCGCGGTACTTGTCCTCGGCCTTCTCGACGCATGTCTCAAACCATAGGTACGCGTCCATCGCTCCGATAGTCGTCGACGACTTCCACACCTTCTGGCAGACCTCCATGTACCCCGAGATGATGGAGAAGAACCGCAAATGCCTCGGGTCGTCCGCGTGCTGCGTCTTGTTCTGGTACAGGTCGTCCAGCACCAGCGAAGCCTCAAACAGCGCGTGTACGTCCGACATGGGGCCGTTAGGGCCTCTCTGGAGCACTTCCTCTGGGCACGCCTCCAACCCGTCCTTGAGGTCGGACAGCTGGGACCGGCAGATGACGTAGGTGGACGCGACATCCTCGGACATCGTCAAAGCGCCCTGACCTACACGAGCCTCTCCCGAAGCGAGCATCCCGACAGACAGGCCGATCTGCTGCCAGCAGTTCAGGTGCAACCCCTCGAAGACCTCTTGGTCGGTGCCGCAGGCGACAATGCCTGTCTCTGTTTTGACTGGGTGTGCCATCTCTACTTCTTCTCCTTCCCCCCGCCCCGAAGAGTCGACGGGACAAACGAATCCCAAATAGACCGCTCGCTGCTAGGAGCAGGCCGGAACAGAATCTGCCGGGTCTTCCGCAGTTTCTTCATCACAGGTTGACGCTTGTGTGCCGAAAAGCCATGCCGGTCAAGCATCCGCAGGCACTTCTTGCAGATGTCTGGGAAGGTGCAGCGGCAGTCTTTGGGCAAGGGGTCCTCCTTCCTAAGGCACCCTCAAACTCGCACACACCCTGAGTATCGTCGAGCAACGTCCGTAGGGACCCTGCGGTAACCCTTCCGCTTGAGCCACTTGTCCACATCCGTGACGGAAGGCACGATTTGGGTTGTAAGGCACTCCGAAGGGTAGTGGATGCCAGACACCTCGCCGAAGCACGCGTGAGGCTTCTTAGACCAACCAGACTTCGTCTTCGTCCTCTTCTGCAATGGCACACCCGCTACGTCTGACTTCTCGTCGTCGTAGGACTTGCTGCTCTTGCGGATGTACAGCGTCATCCAAGGGTGAATGCTAGCCATCCTAAAGCCTCGCTCGGAACAGCATCGACATGTTGACCTGATGACGTTCAGGTAGGGTCATCTCCCTGGACACCACCGAAAACTCAAACATAGGACCCTCTATTGCTCTGCTGGCTCCGTCGTTACGACTACCAATGTTCACGGGCGCTGGGCCAGCAAAGTTACCTGCAACAGCTGCTGTTGCACCACCAGACTGTGCCCGCAAGGAAGCCTCGTCGTTCACCAAGCAAGTGTTCTGGTCAATACCGGCAAGGGAGCGGTCAGACATGCCAGAAACCGTGACGTTATCGTCGTTTATCGAGGGCAGAAACAACTTGTAGTTGCCCGCATTCCCATCGCCCACAACCAAGTCGTCTGCGATGGTGCCGATGATGAAACCCTTTTGGGTAAACCACGATGTCGTAAATGTGAAGACATCCGTATCAGAAGAGGTTTGTCGGAAGGTGGCAAAGTAGGTAGCCACGTCCGTTGTCGATAGGTCGATCGTAGCAAGCAAGCACTCTCCGATCTGAATGTCCGCGCAGGGCAATCTGCCGTCGAACCCCAAGTGCAAGCACTCCGGCCTCTTGCCCGCAGTAGGTTGAGTAACCGCAGCACCCTCCCGCACAGGCCAGGCAGCGATGTCCCCGCCCTGGGCAGTCGTCAGGTCCGTTGCTACCGCCCAAAGGTCGATGTCCGTCACGCCCGCTGTGTGCGTAGCGTCCCGAAGCATACCATCCGCGATGCGGTGATTGCTCCGGTCCCTGTACGTGTACGGACGGCTGCGCCAGTGCGGTTGTCCTGTGGCTGGACCGCATACCTTGCGGAGCATCTAGTACCCCTTCGGCAGAGGACGAGGACTCTTCGGACGCAACACCTTGACCATCCGCTTCCGGGCGGTCTTGCGAGCCTTCTTCACGTTCTTGTCGTGCTTGCCGGGCATCCTAACCCCCTACGCTCCGAAGTTGCCCGCAGAGATGTCGACGGTCAGGGTGTTCGCACCCGCGCCCGCGTTGACCGAAGGACGGATGAAGACCTTCGTGCCAGGTGCCTCTACGACCAACTCCGTAGGTGCAGCGCCGACAGCAGGGCTGATAGTGCCCGCAACGCCCAAACCCGTGTCCAGTGTCCACGTGGTGTCGCCGTCCACGTCGTCCCTGCCCCAGTACACCTGATACGAGATGACGCCTACTGCTACCGAGGCAGCAAGCGACACGTACCGAGCGCCCCGAAGGTCGATTGGGCCATTGTCGGGCACAACCAAGGCGTTGTTCAACGCACCTACGGGTTGGTTGGTAGCGGGGACCGCAGCAACGGCGTCTGAGACGTGCTTCGCAAGGGCGACCCATCGCAGCATCTGAATAGCCATATCCAACTCCCTGAGGGGCTAGACAGGGGCGGTGCTCGGTCTTGGAAGGAGGCTTCGCACCGCCCCCGTCTAGGCGTCTGCTACTCGGCGATGACGTAGTCACCGTAGAAGAGAACCTTGCCGGCGGTGAAGGATTCGCCCGCGATGGTGACCGATAGCTCTCGGGCATCGGTCAACTCGGCGGTGAAGTTCGCCAGAGTGCCATCCTGATTGCCGTCCACGTAGTCCCCGGTCGCATCCCATGTGGTGCCGGTGCTGATGGCCGTGGCCGTCACGATGTCGGCGGGGCCGTCAGTCGGGAAACCGACCGACATGGTTCCCGCGTCCGTGGCAGAGGTGCAGGTCGTGATGACGCGATACAGGCTGCGGGTCACGGTGGCGTTGTCGGGCAACGTAACACCGAGACCGATGACGGAGATGGCTCCGCCGTCTGCGGCGAAGTCGTACACTGCGCGGAAGGACCGCGAGGGGTAGAGGATGTCGTCGGTGTTGGCCGGCTGGAGCTTCGCTTCGGACACTGCGCCGTTGGCGATAACAGCGGTGGCGGCCAGGTCCTGTGAGTAGGACAGGGCCGGCGAGCTGGAATCGCTTGCATTGACGCTGTAGGTGGCTGCGGAAGTGGCTTCGATAATGTTGAGGCTCTTGGTGCTGCCAACCACCAGTATGCTGCGCCCTGCTGGAATCGAGGGGTTGTTGACCATGTCCAGACCGCCGACCGTGATGGTCAAGCTGGCGTGCGTGTTGGTGATAAGCACCTGCTTCGCTGTAAAGTTGGCGTCACCGAGGATGTCCACGAGGGTGCCCGTGGTTGCTGCGGCTGTGCCATTGTTCCAATACTTGTGTCCGCTCATGTTGTCCGTCCTTCTAGGTTCGGGGTGCGGTGGTGTTGTGACCGCCCCTAGTGCGCCGGAGTTGCTGTAGGGTTCAACTCGGAGGTTCTCACGCACCCTAGACCTATCGCGCGCGTGTATGCAAGGCAGATTTTTTTGGGCGTCTCGCCTGGCCGGTGGGGAGGGGGTGTGTATTTGCTGTTTGTATGGGTGCGGGCGTCTGGTTTGGGTGCTGCACTATTTTGGTTTGGTGTTGACTCTGCGTATACGTTCGCCTATACTAGCGGGGTAGGGCAATCCCGCCCGTTTCACGGAGTTTCCCATGACCATCCTTTGCAACGAAGACGCGACCATCATCAACCGTGCCGACCGCCTTGCCACAGTCATCCTTTGCGGCGGCGACTTCAACCGTATGGAGGAGCGCTGGGGCAGCCCTTCAATGCTTCTCGACAGTGGCGCGGACCTTGCCGACCATCACGGCTATGTGATGACGTGCGAGCGCATCGAGAAGGCTTACAACATCCTGACAGGCAACAACTAGCCTCCGACCCCCCGGTCTACCCCTCAGCTACGGTTGAGGGGTAGCACGGGGCGCCTGAGCCCCCAACAACCCTGGAGCCTACAACATGACAGTCAAACGCTACATGACAGCCCTTACCCTTCTCGCGGTCCTGCTTTTCGCGGGCATCGCTCACGCCGCGCCCTCGCGCGTTGTCCTCAACGGCAAGGCCACCATCTACCACAAAACAAGTTGCCGCTACTCTCACGCCAGGCGTAAGCCCGTCACCGTCCGGGCTGCGAAGGCTGCGGGCGCTCGCCCGTGCAAGGTGTGCCATCGCAAGGTCAAGGCGAAGATCATCAAGCGCAAGGTTCGCAAGGTGGCGGTCCTGGGCATGTCCTACCGCATGTGCACGCCAGTTCAGCGTGCGTGGCTGTTGAGCGATTGTGGGGGCGACGACTAGCAACCGCCAACATCTGCAAGGCTCCGGCCCCGTCTCGGCGGGGTCGTTGTCGTTTTAAGGCTGCGTGGGTTCGTTAGAGCTGCCGGCGGCAAGGCGCACGGGTGCTTGTTCGATTGTACTCCGCTCTCCCTCTCTCCGGCGGCACTCGTTTCGCGATGCGCTCCGTTTATATCATTTCGCTGTGGATTGCTAGTGAATGTGTGTGAAGATTTGCAAGGCCACGGTTGCAAGTAGGGCCGGTTCGGTCTAGTTTCCCTCCACACCACACATCCAGTCCTGGGAAGGGTTCTTACGACAGTCCACGCGCGGGCGCCCGTGCGTGCGGATAGAGGTGTGTCTGCCGTCTATCGCCTCCCATCTTTTCCCTTGCATCCGTATACTCTGCGTGTATACTAGGGGTGCAGGCAATTGAGCCGACCTACGCGACCTTGAGTCGCATGCGAGGGTGACATGGCATATTTCATCGCAGAAGACGGCAAGACCTTCCACACAACGGAATTGACCAGGACAGGCATCCGTCTAGATACCGGGCGGGAATTGCCAGACGGTACTTTTGAGTCGCGCATATTCGCCACAAACCCGCTGGACAATCCGCGCCTTCACCGTGTTGGCGCTGTTTGGCATTATGATGGTCACTGTATGGCAGACGGACCCTGCCCTATTTGCTTGGGCGTTCCCGCTTGCACTGCCGAGACAGTCTGCCCGCGTTGCGGTTGCTGAGTTGAGAAACACCTAAGCGGCAACCAGCCGCAAGCGAGGAAGACAAATGCCTACCCTCATCCAAGCCTACCGTACCAACCCCGAAGCGACTCGCGGCCTTTCGCCTTTCAAACGCGCGCAGACCGCGTGGGGCTTCGAGTATCAGGAAGTCTTGCGATCTTTGTCCTACTGTCCGGGCGTCTGCCGCGTGACGTACTGCCACGGACCCTACCGGGCGTTCCGTGTTGTCACTGTCGAGCGTTCCGACGCCAGCGAGACGGGTTGGCGCCTGTTGTCCACCCATCAACCCCACTACATGGGCGCCTGACCTCCCCACAACCCCACGGCCCCCGGCGATTAGATTCGCGGGGGCTTTCGGGGTGCAGGGCTTTTCCTGCCTTTTCAGGAGTTCATACCATGGCAAGCAAAATCAACCACGTCTCGGTCGCATGGACCGGGCCAAGCGAGTTGGATGGTAAGCCTGTCGCACTACTGGCGTGCGTAGGTGGCAATCTCAAGGTTGGTGGTGGCATCGGTCGGCAGGTTGTCGCCTTGTCGGTCGTTTCGCTGGATACCGTCGCGGCGGTCCTGCATCCTGACAACGCCAGCAAACCCCCGATTCAGATGGGAACCACTTACGTGGCAAGCCTGGACGCTGGCGCTATCGATTCTGTCTGCGATGATTCCTGCGTGCACAAGCACGAGAGGCGTTGTTATGCTCAGTTCAACATTCAAAGCGTTACAGAGCCTATCGCGACCATTCGCAGGGCTTTTCCGGCGGGGTACGGTTCGACGCTTCCGGTTGTGCTTCAAACCACGCCGCTTGCGAAGGTCCACAAGTCCATGCGCGGCATGCTGCGTACGTTCCGCTTCCGCGAGGGTGACCGCTACCGATTGATGGTTGTAGGGTCTTCTGCTGCCGTGCCTGCTGCCGTCATTGCTGCGCTCGTGGAAGTGTTCGAGGCGTTCGAGATGACACCGCTAGCCTACGTCGAAAACTGGCGGGACCGTCCCGATTTGCGCCTGACGCATATGGCGTCCTGCTACTCTGCAAAAGACGTTGCCGAGGCTATCGCGGCATCTTGGGTTCCCTTCTACTCGCCGGAGGCTCACGAGCTCGGTAACACAATCCCGGACGGTATGATCATGTGTCCTGGTAGCGCGTACCGCGCAAAGGCTGGCCTTTCCAAGGTAACTTGCGCCATGTGCGGGCTGTGCTCGGGTGCTCGTGCTGACGGCAAGATAAAACCCGGTGTTGTGTCGATTCGCCACGCTAACGGCGACGCGGGCAAGGTAGCGGCGCACGTTCGGCACGGGCGTCTAGGGCGTCTCATCCTGAATAACAAAGGCCGGATGGTTGGGGCCTACGCGGCGCTTTAGCCTGCCCTGCAACCCTGGACGGTCGGAAGGTCGTCCAGGGTTGCGCGGGAGTCTAGAACCACAACAACAAAGGAGTAGAAGCCATGCCACGCAAGAAACGATTCAAGACCGGCGATATCGTCCGTCACACCTCCACCTTCCTCCGCAACATTTCATGGTGCCTGGATGTGCCTATTAACGGTAGGGTTGAGCTGACCGTAGACGAGTGGGCCAGTGGTCAGCTTGTTAAGGTGTTATGGTCCGATGGTCACGAGTCGGGTTGTCTGGCCTACAATTTGGAGTTGTGTCCGCGTTCCAAGGTCTAGCCCACCGCCAACCGTTGGCCCCGTCGCAGCGATGCGGCGGGGCTTTTCGGGTAGGGCCTGGCCTAATCCAGAGGGAGTGCTTCCAATGACCGTAGAACGCTACATGCAAGCTCTAACCCTGTTGTCCGCGATCCTGTTGGGTGCGTGCCTGGCCTTAGGTTGGCAGATTGCCCCACCACCTGTCGAGGATGTGTGTACGCCTGCTATGGTCGAGGCGAACACCTTTGCTTGTGGTAGTGATGATGATTTGAGCGACTTCTACCCTGATTCGGAATAGGATTGACCTTAGACGCGGAGTATAGGACAATTGAGGACGAAGGAGGTTTTAAAATGGCAGATACCACAATTATTCCCGAGCCTGATGAGCCCGGCACAAGCGTCTGCGTCCACCATTACGTTTCCAAGGTGGGCGGGTTGCGCGTCGGTATTAACGTGACGGGGGGCGGGTCCTTTGCGATGACCCTTTTCCTGTCCGCTCCGACTGCGGTGGAGGTTGCCCAGGCGTTGCTTTCACACGCGGGCAAGGCCAGCGTTGCGAAGCACGAGGAAGACGCCCACATACCGGGCTACACAGTCGATTGACGGTACTCCAAAGGGCGTGCGCGCCTGGGGATCTCGCCGCCGTCAATCCTGTCATGGGAGTAGGGCAGCCCCTTCGCGCATAGGGTAGCAGCGTGCTCTTCAACGCCAGCCTGCGAACAAGGCTGGTACGCTGCTTCAAACGAAGGAGGTAGATCATGAAATGCGATTGCGGAGCTGGACTCGACCACCCTTGCTGGTGCGACGAATACGAAGAGTGCGAAGAGTGCGGACACGCGGATTGCGACGGCAAGTGCGCGCAACGGATCGACGAGTACGAGTACAAGCGCGACACCCTACACAATATGATGGGGGGTAGGTGATGATTCTGCGACACTACCGACACCATCTGCTACAGGGCCAACACTACAGGCGCTGCGCTGCTGCGGCTTTCGCTGCGGATAGGTATGACAACGTGCGGACCTTCAGCGACGCGGCTGAGGGACACGAGAACAAGGCACGAGCGATCCGCGTTGCGGTCAACCTGGCCGTGGGTTTCGCAGCTCTAGCGGTTGCCGGGCTGGTTGTGTGCGCTTGCGTCGGTTGCTGAGTGCTGGCATACTGTGGGCAAGCCCAACTGTCGGCGGGCTCCGAGGTTCGAAGATGATTCCAACATCCCAAGCAGAACATGACCGGAGCGGCCGACAGCCTTTCGCGCCGATCGTGTCTTCGAACCCACCTTCGGTGGTCGTGTTCTGCTTTGGGCGTTGGAGTCCACCATGGCTGCCATAGGCTTTGCCGTACTGCCCGCGCACATTGCCCGCAACGGGGACGTGAGTCTCGCCGGCAAGGGTCTGCTGTTGGCCCTCTCCAGTTACGCAGACACAGAAGGCACTTCCTGGCCATCCCTCGCGACGCTCGCCAAGGATGTTGGCTTGAGCAAGCGACAGGTGCAGCGCCACCTTCGATCTCTTGAGCGCGACGGTTGGGTGTCTGTCCAGCAACGAAGAGGGCAGAACGGGGGCGACACATCCAGTTTGTACCTGTTGCGCTTCGACCGATGGGGCGGGAATGATTCGGGAATGACAGATGTGTCAGGGGGGGTACGTCAGATATGTCAAGGGGGGGTGTCAGATGTGTCAGACCCCCCTGTCACCAGTGTCGCCCCCCCGGTGTCACCAGTGTCACCCAAACAAGACCAGACAAACAAGACCAGAGAAGTTAACACCCCCTTACCCCCTCAAGGGGGATTGGAGTTGACCGAGCCCAAGGCAAAGAAGCCTCGAAAGAGGACAGTCGCCCAAGCACCCCCCTCGCTGGATGTTGTCGCTGCTTACTTCGCAGAGAAGGGAAGCACCCGCGACCAAGCGGAGCGGTTCCACGACTATTGGACAGACCAGGGGTGGAGTCGGCGCTCAGGTCCCATGCGCTCGTGGCAGGGGTCCGCTCGCACTTGGATCAAGAACAACAACGACGGCAACGGCAAGCGCCAACCCGCGCACACCAAGGCCCACGACTATGACAACGATCCGGCGTTTGCTGGCAAGGAGTGGTGATGCGTTGGGCAAGTTGTTGCAGCGGCATAGGAGCGCCAGAGGTGGCATGGTCCGGTCTGGGCTGGGATCACCGATGGTGCAGCGAGATCGACAAGTTTCCATCAGCGGTGCTGGCGCACCACTGGCCCAACGTGCCCAACCTGGGCGACATGACCAAGGCGGTAGACCATGAGCGATTCCAGACAGTTGACCTTCTTGTCGGCGGCACCCCCTGCCAGTCATTCAGCATCGCCGGCAAACGCCTCGGCCTGGACGATCCCCGTGGAGGACTGGCCCT
>Ga0098044_1001455_pt1 | contig 12439 bp, 15 predicted proteins | sample 10_taG_FD_75053 | JGI IMG/M metagenome (GOLD analysis project Ga0098044, IMG submission 75053) | Marine viral communities from the Subarctic Pacific Ocean - 10_ETSP_OMZ_AT15264 metaG | ecosystem: Environmental > Aquatic > Marine > Oceanic | place: Pacific Ocean | collected 2015-01-16 | reverse complement strand
GGGCTGGCGGTGCCGATACCGACGAAGCCCGAGGTGTTTAGGTACAACTGGGTGCCTGAAGCGCAACGAATGTCAAGGTCGTTGTAGGCGCTCGCCCCGACGTTGATCCCACGGATGGTCGCCACGCCTCCGACGAGGCCCATGTCCACGGCGTCGGTCGTGTTGCCTGCGACGACTAGCGAGTCATAGGCGTGCAACTGGTCAGCGGACTCGTCCCAGAGCAGATAGGAGCCGCTGGAGTTTCCGAAGAACTGAACGTCGTAGCCGTCGGTGTTTGCCCCCACGACCATCTCGCCGTCCAGATCGACACTCCCGTCGATGTCTACGGAGTCGAGGTTGGCGGTGCCGTCCACGTCGATGTCGCCTGCGATGTCCAACCCTGCGGCACCAACAAGTTGGAGATCGTCGGTGGCCTCATTCCACTTCATATAGGCACCATCGGTAGCGCCATAGCAGGTGAGGTCCACGCCGGTGTCATTGACCCCGAGGGTGACGTTGCCGGTGATCGCCAACCCTGTCAACGTGCCCACTGAAGTAATCGCAGACTGGGCTGCCTGTGTAACCGTCAACGCAGTACCTGAAGCGTTACCAGTGACGTTGCCTGTCAGGGGACCGACGAAGGCTGTTGCGGTCAGGGTGCCTGTTCCGGCGTTGTAGGTGAGTCCGCCGTCCGACTTGGGTGCGAGATCGCCCGTAGCGCTCTCCCAGAGAGCCACGCTGCATGTCGTGTCGGTTGTGTCGGCGACCGTGATCGTTGCCGGGACAATGGCCGCGGTGCCGTCAAATGACGTACCACCGATAGTGCGGGCTGTCGCCAAGGCTGTAGCGGTGGCCGCGTTGCCGGTCAAGGCACCAGTAAAGTTGGTCGAGGTCAGAATCCCGCTACTGGGGTTGTACGTCAGTCCAGTGTCTGTTTCGATGCCCTGCGTACCCGTAGCGCCATCAACAAAGGTCGGATACACCGTTTCGTCTGTTGAGTTGTTCGCAACTGCCGTGACATTGGTGGCCTCGGTAGCCGTGCCAGTTACGGCACCCGTCAAGGGACCAGAGAAGGCCCCTGCGGTGCAGGTGTCGGTGATTGTGACGTTGCCGTCTGGGACATCTAACGCTGTTGCGCCGTCGGTGCCGGTGATTGTGAGTTTCTCGGCGGACGAATCCCACACGAAATGGTCACCTGCCGTGTCGGAGTAGAAGGTTACGTCTTCCCCGGCCCCGTCGGAACCTACTGTCAGGGTGCCGTCTGCGATGACGACGTTGCCGTCGGTGACGTCGAGCACCGTCGCACTGTGGGTGCCTTCAAGGATGAGTTTCTCCTCCGACGCATCCCACAGGAAGTAGTCACCAGACGTACCGGAGTAGAAGGTTACGTCGACCCCTGCCCCGTCGGTGCCTACCGTGCCACCCAGTCCGAATACCTGATCCCATGAAGCACCGTCGTACACGAACAGTCCGTCCGAGTCCTTCAGGTACGTCACCATCCCCTCCTCGGGGGACGAAATGGCGGTCGATCTGGCCGACGCGGAGGCGAACACCATGACTGTCTGATCTTGGAGGTAGTTTTGGACGTTCGAAGCGGTGACCACTTCGCTACTAGACCAGGTTCTGAATCCGCTGCCCATTATCCTAAGGAGTCCTCGTCGAGTTTGTCGTCGTCGCGGTCCATGACGAGTCCGCGATGCGAGTCGGAACTGTTGCCGACCTGTTGCTTGAGTTGATACCCAAAGTTTAGCCCATACACGGTCGGTGCCTCATCGCTGCCGTCGTGGCTCACAGACCGGATGCGTATGTTGATCGACTTGCATTCCACTCCGGTGGTTTCCCGCAGAATATGGGTTTTGGTTGCGTTACCAGACGCAGTTTTGGCAAACACGACAGTGTTTACGGGACCGTCGTGCTGGTCGTCTTCCGCGAAGATGTCTACATAGACGGTTCCTCGACCACGGAAACTGATCCCGACTTCTCGTATCTGCGCGACCCGGGTCGGATGAATGTTGATCGGGTGGGAACGCCACCGGAACTCAGGGGCGAGGGTACCGGATTCCAACCTTGCAATCACACCCTCTGCCTGCTCTTGGTACTTGCCTACAGCGCCGTATGCGGCGTCGGTGTTGTTGAACACCTGACCTGCCGGAACATTCCAGTACCTGATCCGAGAAGTAAAGTTTTCGGTCGACGGGTCGTTGATCCTCCACCACGACCCTGTGCGGTCGTCGAGCACCCAGTCGTTCGGGCACAGGATGTAGTTGTTCCACGCCGCACACTCGCCGGTCAGCCCCTTGCGTTTGCTGGCGTCGTCGTAGTCGCAGAAACCGGGGGTCATAAACGGCGACAGGTTCACAGACGTGTCCTGACCCTGCCACGCATAGACGTGCCCTTTCGCCGTCGGATACACATACCCGAGGGACGACATCGTTCCCAACCCGGACGCATTGCCGACAACCTTCGGCAAAGCGACCACAGTCGGGGATTCCATCGACCCGGTCACCAGCACCGCGCCACGGCCTTTGATGAGGAGCAGCGTCGACGACGAAATAGACGCCCAGGCGGTGTAACCCGTCGCGTTCTGAATCTCGAACGCGATCTGCTCGCCGAACGTGTTCGCAGCAGACGATTCGTAGTCGAACAGGACACCGGGTGGGGTGGAGAACACGATGTTTTCGTTGGACGTGATGTTCGGGCCGTTGGCGCGTGTGAACTCTTGGTTGACGAACGCGACAAGGCGGTTCTGGTGGGAAACGATCTCGGCAGGTTTGTTTGTCGTAGGCGACCCAACCGCCGTCGTTTCCGACATCAAATATTTGGGGGTTGCCCCTCCGTCGACTGCGTCCGGGTATTCGACCATGTCCCAGTCGGACAAGTCGTGCGCCATCCACGCCGCCAAGATCACCGGCCGGCCGGGACGGTACTGGTCGTCTTCGTCAAACGACGCAGACCGGTTTTCGCGGGTTGACGCGAACGTGACGGGACGCCACAACTCGGACGCGATGGGGCTCGGACCGGATGTGACAGCCCGGTCAAGGATTTCGTAGTTGACGTCGTTCGCCAAGTTGACGGCTTCGACGTGGACGTTGCGGCGATACGCCGACGCGGTGTCGTGCTCGAGCCACTGAACGCCGATATACAACTCCACCGGGTAGGTGTAACTCTCAGAGGGTCCACCTATGCCACCCTGCGAGAAGAATCCGCAAACCTCGTAGTTGGAACCCTCATACGGCGCGTTGCCGTTGAACATCCACCCCGACGCTGAATCGAGTCCGTAATCGGTGGCGGAACGGCGATTCAACTGCTTTGCTGTACGCGCCACCTGACACTGAGGTAAAGGTTCCAGTCCGGTACCCGGTAGGGCCACACAACCCCAAGTGTCGGTGCGTTCTGCGGTCCCCGGAGGCTGGTTAGGCGTGAACTTGTCTCTGATGCCGGGACTGAAGTCCGTTATCTGAAAGTATTCAACTTGCGGCATCGTCCACACCTAGGAGCATTTTCAACACACCGAGTTCTTCGGTCTTTGCGGCCTGCTGACCGCGTAGTTCGAACACGGTTGTGGTCAACTCTAGCGCGTGGAAGTCTGCTTCTCTTTCCCGTCCAGCCACTGACGTTTTCTAGCTGCGGATGAAACCTTCGATTTTGGCACGCCGCTCCTAAGAGAGCACCATCGCCAGTTCCAGATGCAGGTTGGCTTGCTCGCTCGCCGCCTGACAGTACCGGACCCGTAGTTCCGGGTCCGTCAGCGTGTAGTAGCCGGTGAAGTCCTCGGTCACGACCGCCGGGCGCGCTTCGACGCGACCGGCTCAGGGGTGTCCTCGTCAGCATCAGCGTCGGGCTGATCCTGCCGCACCTCTTTCTCGTACTGCTTTTTGAGGGCGTTGAGTTCCTTCGACTGCTGCCGAATCATCGAGAGCATGTCCTCGTTCTCCTTGACTGTAACATCAGCCTGTGACACCGACGACCCCGTAGGGTCGTCGATGACAGTGGTGTACGTTACGTCGTTGTCGAGGTCGGTGACTTCAACGAGCGGCTTCCATTCCTCCCACGCCTCCGGGTTGTCGGCGCAGCCGTACCGGATCGTCAGCCGATAGAACTCGTCGTCGCGTACACGCAACGCCCGTTCTGGCTTGTTTTCCGTGTCCCAGTCGCCAAACCACAGTTTGGCGGCCTCGAGCGGCACCACGACCGACTTACCCGGGTCGATGGCGTAGTTGGTCCCGTCGTATCCGTCGACGAGTGTGAGTTTACGCAGGTTTTTGACTCGCACCACTGACATAGGTGCCGCCTACCTTTCAGTTTTGGCTGGTCCTAGAACTTCGAGAACCAGATGGCTGCTGTGTTGGACGAACCGATTTCGGTACCAAGGAAGATACCGAAGTTGTCGCCGGTGATGGTGCCTGCTACGGCTGGTGCCAACACTCCGGCTACGCCATCCGACGCGCCGATGATGACGACGTTGCCCAGCGCCGGTGACGTGGAGCCGATGTTGCAGATGGCGTAGCCGAAGACTACGACCTCTACAACCGCGCCGTCGGCCGCTGCGGCCTTGGCGACACCGACAACGAGTTCCGGCAGAGCGTCGGAGACATCGAGTGTCTCGACGGTGACGGTGGTGTCTGTGTCGACCGAAGCAGCGACGGCCACGAGGTCGTTCGCGGAGATAGCCCCGGAAGCCTCGAATGGCACCACAACCTGAAAGTTGACTTCGGAGCCGGTTGTACGACCGAATGCGCCGAGCGCGTTGGTTAGTACCTGATTTGCCATGTCGGGCCTCCTATGAGGTCAGGGCAGACATTTTGCCCTGAAGTTGACAGTTGTTGATGACCAGGTTACCAGCCCAGAACAACTTGGCGACCATCGCATCCTGCTGGATGGGTGTCTGGAAATCTTCCAGATAGAAGTCAGCCCGCGGGGACACTGCCCAGTGGATGAAGTCTTCGTTCAAGAAGTAGATGTGGTGACCCGAACCCGAACCGGTTGGTCCGTCCGTCGGAACGTGAGAGTCGACACACAACGGAACACCGTTGAACAACAGGTTGGTGAAACCAGCCTGAGCCAACTGCTCGTCGACCGCGCCTTGTCCGACGTGAATCTGGACGTCTGCTTGGTTCAGCGCATAGAACCTGTTGTAGTTCGTCTGCGTGGTTACGAGAACCGACGGATGGCGACCACCGTTCGTTGTGTTTCCGAACATGGTCTGCATCGTCGCAAGGGTCAGCGCCGTCGTGGACCCGTCGTACTTGGACTTCCACCAAGTGTTGCTGGATCGTGCGATCCCAGCGTAGGTCCCGAGAACGCTCGAGTCGTCGACTGCACCTTCGATGCCGTCGATTTGCTTCGTGTCGGTCGAGCCATCAGACCACAGTCCCGTACCGAGGATTTCCGCCATCTCCATCTCTGCCTGTTGGAAATACAGGCGGATGAAGTCAGCGACAGCCTCGGGGCTGTCTGTCTTGATGAGCGTCAACCCATCAACCGTCACCGGGACGTAATACTGCTTCCAGTCCCATGCAGCGTTCTTGACGGTGTCAGACGGGGTCACGTCCAAAAGATCGAACCCAGAATATGCACCACCGGCTGCAAGACGGCTGTGCATCAGCGGCACTTCGATTTGCGTACCACCACGGACGATCTTTTTGTTCGACGAGTTCAGTCGAAACAACAACAGGTTGGTGTTGTAGACGTTGTCCGTGATCTCCGGCAGAATATACCGGCGCGCAATCGAAGTGACCACATCTGAGCCGATTGGCGTTGCCATTTGGTCTTTGCTCCTAGTTGGTCACTAACCACCGCGGATTGCGGCAGCGATTTCATTTACCATTGCGTCCCGTCGACCTTCTTTGGTGTTCGGGAGGTTTTCGGTGGTTCTGGGCACATTGCCCCCAGTACCACCTACTGCCGCCATCTTACGTTGCCTCTTTTTCGCAACGTCAGTATCTGCGATTCTGCGATTGAGTTCGCGCTCACGACCGTTTTCAGACTGCAAATAGGATATTTCCAGCGCCCGATAGACGGCGTGGATGGGGTCCGCCGTTTCTGACATGAGAGCCGGAACGACATTGAGCCGGGCCGCCGTTTCGACCGTGCTGGCTAACGTCGGGGCGTCAACGTCGTACTGTTGGGCGAACTGTTGCTTCGCCACCTCGACATGCGACAACGACTGCCCATGCGACCGATCCGCCTCCAGTTGCTGCTGGTAAGCGATCGCGTTCTGCTGATAGTTCAGCGTCTGCTCGAGTTCGCCGACCTTTTTGAGTTGCGTCTGGACGCTCTCGGGCAGAAGGTCCCAGTCTTCTTCGTCGATTGGGGCACTCGGCGCGATGTATGGCTGGGTATAGGACCCAGGTGCCGCGACTCCACCCTTAGGTACAAGGTCGTAATCACCCACCATGTAGCCGACGAAGTCCATCGCCTGATCCGGGTTGGCGTTCATCCAGTCCCAGAATCGTGCTACCCGTTCGGCCTCGTTGGCCGGAACCAGCGTCCCGGCAATGTCAACGAAGTCTGAGTTATCGGTCCCCCCGCGGAAAGTGTCCGCAGCCTCAACGGCGGCTTGAGGCGCAGCCTCATCGGCGAGGGGACCGTCGTCGACGGAATCGTCGGCGACCTCGTCCTTGAACTCACCTTCAAGGACTTCGTTCCAGCGTTCAGAATCCCAAACGGGGCTGAACCCCTGCTCTTCTAAAGAATCCTCAACCTGCTCGTCTGTAAGTTCATATTCTTCAGCCATTGGCCGCCTTTCACCTCATGCCCTTCGACGCAACGAGTCGTCGAAGTTCGTCGCCGCCGCCGCCTTGCCCAACAGGTGGGCCTCCCATACCGGGTGGACCGCCAGGCGCTGGGCCGGGGGCACCAGCAGGTGGGCCTCCCGCACCGGGTGGTACCACACCTCCGGCTTGGGCGAGTTTCGCTGCCGCCTCCTTCATCGGAGCACGCAACTTTTCCAAAATCTGCGATTCAACTCCCGCCAGGTATTGAAGGTCCGCGTCCGGGGCGGCCTTCAACTGGGAGATGGCAGACAGGAGTTGCATCAGCCCCTCCTGCATTGTGTTGTTCTGACGAGTGCCAGCCATAAGGACTACTTAGCCGAAAGGTCCTTCGGCGAGTTGGTCTTCTTGGCGTTCGTCGAGTTGCCGTAGTCGCGGCCAGCGGTGTGGCCCAACTTGTGCAACTTGATCGACTTGCCGCCAGTCTTTGCCGGTCCAGGCATTGTTGCTCCTATAGGTCGAGTGGGTTGCGGCGAGATTCGGGTGAACCTTCGTCGTCAGCGTCACTCTTGTCGATAGACAGGCGGCCATCAAGTTTCCGCATCACGGAACCCTTTTCGGAGGGCCCTTTCCAACCCGGTGGGGTCGGCGTGTCGTTAGACGAGAATCGTCCTGCCATGTCCGTACCCTACACCCTCATCGTTGACGGTTGCGCTTTCCTTTGTTTTCTTTCGGTTCGATCCCCAACTGTGCCATCGAGTTGAGTCGTTGAAGGATCATCTGCCGGTTCGGGTAGTCGTGTGCTTCGAGCACCGCCTGTGGATCGAGAGCACCCATTGCGAACAGCGTTTCGGCTTCCTGTATTCTCGCTGCACGCGAGATCGGCATGGCGCTCCCAGCGCGCACATAAATCGAAAACTTGAGTGGATCGGCACCCTCGTCGTTCGGGACGAAGAAGTGGCGGGCACGCAGCGCCAGCATGGACCGCTCCCCGTCCTGACCCACAACAGAGGTAACCCGAGGCAGCGAATAGTTTTCCACAATAAGGTTCGCCAACAGGCTCCCCGCTTCGGAAAGGGCGCGCTCCAAGTTGCGGAGCGCCAATCTGATTCTCACAAAGGCGGACTCGGCAACACTGTCGATAACACCTTGTGCGTTGCGACCAGTGGGAGAAAAACCACGCACCACACCCGACAGACCACTGATACGCTCCATTTCGTTGATGTAGAACTGGATGAGTTGCTGAATGTCCTTCGGCATCTGCGGCGGAACCAGCCACCCTGCTTCGGACCCTGCACCCTTGGTGATTCGCTGACCGGGCCGGTTGACGATCTTGCTGCGGGCAATGCCAGATCGGGAGTCCTCCAGAAAGATCGGGTTTGACACCAGTTCAGCATGGTGCTGCAAGGCTGCGAGCAGCCGGTTGATCGCCATTTGCGGATCAGCCAAGTGGTCAACGAGGGAAATGCCAAACAGGTCGCCCATGTCGTGGGTGACGTACTGGATGTACGGATGGCGGCCGTGCTCCCACATATCCATCGCACGTTCGTTCATCAGCACATGCGACCCCGTGGTGATGATGCACCGCCATTCGGTGACGTTGTACGGGTCTTCCTCGTCGTCGCCCTCGTCGGGAGTAAACAGCGTATTTTCCCGAATCCATGCCTCGTAGACGACAACCGATCCGTCGTAGTGGCGACCCTCGCCGAATCGTGCCCTTCCCTGCCCGGGTCGGCCATAAACGGGGGGCACGGTTCCTGTCCCCCCCGAATGAGCACCGGGATTCGCCATTGGTGCTCGACCGCCGCTGTCTTCGGCGTCCCGAGATGGAATATTGGATTGTCCCTGCGTTTCCGATTCGACAATCGGCCCCTTGCCGGGAAATCGCCGGTCGAACTCGATGAGGGACAGTTCGCGGGCTTCGATGATGTAGTTCGCGTCTTCGAGCGACGTGGCCGCCGGGTCGATGTAGAGGCTAAACGGGTCGCAGCGGCGCATAACCGCATTTCCGGCTCCGCCGTCGATACCGGGATCGTAAATGCACTTGAAGAACCCCGACCCGTACACCAGAGCATCGAACAGCACCTTTTCGACCTCGGCTTCGAAGTTGTAGTTCACCCACAGCGAATCAAGCAGGGTTTCGAGGTCGGCCGACAGTTCTTGTTGAAAGTTGGCGTACTGCGAGTGCGGGTCAGCAGACGGAACAACCTGAAACCTGACGCGCTGGTCGGTCATCCAACCCACGAGGGCAGAAATAATCGGGTAAACCTCCGACGCGGTCGGGGAGGGCATCCACGGATCACGCGAGTTCGACCAACCGCGGTTGTGTAGCAGCCGGTACGCCTTGCGCCACCGTTCGTGGCGACTCGCCATCGCCTCTCGGGAGTGGTCATAGAGTCCCTTGATGCGCCCAGCGACCTGAGACTCCTCGTCAGCGACTACCTCTTTGCGTTCGGCTACAGCCATTTCTTGACTTCTCGTTTGCCCTCGTTGGTGGTACGCCTTAGCGTACTATCCATGCCCTCCTCTGTGACGTTCAGGCTCTCCCTGTCGCTCAAGTCCACGGGGACGTAGTTGTGGGGGATGCCGGTACGTTCCGTCGCCTCCTCCGATTTCCGTTTCAGTTCTGTTACGAACTGTCTCCTGTCGCTGATGACCTTGCCGACGGTGTGGTCGAAGTGTTCGTGCATCACGGTCGCAAGGTTGAACGAATACACCCTGCGTAGTTCCGGTTCGTGACACTCAGGGCAGACAACGAGGCGGTCCTCTTTTATCGACTGCCACTTTTCGCCGTTTTCGAGGCACGCGCCGCACCGGTACAAGTAGACGGGCATCAGCACTCGCAGGCGTACATGCGGCCGCAGTAGAAACATTCGCCTGTCCGGTTTTGCGGGTCGCCGTATTCGGTGAAATCGAACCCTTCGAGTGCACGCAGGTCGCGGTCCTTCTTCCAGGTTTCATAATCCGGCATGTCAGTCATGTTGGCTCCTCAGTAATCCTTTTCGGGTTGCTTCTTCGGGATGGTCGTGTATCCAGTCGTGGCAGCCCCGACAGACACCCAAGGCGTTGTCGGGGTCAAGGATAGAGCCTCCGCGTGCGCGTGTGAGCGGCTCGTGGACGTCTGAGGCGAACCGGTCGTTGCAGACGACACAGTACGGATTTGCTGCGAGTATGTCTTTGCGGAACGCCGACCGTTGGCGAAGAAGTTTCTGTCGCTTCCTGCTGACGCGTCTGAGTGGTGTTCGTTTCATGCCGGGGTCTCCACCCATTCTTCCCAAGACGGCACGATGGGTGATTCGTCCCGTTGCCTGTCGGCCGGACCCTCGTAGGCGTGGACCGGTCCCTCTGTCGAGGCGCATATGCAGGCGATTGCAAGGGCCATCACACAGTCGTCATAGCCCTCGTTGTTGGCTGGCCCGTACCCACCGTTGGGTAGCGTGACGTAGGTTCGCATCTCGTCGTAGGTTTTCGCGTCGTGGATTGTCATATCCCGGTCGGCCATAAGTTTTATCAGCCAGCCGATCGCCCATTCCTTCCGTTTCCATGTCGTAGACCAGCCCATCGTTTCTGCCATCTTGCCGGGGGTTTTGTCGGCCCACCGGTTGCGCCAGATGTACGGGTAGTCGATTTCGACGAGTCGGCCGATGGTGGCGTAGCCGGGTCCTTCGATCTCGGTGGAGATCGTCGCATGGTTGTAGTACGCACCCAGTTTGGCGAGTTCCTCTGCGAATGTCATCGGGTCGATTTTGCCGCTCCAGACAGCGACCTGTTCGTAGGTGCGTCGGTTGATGACCTGAGCACAGGCGTTGTCGCCCGTCGTGGTGTGTGTCGGGTCGCCACCAATAAAGTACTTGCCCCATGACAGGTCGCGTGACGGCTTCCTGAAAATCGTGAGTGGGCCGTGCCGGTCGGGCAGGAACTCGACAGCGTTGCCTTCTCTCCGCAGGTAGCCTCTGATGCCGTCTTTGCGTTCGTAGATGCGTTTGAGGGAGTCGACCGGGAACACGTTCGTTCCAGACGCAATGAACGCTTCTTCCGGCGTAGCAGGGTATTCCTGCATGAATCGCTCGATGTTCGCGTCGGCAAGGTTGCGTATCGCCCAGCGCCGCCACACGAGGTGGTCGTCGTCTACCCCTACCTTCCTGAGTACCCGTTCGTCCTCGTCGAGGTTGGCGAGCCGAATGTGCTTCAGGTTGGCATGCGACGCTGTGTACTCCGGGTGCCTCCACCACGGAAAGAACAGGGGGGTATAGTCGTTGTCGCCCTCTACTGCGGCGTTCCAAGTGTCGTAGTACCAGTTGCCGACACCATTCGCGGTCGACTCGAGCAGAATCATGGATTTGGCGCTGTTGGGGATCGTTTGCCGCAATCCGAGCATCATCTCTGCCGTATGGTCCCAGAACGCGACTTCCGACCCGTGGAGTGCGTTCACGGTGCGGGATCGTCCGGCACGCATGTTTTTTGCGGTGGCGATACGGATACTCGACCCGGTTTCCTCCCACGCCAGTTCCTTTCTCGACACATATTTGGTTGTGTAGAGGTTTTTGAACGGGAACGTGTCCCAATACAACTTGGTCATGTTGAGGAGGTATTCGGAGGCGTCGATCTCGTGTGCGATCACAAGCCCGTAGGTTTGTTCGTGGAGCATGACCCATGAGAACATCAACGCTTCGGAAATGGTCGAAATCCCCAACTGGCGTGCTTTCAGCACGATGACGCGGACAGGTTGCCCGGATTCGTATTTGGATCGGACTGCGTCCAGCAACTCGGATTGGGCCCAGTTGGGTTCCAGCCGCTCGATGGTCTGCTGCTTTGTTCTGATTGACAGTCGTCGGACAAGCGGTTCGAAGTTCATGCCGGGTCGTCGTCGTCCACGTCTTGTTGCGGTTTGTCCACAACCGGGGCGCTTGTAGACATCTCTGTAACGAGGGCAGACAGTTCCTCCCTCAGCCCGGACATTTCGTCGACCGACTCCTGTTCGAGCATGCCCATCATCTTGGAAAACAGGTTCGTGACGAGTTTCTGCTTTGCCTGAGGTGAACCCTCGTCGAGCATGAGTAGGGTTTCCTCAACCACCCTCCACGCAACACGCTGAACACCGACTCGGAGGTCTTCGTCGGCCCGCACCTCGTCGACGACGCCCTGTTCGACAAGAGCCGACCGGACACGGTCGACGTCAAGGTCGAAAACGGTCGCAATGGTCGCAGGCGATAACCCGTAGGCCGCCAGCCGCGCCAGGTTGCTCTTAGAAGGGGCTCTCGGCGTCACAGAGGAGTCTTTCCGGCACTTTGCCGTCTACCCGCAGCCCAGCGTCCAAAAACCTCTTACGGTCCGTCCATTCGGCTCTGGTGACAATCCGTGCGTCGGTGTCGTCCAGCCACCGCTCCGGTTCTTCGTCCTCGGGACACGCCTGCTGCGTTTTGGCGCAGTCGTCAAACGTCAGAAGCGCCAAACGGCCCGTTCGGTTCACCATTCCCACATCGTTCCACTCGAGTTCGACACACGGCACGAACGCTTTGGCAGATGTGTACGGGACATGAGGCCCCCACGTCCATCCACCCCGGAACTGGGACCCATTGCGGTATCTAACTGTCATCATCAGCCTCCCAATCTTTAGCATACTGTATTTCTTCGATCGAACGGTACTCATTCACAAAACTGTTCAGTCGTTCCGACAAATCTTCCATTTCCTCCTCCGTCAGACCTCTCGGTTCGCCCTTGCGGTGAACCCGCAGCCAACGGTTCAT
>Ga0098044_1001451_pt1 | contig 12445 bp, 14 predicted proteins | sample 10_taG_FD_75053 | JGI IMG/M metagenome (GOLD analysis project Ga0098044, IMG submission 75053) | Marine viral communities from the Subarctic Pacific Ocean - 10_ETSP_OMZ_AT15264 metaG | ecosystem: Environmental > Aquatic > Marine > Oceanic | place: Pacific Ocean | collected 2015-01-16 | reverse complement strand
TATAATGTCTAAAGTCGTCCATTATGCTACGAAGTACATCATACATTAATAAAGCTTCAATCCAACTTCGAACTATTTCTTCACCCGCACAGGTATCATTAAATCGGGTAACCGTATCTAGGTCTTTCTCATCTATCAACCCTAACCGCATCCCGTCCTCTAATGCTTCTTCCACCTTAGACCATGCTACGTCACTAAACTCAGACATAGGGTTCAGAGCATAATTCCCTCCTGAAGGATGGTACGTGTAATATAAATTACTAAATATCTCTCTACTATGTTGAGGCCATAATTCCTTCCAGAATGTCTTTAGTCTTTTTATGCTATCTTTATTCATATTATATAAATACCCTTTTTTATGTTAAATAATTATACTATATTTAAATCATGAATAAAGATATTTTGTTATGTGCGTTATTATTAGGGTTTGGCCAACTATTAGTGTGGTTCCAATTAAATGGACAATTTATATGGAAGTGGTTTGATAAGAATCAATTTATTTTATCTCTAGTAGGTATACCTATAAGTTACTTATTTATTATAGGAACCAAATATGGGTATGAAGGATTTAATAATGTTCTTTGGGGACAACGTTTAATGGGTTTTGGATTAGGTATTGTGGTCTTTGCTTTTTGTACTTGGTTCTTTTTAAATGAAGGAATTACCACTAAAACTATGGTATCGTTAATTTTAGCTTTCACACTCGTACTCATTCAAGTTTTTTGGAAATAATTGCTATTTTAGAGAATATGTGAGATACTTATTAATGTAACTAGTTTCATAAATTTTACATAAAATAAAAGGAAAGTACGCAAAAAAAAGGACTCGACGGAGTCCTTTTTTTTTGCCTAATATGATAAATATTTTGGAAAGTAGTGTGTCTACCTGTGGTAAATACAAAGATAAATATACCTATATTTACGATAAGTCAAAAAAACTTACTTTAATAGCCGCAAAAACTTCATTTTTTTTCATTTTTTATTATCTCTGACCATTTTTCACTGTCTACTTCATAATAAAATATATCACAAGAGTAATATAATCGAGTAGCAAATCCTTTTTGTATAAGTTGTCCTACTTGCTGTGACTTATCATTTTCCCCCCAACCTATTCCTATAGTTACTCTATCTTTATTATTTGAAACTCTCATGTCTTTTGTTGTTGGTGACTTAAGTCTGTTAATTAGTGTAGATTTATTGCCGGAAACCTTTAATCCTTTTTCCTTGCAAGTTTCTTTCAATTCTTTTACTGTCATATCTTTATATTTCATAATACAAAGATAAACAAAATTATTGAACTAACAAAATTAAATTAAGCGAATTGTGGGACCTGTGCAGATTTAGTTAAATAAAGTCCTTCCCAATTATCTATAAAGTTACAAGGATGGTTACCTTTATTACCTTTCATATTTTTATATACTTTAGTTCCTTGTCTTTTAGTATATCCTAAGTCAACCGCAGAAGATTGTAATGATTTTTTACCTCCTAAAGTAGAAAATTTATTACACGCGTTATAGATAATTGAAAAACCTCTACTACCCTGATTATGAGCCATATAAATCTGTGGCTGTGTTGGTTCCCCTCCGACGATAGGTCTTAAAGCATTTATTTTTCTTAATAAACCTTTAGCTCCTGCGGTCGCGTTAATGTAAGGGTCCCATACTGTCGTGTTAGTGACACCATAACTGGTAAAATATTTAGGCATTATTTGATATAGTCCAGACGCTCCACTTCTTTTATTTTTTGCGTTTGGATTACCACCAGACTCTATTTGTGCAATAGTCAGCATTAAATCTAAATTTACACTATTTTCTATACTGGCTTTTTTAATCGCGTCCACTACTGTTGGGTCCCATGACTTAGTGTCCCCTTGTCGTATATTTTTCTTAACCAAAGAAGGGTCGTTAATTTCCGGATTCTTATTTATCTTCTCTTCATCATTTAACGCTTCTAATGTATCGTCAGTTACTTGTCCTGTTACATCTATACTGTGGTCGGTTTGAAATGCGTTTACCGCTGCTTCGGTTTCGGGCCCAAATTTACCATCAACACCAAATCTAGGTAATAGATAGTTTCTATCAACTAATAAGGTTTGTACCTCCTCCACCTTACCATCAGGGTTACCCTCAAGGCCGTCCCCTCTCATTACTATAACATCTTCTGGTCTAGCTCCCTCCAAATTTGATGCTATTATAGTTGTGTTGTCTATATGTTGTTCTGGGTCCACCCATCTATTGTTATATTTTAAGCCAAAATGTAAGTGTGCCCCCAATGAGTTTCCAGCACCCGCGGCTCCTCTGTCTCCACCTGTTAAACCTATAACATCTCCTTTTTCTACCCTTTGTCCTTTACCTACTCTGATGTTACTCATATGACAATAAGAACTTTTATAACCATTATCGTGTTTAATAACTATAGTTCCTCCACATGCACCTGAATCTCTTTTGGTCTTAGTTACAACACCAGGAGAAATCGCCAAGGCTTGGGTTCCGGTTTTTGCTTTATAATCGGTACCATTATGGGCTCTACATTTTTGACCCGATAAACACCTTCTCTTGGAGAATTTACTATTAACACTTAAGCTACCTGGAAGAGGAGCTGTTAAAACGGCTTCTTCTTTTAATATACTTTTTAACTGTGTTTCAGTGATTAATATTTTCATTTAACATCCTTGGTATGTATATCCCATTGAACTTGCACTTATAGGATATGAATTATTTATGTGGTTACACCTACTTCTACATGCACTTACTGCAGAACATTCACCTTGACAATATGCTCTTAACATTTGTTCTGCGTCCCAATTGTATTTTGCTCCCATCTGATGGAGACATTTAGGGTATGAATTTAAATAAAACATCCCTACAGCATATTCTCTAGGGGTATTCCACCCACCTTGTTGTATAGGTGTTACTAATCCCTCTTTAAATTTTTTGGTCGCAGCTTTATCTTGTACTCTTTTACTTTCAGAAGAATTTAAGAAACTTGACATACCTCTTTTCCAAGACGAATCTTTCATTTCATTTCCACTATATGATTTAATACTATCAACCATTTCATCTTGTGACTTCCCAAAATATTTATTGGTGTCCATTGCTTTATAAAGTTTTTTTAGTCCTCTTTTAGTAAAATGTAAAATTCCTACCGCTGTATCACCCTGACTATCTAAAAATAAATCGTTATAGTTTTTAGACCCACCTGCGGAAATAGTGCCATTAATAATATCAATAATTAAATTATCGGAAATAGGAGCTGTTTCATTAGATTTTGCTCCTCCTTGAAATGACCCTATTGAAGTTGTAGGGTTAGGGTTTACATTTTTACTATCTTGAAGTGCTGTGAGTACCTCATCCGTTACTATACCGTTAGGTGTAAGTCCGTGGTCTATCTGAAAATTTTTAACAACACTTTCTGTTTCGTTACCGAATTTTCCGTCTACACCATATCTAGGTAAAGAATATTGTAGGTTAACTAATGATTGTTGTAATTCTCTAACTTCATTTCCTATTTTTCCTTTCTTAATAGATACAGCTCCTTGTTCATTCAATGCAATCTCATTTCCTGGTTGAAATAGCATTAATTTTTTTACCTGTGACTCTGTTATCTTTATTATCATACCAATAAATATTTACTATAAATAGTTTATCTACGGTTAATGAAAATTAAGGAAATAAAATTAAATGGAGATGTGATTATCGATAGATGTGCTTAAGTCTATTAGCCCAACCTTTTACATCTTGTACAAATTCTGAAACACTTTCTTTTTTAATATATCTATCAACATCACCTAAGTGGTTTACAACCAAGCCAGTTCTGTCATTAGCTAAACCATGATTGTGTTTTGGTATATCTAACTTACCTAAACTAGAATTAATACCACCCATAGGTCTAGCAATCCATTCATTTAATTTTTTACTGTCCTTCTCTCTTCTATGTAATAATCTAATATTATCTTCGTCTTTTTCAGTATTATTATAACACTTAGTTTTACTTTTGTAGGTATTAAATTCATGGCCTTCCCATATTGGATGATTGTGTTTCATAGTTCTTTTTTATAATAAATAGTTACAAATACACAAAAATTTGTTATACTTACTCATGACGCAATTTAAAGAAATTTATGTGAAGGGATATAGACGAAAGGATGGTACTTGGGTCTCTCCCCATAGTAGAACTATACGAATTGCTAATTTCAGACATATAAAAACTTTATCATCATACAGAGGAGTGAATCCGGACCAACTATGTTTTGATTTTTCGGGCGTAACAAAAAATATTTAAATAATGAAAGAAGAAATAAGAACCGTTTACTGGTATATAGACAGATTAAAGGAATTAGAAAAATTAGAAAAAGAAACACCCAATAATTTTGCTTTAGGTGGAAGATTTAGAAGCTATATTACTTCTCTTAAAGAAGGAAAAGAGTTTAACTGGAAAAAGGATTTTTCTATTAATAATTAAACTAAGACAATCTCTACTCTACAGAATTGTGATGATAATTTACTAGCTTCTTCATGGTAGTATTCCCAAAGTCCCTCTATAATTTCCACTTGTTCATCAGTATAGTTTCTAAATGAACTTAATTTATTTCTTGCACTTTCTGGGAATAGTTCTTTTAAATGGTCACTGTCATCAAGTGAGGCTGTTTCATTTACATCGATTAGTACTCTAATATCCCAACAGGCATATCCATGTTCACCATGATTTACTGAATCATCATATAGATAATCAAAACCAACAGGCTCTACTTTAAATTTTAAATTTTCAAAACCCATCTCATTAGTTTGTTTAGACGGAGCTTTTGCAAACTCAGTGTTTTCTACACCTCCTACCCATTCTATCACTAAAAGTGGATATATAACGTCTCCTACATTTCTAAAGTCTGTATACCCTTCCATTCCAGGGTCTTCCTCTATTCCAAAAAGCTTTAAAACATTATAATCTGCTTTACCTAATTTATCCCACTGTTTAAATAATTTTTCTTTATATTCCGGTTTAATATATCGGCTAAAGTACATATCGCCGCTTCTGTCATCATAGGTATTGGAATATTCATGAGTATCCTGATGATACCTGGATATACCACTATCTTCTCTTAAAAATTTTGGTTTCTTTACTAATTTTAAAATCTCTTTGTATTGTGGTGACGTGATTAAATATTTATATCCCCCCGCATATGGTAATAATTCTTGTTGTTGTGAAGGAAACTGTGTAACTAAAAAACTTAATCTTTGTATTTCAGCTTCAGTAGCTTCTTCTGCAAATCTATAAACATCTTGAGTGGTCATTCCACCAATTAAATGAATAAGAGTATATAGTCTATTATCTATGTCTTTGGACAGTTTCTTACTTATGACATGCCCATAGTATCCTTCTTCCTTTAATAATATTAATAAGTTATTTTCCATATATAATAAATACATGAATAGTAGGCATAAAAAAAGGACACTTAAGTCCTTTTTTTATTTAATTGTTAATTTGAGTTTTAGTTTCCTTTACCTTTAAGGTTGTAGAACTTTTTAACTTTACAAGCTTGGTGTGCTGATTTCTTTACTGATACCCTGAAACAGAAGTTATAAGAATTAAAACATTGTCCTAATGAATCTGTATTTTTTAATGTAACACCTCTTTTGATTCCCGCTGCTGCACTTGCGATTAGAGTTTTACATTTTTGTTTAGTTGGTTGTTTCAAAACCTGAGTATTTAACTCTTTGATTTGGTCATCGATTGTTGCTGGGTCACTCTTTTCTTTTTGAATCGTTATTTTATCGATTTCATTTTCATCTGCTTTTGTTACTTCTGTCTTACCTTTAACATCTCCCTGGTTATCGGTAGTTGTTTTAGTAGTTGTAGTAGTTCCACCACCAGACATTGCGTCATAAGTTTTCTTACCTATTTCTCCATCCGCACCTAGACCATTCTTTGATTGGAATGCTTTAACCGCTGCTTCTGTTTCACTACCATAGTCACCATCCGCCCCATACTTAGGTAATGACCCTCCAGCTTGCATTAATAGATTTTGTAGTGATTTTACTACATTACCTTTATCACCTCTTTTCGCAACTGCTGTACCATTTTTTATTTGTTCTAATGTGTAATTCGCTTCACGTGTTTGTCTTGTTGATTTTACATCACCACCACCTCCACCATCATCTGTAGTAGTTGCATTATAATCTACATTTTTTACTCTTTTTCCACCTTTTCTTCCTACACCACCTTCTTCAAAGTCTCTTTCACTTCTAGATTCGTCTCCTTTGTTCCCACCATACGTTTCTGCATAGTCTCTACGGCTTCTAGACTCATCTCCTTTATTTCCACCATATGTTTCTGATAACTCACCACCTGCTACAATTTGTTTTCCGTCTCCAGGATACTCAATGTAGTAATCTGTACCATCTCCTTGGTGTGCTTTATCATAAGAATATGCGAATAAGAATTCTGGTGTGTATTTTTCTGCGTATCCAGCTGCGATATATTTATCATATATTGACTTAGTTTGTGGGTCCATTTCGTAATCAAAATCCATAGTTTCTCCATTCATTGTTACTATTGTCCAATCAACATCTGTAATAACTTCTACTGTTTCATCCTCATCCTTTACACATTCTCCCTCTTCATTTTTCTTAAATCCTTCCTCACATTCTTTTTCTCCTTCAACATATTGACCAACCGCTTCTAAAAATTCTTCTCCATCTTCATAATTCTTACCGTCAAAAATTGCAAAAGGTTCACTTTCAATTGGACCTTCGACGTAATCACTAAATTCAGAAGAAGATAATTCTTTAACCCCATAATAAGGTTTTGTAAACCACATTTTTAAAGTCCAATCGTCTCCTCTTGTACCAAACTCATAGGTAACTCTTGCCATATCTAAAACTGATTTACAACTATTAATAACTGAACGAATTTTACTTTCATTAGTTTGCCATCCGTCCATAGCGTCAAATAATTTATTCGCACCATTTTTAGCTTCACCCGCACTCTTTATAGTCATTTTATCCATTATATCATAACCAGCTGAATAAGAAATGTCCTTTAAAGTTTTTTCTATTTCTGGCCACGCTTCTGGGTCAAGAGCAATATTTACTTTTTCACTATCAGACATAGTGTCTCCTCTCAACCAACTTACTAATAATCCTCCACCACCTAGTACACCAGCAGCTAACCATGGGAATCCTTCATTAAGTTGTCCTTTTCCTTCGGTAAGTGGTTGTCTTGCTTCTACAATAGTATTATGGCTGTCTTGTTGTTCAAAAATAGTTTTACTTCTATCATATCCCATTAAATAAGCCATCTGGTCCATTTCAGTAACTACTTGTTTTTTTGATTTTTTCATTATATCATTAATTTTTTAAAATTTTATTATAAAATCTTTTTATTATAAATATACCGTTAAAGGGAAAAATATTTAATAAAGACGTAGATATTTATTTTAAAAGATAGTATATGGCATCAGGTTTAAATATAGAAATGATAAGTAAGCTTTTTGAACGGGTCAGAAGTCAAATAGATATTGAGACCGCTCAGGATTTAGACTCTATTATAGAGGATGGGGAATTAGTGCAACCGGGTTATGGCGGTATGTATAGATTTATCCAAAAAATCACTAATATTATATTAAGTGAAGCTAAACTATTTGGTGTGGAAATTGGTTCTGAATTCCAAAGTTCTTTATCTTCACTTTTATTCTCCTCATTTATTAATACCTACCCTAATTTTAATCCAGAAGACATTGAGAGTGACCTACAACCTAGACCTTTTGTTGTTGGCAGTGATGAAAATCCTTTACCTTGGGTTGGTGGGAGTAGACAGGGTGAATTGGATGGTGTCTTATATCAACAAATAGTAGATGTATTCGGCCCACCTACTTCGGATGAACCGAGTGGGGACAATAAGGTCCAAGTTGAGTGGGATATACAGTTCGATAATGGTGTAAGGGCATCCATTTATGATTATAAACAATACGGTATTCCTCCTGAAGATATAGATTATTGGAGTGTAGGTGGAAATAGTCCTGCGTCTGCTGCCGAAGTTTATAAAGTTCTAGGGCTTATCTAGAAACAAAATCTTTTTTATTTCGTATATACTAATACAATCCTCCCAAAGAAAATTATATCAATTTAACTTTGTAGTTTAACCAAAAAATCGTATATTTGTAGTATGAAAAAATTAATCACAATATTATTCCTATTTCTAACCATAACTTCTTATGGTCAAACCAAATTAGATATAGAAATGTTTAAAGTAGTAAATGAGTATAGAATTTCTAATGGGTTGAACGCATGGGTATGGGACCAACAAGTCTTTAAAGTAGCTGAAAAACACAACCACTACCAAACTCAAATTAGTGACATCTATCACGGAGAACCAAAAAATGTAAAAAATCACATAGAAATCAATTCTGTAGGTGGGCGTTTAGATGCTGGTGGGGTAGGTGATTGGATTAAGTGTGGTGAAAATTTAGCTGTAGTTAAGTCGGATGACCTCACTATTTCAGCAATTGCTAAAAAAACCTTATGGATGTGGATTGGTTCACCATCCCATAAAAAATTACTTCTAAGCCCAAATGGTGATTATATCTATGGGGCTATAAGTTCTAAAATAACAACTGAATGGACTGGGGCTATAGGCACCCATACCTGGACTTACTTAACATTAAATGTATATCGAAAATGAAAAAAATATTAATAACACTTATTACATTAGTTTCTCTAACTATTAATGCACAGACTATCGACTGGGATAATTTTGATTCCCAGGTAGCTGATAGTGTATATTTTGTGGAGATGAATAAATTTAGAGATAGTTTAGGTCTTCTTCCTCTTACATACTCCAAGATTAGTCATTATAATATTTCTTTGTATGTTACTAATCAAAATGTTAAAGAAGAAAGAATTTTTCACCCAGATAAGACAAAGGTGGTAGAAAAATATAATACATTAATTGAAGAAGAAATAGTAAATGCTTTAGACATTAATACTTCGGGGAACCCCCCATTATTTGTTGGTCCGTGGGAAGTTGGTTCTAGGCTGTGGACTAAACAAGGAACGACTTATAGGTTTACCACATATAATCAATTAGCCCAGGACATAATTAAATTATTGTGTACTTCTACGCCACACTATAAAATTATCACAACAGAATATGGTAAAATTAACAGAGCTGTTGGTGTTGGTTCCAGTTCACTTCAATTAGGAGAAGACCAAAGAATTTACGCTACTTTCCATATATGGACATTGTATTATACTAATTAGACCTCCTCAAAGGAAACATCAATTTTAGAATAGTCAACCATTAAGTACCCCTCATCACTCATTAGTGATGCTTGTGGGACTTCTTGGGCCATAACCCCTCTATATCTTCCTGAACCAAATCTCTTATCCTTATAGTTAAATTCATAGATATTAATTCCAGAATTAGATTTGCCCACAATATTTATATTTTCCTTCAATGAAATATCAGAACCCATAATATTACCTTTTGGACCCGAAACTCCTAAATTATCAGGACATTTGATTGTCATCCATGTTGGGATGTTACGCCTTCTAGGGTTTTTGTAAACTTTTTTAAATCTTGCCCAATCTGGCCATCTCAAAGGTGGTATTCTCCACCATGGGTCCCACTCTTCATAATCTTGAATTAGTTTCACTTTAAAGTCTCCGACTTTATAAGTTACAGGTTTCGGTGGGTCAGGAATAGGAACGTCTGCCTCATACATAATAGCTATTTGTATTTCGACATATCTAGCTTTTTTATACGCTTCACTTTCTACTGCACCACCTTTTGTGTATGCAGGGCCAGAAGTTCCAGGAACATCCGGATTGTCACCTTGCCAATTTATTATTGGTTCTGTCATACTAATACCTATTGCCCCTAATTTCTGAGCTACTAATTCTTTGGCACTATTAGCTCTATTTTTTGACAGTTGTTCAAAACTAATACGTTCTTCTACTGGTGCAGTTCCTCCATGGCCTTCTAATTTTTCCCCCGCAGCATTTACTCCGTTTGGTACTTGTGAACAAGAAGATGATATGGTGTAGGGATAAGGTACCTTTACCTCACAATTAGATACTTCAGCTCCTCCACCTTTACAAATTTCAGTCGCAATAGACATCTTTACTTTAACGCCACCAAATCTTTCAGAAACATTTTGTTGGTTTATCTTAATATTCTCTACCATTGTATCTAACCGTCCCTTAAAAAATGGTGATGCTGTCCATAAATTATTTAAGAATAATTGTCCATCCGCGTCAGTGTTTAGATAAGAAACCTGGGTACCTACATTATCTATTTCCACCACTTCCGGAGTCCATGTTTTTGTTTTAATATTTTTAGTTCCTAATGTTATTTCTTTAACTCCTTTTTTAACCCATCCGCTACCAATTAATTTACTTCCTTTTCTTTTCCATACTTTATCACTCATAGCAGCTTCATAATTCCCATCATATTTTTTAGCTACATACTCTCCAATTTTTTCCATAACCACGTATCTATCTGTTGGGCTAAAATTAATGCCCTCTACTGTCTTCTTAGCTTTTGCGATAGCTTTATCTTCTTTTGCTCCCTCTGGGTTATATTCTGGATTTTTTTCCCAACCTTGTGAACTTTTTCCACCCTCTTGACTTAGCTGATATTTTTTAGTAAATAATTTCTTTTTTAAAGAGTTTTGGTATTTAAGTTCCATTTTTTTAAGTTTTTTCATAAACGCGTCCTTATCATATAAATCTTCAACACCCATCTTAGCGACACTTTCTTCCATATACTTTTTATACTGTTTTTTATCTATATAATACCTTGGATTTTTTTTATATTTTTCGTATCTTGTGTGTTCTCTTGCACTAGCGTAGGGGTCGGGAGCTATCTCCTTGTTTTTCTTCACCATATCCCCAAATTTTTCCTTCCACTCTTTTAATTGGGCTTCATTACGCTGTATACCTGGTTTGAACCATCTTTCTTTTTTTAAGTAATTCATACTTCTCTGCAAAGCCCATTTTCTCTCCTTCTTCAACGCCTGAGCCAATGTGTTGCCATCCACCTCTATTTGATTTCTAATATATCCACCTTCACCATATGGGTTTGGTCGTCTATATTTATAATATAAATTTTTGGAGTCCAATTCCGTATAGTCACCTGATTGAAATATGGCTTTAGAAAGGGTGTTCGCCTTTGCCATAAATAACGCGTAAGGTTCACCACCATCGTAATCTTTAAATTCTCCTTCTTCAAATGTAACTTTGTGACCGGCTTTTTCCATGTCGGATTCCATATCAGATTGGTCTACATCAGCAAACTCCTCTTGTTCTCTAAGAACTAAACTGGTTAATACTCCTAATTGTCTTTCTGTAACTAATATTTTTGCCATTTTATTATTTTTTAATATCCTAAGTCTACCCCAATAATATCATCTGGATTAAACCTATACATGCTTACTTGTTGTGCTGCATGATGTTCATCTATAGCATTTACTTTAACCTTAACAATATATGGTTCAGGACCATAAAATTCTTTTAATGATTTTTTATCTTTAGGGGATTCACTTATCCCTATAATATTTTTTAAATCGTCAACTATACCTTTTCCTTTTCCAGACTTAACAAATAATAAATTATATTGTATAGCTGGGTCGGTCACCTCCATCGCGGTTTCTATTTCACTAGTTTTAACCCCCACTAATTGTAAATTTGCACTTAATTCTTTTAGTGTTTCTGGTGTAATAATTTGGCCCTTCTTTAAGGGACCTTCCAACTTCTCTAAATTTTTTATTACATCTTTAACTACTATAAGTTTTTCTCCTTGTTCTTTTAAGTAAAACTTTCTAATATTCTTTTCTTCGTTATTTGTTAAGTATACCATTTCTATATTTAATAATTACCACCTGTTCTAAAACCAATTGGTTTTCTTTCTGGTTTATCGTCTAATTCACTTAATATATCTATTAGTTCTTGTGTTGGTGCGTGTAATTCTCCACCCTCACTTAATAAACCATATAGTCTTTGTATTAAATGTGTATTGAGTTCACTAGGGAACGACTTCTGGTTTCTTAAATCACTAATTGGTCCTTTGACCACATCAATAAAACTATCTAATTCATTTAGTACCTCTTGTGAATAATCTGTTGTAAATCCTACTTCATTTAACTCAATGTCCTTCTTTGTCTCTTTTTTACTCGCTACGTCACCCTCAACACCATCTAACCATTTCTGTATTTTTCCTTTTGCTCGTGCCCATACTGACTGAACTTCTGGTTTGTTTAGGTGGTTTCTCCAGAATGTTAATTTATCTTTATCTAAATTTAAACGTTTAAAATTCTTTGTTCTCATTAGGTAGTTATCCTTCTTTCCTTCTTCTATAGCTTTTACAAGAGCGTTTAAATCTTTAATCACTTGAGGTTCTTCAGAATCTTCTTCTGGAATTTCTAATCCGTGGAGAAATAACTCCCAGTCAGC
>Ga0098044_1001446_pt1 | contig 12470 bp, 15 predicted proteins | sample 10_taG_FD_75053 | JGI IMG/M metagenome (GOLD analysis project Ga0098044, IMG submission 75053) | Marine viral communities from the Subarctic Pacific Ocean - 10_ETSP_OMZ_AT15264 metaG | ecosystem: Environmental > Aquatic > Marine > Oceanic | place: Pacific Ocean | collected 2015-01-16 | reverse complement strand
TCACCAGACCAAATCGAATCAGCAGATTCAAGAAATTTATTAAAGGAGAAAGAAAATGGTGTGTCCAAGTTGCACGAGTCATCTAGTGATAAAGTTCGGGAAGAAACTAAGGAAGTCAGGGACTCGACAGGAGTATAAATGCAAAGCATGTTCTCGAAGATTTTCGGTGCCAATTGAAAGTGTTATCGTCAACAAAACAGATGATATAGAGCCAGGTAAAATATTTTCAGAGACGTTTGATGACACTGTTCGTATTCATGGATTAACCGATATTCATGTTGGAGCAGTGGAGCATGATGCATCCAAATTTGATGAAGCAATAAAGGAAATACAAAAAGATGATAATGCAAGATGGTTTGCAAATGGAGATATATTAGAACTAATACCTCCCAATTATAAGATAAACCAACGAGGGCAAAACATTCCTCCTGAAGACCAATATATGGAATTCATTGAAAGAATGGAGCCAATACGAGATAAATGTCTATTTATTCGTGGTGGAAATCATGATTATTTGCGTAGTTTCAATATACTAGATTTTGATGTTTGCAAGGTAATGGCAAAGGAATTGAATGTTCCATATTATCGATTACCTGGATATGCAAGGATAAAAGTCAATGGAAAGGAATGGTATTTAGTAAGTGGTCATGGAAAATCAGGTGGAAAAAATGGAGACCTTGAATTGGATAAAATGTCTACGGTATATCCATGGGGAGATGTATTCTTTCTTGGTCATAATCATCAGCTATATGCAAAGCCTATGGATTCAATTGTTGTTGATGATGATAATGAGGAGACTTTACATCGCAGATGGTATATTCGCGGTGGCTCTTTTCTTAGGTACGCAGACTATGCAAGATACTCGTTTTATCCATTGGTTAGAACTGGATGGGTTACAATAGAGTTTTCAGATAGTAAAATAAAATGTTGGGAAAATTATTGATATGTCAAAGAATTCATTTATAAATTGGGAAAACGCACCAATAGGAAAAGAAGCATTTATTGCTTTGTTCATATTTATGAGTGGATTAGTTGGTGAAGGCTTTTATTTCTATAATCGCTTTATTGAATTAGAAACAAATATGTTAGAAGCTAGTGATAAGATTGAAGAATTATTATCTAAACATATTGAAGATGAAGAACAAGAGTTTGCAAAGTTGGAAGAACGAGTAAAGTTTTATGAGAAAGAATTCAATATTAATCCGTTGAGTTGGAGGAAGAAAAAAAAGTAATGGATAAAAATATAATACAGTACACTTCTAGTTTTACACTATTAAAAAGCAATGTTGATTACAAACAAAAGTTTGAAAAAATATTAGAACAATTTAGATATGAAGACCTACAAGATAAGGTTGCAAGACATTGGATATCTCAATCGATGTATGATATATTATTAAAAGATACATCTAATAAATGAAGTAGAAATAATGGCATACAAACCAAAATCAAATGATAGAGTATTTGACATGGTTAAATATTCTGATAATTCATTATCTGAAATGCATAAGATGGGAGCATATGAAGTTGTTCATAAGATAGATAATTTTCTAAAAACATATCAGAAAGATGATAAAATAACAGAAGAAGAAAGAGATGCCTTACGTCATTACTATGGGATGAGAGCAGTTATAAATAAATATGGTCATGAAATAGGAAAAATCGGTGGGATAGTTCACGAAGGATTTGATTTGTTATTTCCAACAGAATCAAAAATACAATCAGATATTGATATTCATAATAATAAAGTTGCATCAATGCACATAAGAATGAAGTTCGGTAATGATATATCAAATGATATGACTTTAGAAGAAATAAAAGAACCATTAAAATATTTAAAAATTCCTCCACCGTGGCAAGAAACAGCAGTTCAATATAAGTGAATATTAATACCCAAAACGTTAACGAAGCTGAACAAGTATTATTATTAGCAAAAAATGATTTAATATCTTTTGGTAAACTATTTTTACCTGATGATTTTTTACGAAGTGAAACTCCACCATTTCATTATGAAGTATCCGATGCTCTTGATGATGTAAAAACAAGGCAATTAGCAGTTATTCTTCCTAGGGGTCATGGTAAAACTGTATTAACAAAAGCAAGTATATTAAAAGACTTTGTATTTTGTCCACCAGATGACCATTTATTTTATGCTTGGGTATCCGCTACTTACAAACTATCAGTGGGTAATATGGATTATATTAAGCATCATCTAACAAACAATGAAAAAATATTATATTATTTTGGAAAGATGAAAGGGAATAAATGGACAGAGGAAGATGTCGAGTTAAGCAATGGATGTAAGTTAATATCCAAATCAAATGTTGCAGGCATAAGAGGAGGTAGTAAATTACATAAACGATATGATTTAATTATCCTTGACGATTTTGAACATGAAGCGAATACAATAACAAAAGAAGCAAGAGATAAAAATGCTAACTTAGTAACTGCTGTTGTATTTCCTGCTCTTGAACCTCATACTGGTCGATTAAGAATTAATGGTACTCCAGTTCATTTTGATTCATTTATTAATAACTTATTAACAAGTTATCGTAAAGCAGTAAAAGATAAAAAAGAAAAAGAATTCTCATGGAAGGTATTAACATATAAAGCAATAAGTGATACAGGAACATTACTCTGGCCGAGCTTCTTTACATCTGATATATTAAAACAACGTAAGAAATTCTATGTTGATTCTGGTCAGCCTGCTAAATATTGGCAAGAGTACTTTATGGAAGTACAAAGTGAAGAGGATGCCATATGGATTCGTGATGATGTAAAGTATTGGGAAGGATATTATCATTATGAAGATAATCAATCCTATATCGTAAAAGGGGGTCAGGAGATTCCTGTAAATACATTCATTGGATGTGACCCTGCGACTGATATTGATACAAAAGAAAGTGACTTTTCAGTCATAATGGTAGTTGCAATTGACCCTAATAATAATGCTCATGTATTAGAATATGAAAGACATCGTAGTATCCCTACTATTGGAGGTAAATCATATGATGGTTCTACTAGGGGAAAGAAAGGTGTTGTTGATTATATCATGGATTTATATGATAAATACCATTGTAAGTCAGCTACAGTGGAGGATGTTGCAATGAACCGAAGTATCTTTCAGGCGTTAAATGAAGAAAGAAGAGTAAGAAATAGGTTCGATGTGTCAGTAATTCCACAAAAACCGGGCGGAACTAACAAAAGAAATCGCATTTATAGTGGTTTATCTGCACGTTTTAGTATGAAAACGATACATTTGAAAGAAAATATGTTTGATTTAGTTACAGAAATACTTACTTTCGGTCCAAGAATGGCTCATGACGATACAATCGAGACCCTTTATTATGCGTTATTGCACGCTTTCCCACCTGGGATGAAGAAGGATGATAAAGGGAAGTATGTCATGAAAAACAGAAAACAAGCAAAAAGTTGGGTAGTAGCATAATGAGTGACGTTCTTTTTAGCGAAAAAGGAATTGCCATATTACCTCATAAAATGGGTCAAGAGCTAAAAGAAGTTAGTGCTCTTGATAAATTTGGTAGAGAAGTTTTAGGTGTAAGCGTTGATGAATATAGTGAATCAATCGGTTCTAGTGAACTATCATCTGATTTGCCTTGGTCATCTACTGAGATGATTAATAAATATCGCAGATTAATCCTTGATAGATTAATGGCTCAACCTCCAAAGAGTACATTGTATGGCTCTAGGGGAAGGTCTTTAATGCGAAGTAGGCAACTCTACAATGAGGGAGAAGTCGGAATACCTTCAGGTTTCTAGGAGGTCTAAATGGCAAGAAAAAATAAGGGGGCAGTCAATAAAGAACTTTGGGACAGAGCTAATAGTACGCACCGTCGCAAGTGGCAATTCACAAGTCAAAAAGGTTTCGATTTTTATCTAGACGAACAATTAACAAAAGAAGAATCTGATTCGTTAAAAGAATCGGGAATGCCTAACTTTACAATTAATAGGGTTCTTCCTATTATTGAAATAATGAAATATTTTGTTACAGCTCAAAATCCACGATGGAAAGCTGTGGGTGTAACTGGCGATGACGCTGACATTGCTCAAATGCACTCTGATATATCTGAATATTGTTGGTATCTATCCAATGGTAAATCTTTATATAGTCAAATAATACTTGACTCTTTGACAAAAGGTGTTGGGTATTTTTTAATTGATATTGACCAAGATGCTGATATGGGTAAAGGAGAAGTAGTATTTAAACGTATTGAGCCATACGATGTTTTTGTTGACCCAATGAGTAGGGATTTTCTTTTTAGGGATGCAGGTTTTATCACCATTAGAAAAAACGTCTCCCGCACCCAATTGAAAAATCTCTTCCCTGAATTTGCTCGTAAAATTCAAAAAGCAAGTCCCGGCTCTGGGTCAGGCGTAACTGAGACATTATCACTAAGAGATAGAGAGGAATCAAAAAATATACAAATAGAAGATATTAGTCTTGGGATTGGGCCTGATGGTGCTGATGAAGATATTATTGCATACTATGAAACATATAAAAAGGTAAAGAAACCATATATTAATGCATATATAAAATCTCCACCTGATGATGTGGAAATGCGAGAAATACAAAAATCAATTGACGTTGAGATTCAAGAATTCGCAGCAGAAGTGCAAGTACAATTAGAAGAAAAGAAAATGCAAATTCAACAAGCATTACAATCTGGTGAGATTATTCCTGATAGAGCTGAACTTGAATTAGAAAAGGCAGAGAAAAATACATCAGAAGCAATTGAACGTCAAAAACAAGTATTGCAATCTCAGGCAGAAGAATTACGTTCAAAGATTGAACAAACAATTATACCAGAAGAAGACTTTAAAGAATTAATGAAACAACCTGAATTTGCTAAAAAGGTAGTTGATTCAGTAAAATTTTATGAGAATCGTATTAATCTTGTTTGTAGCGTTGGTGATGATACCTTTTTATATGAATATGAATTACCAATAACTGAGTATCCAATTGTGCCAATTCCATATCTTTATAGTGGTACACCATATCCAATGTCAGCAGTAATGCCTTTAATTGGTAAACAACAAGAAATAAATAAAGCACATCAGATTATGATTCACAATGCGAACCTTGCATCTAACTTAAGATGGTTATATGAAGAAGGTTCTGTTGATGAAGAAGAATGGGAAAGATATTCATCTTCTCCAGGTGCGTTACTTAAATATCGTCAAGGATTTAATCCCCCAACGCCTGTGTTACCAGCTCCAATAAATAATGCATTTTATACAATAACACAAGAGGGTAAATCTGATTCAGAATATATCTCAGGTGTTCCATCAGCTATGATGGGATTTACACAAGAGCAACCAGAGACATATCGTGGACTACTTGCAAATGATGAATTTGGTACAAGAAGATTAAAAGCATGGATGGGAAGTATTGTAGAACCAGCCTTAGAGCATTTAGGAAAATGTTTTCAAATGGTATCTCAAAATCATTATACAATTGATAAGATATTTAGATTAATACAACCTGAAGCTGGTCAAAAAGAAGGAGGACAAGAGAAAGAAGTTAGAGTAAATATCCCAATTTATAATGATTATGGACAAGCAATTAGTAAGTGGAATGATTATGCATCAGGAAGATTTGATGTTAGAATCGTAGCCGGAGCAACAATGCCATTAAATCGATGGGCGTTATTAGAAGAATATTTTAGATGGTTTCAAGCTGGACTAATAGATGATATTGCTATGATTGGTGAAACCGATATAAGAAATAAAGAAAGAATTATTGAGCGTAAATCATTGTATTCTCAATTACAATCTCAATTACAACAAATGGAAGAAGCTGTTAAGGATAAAGATGGTACGATAGAAACATTGACTCGTCAATTAGTACAAGCAGGTATTAAAGACAAGGTTAAGACTGGTGAGGTTGAGGTAAGAAAAGATGTATTAGAGACAGAAGCTCAACAAAAACTTCTTAGAGGACTGCTCAAAGGTGAGTTTGATACCGCTAAGAAAGACCTTAAGCGGGAGGTTAAAGCCGCTGTAGATAATGCAAAAGAAACTGTTGATTAATAAATGCAGTCTTTTGTAAATTGTAAAAAACTCAAAAGGAGTAATTATGGAAGAACAAGTAGGTAACGCTTTGAACGATGTAGATTTCGCTCAAGCCCCCGAAGCAGAACTTCCTGCCGGTGACAGTAAATCTAGTGGAGATTTTTTCGAGGCTCTTGATAGAAGTGTCAACGGTTTAATACAGGATGAAGTTCAGACAACTTCTGCAGAAACGCAGAACCCTGAACCACAAGTAAGTCAAGAGGATTTAGGTTCTCTTGAAAAAAGATATTCGGATTCAAGTCGTGAAGCAAAGCGGCTAAACTCCCGTTTGAAGGAACTTGAGCCATATCTTCCAGTCCTCGATGCAATGAGAGAAGACCCCAATTTAATTTCTCATGTTAGAAATTATTTTGAGGGTGGCGGTAAAGCCCCAGAAAGCATGAAAGACAGGTTTGAGCTTGATGAAGATTTCGTGTTCGACCCAGATGAAGCTATGTCTAATACTGACTCTGACTCCGCTAAAGTTTTAAATGCTACAATAGATGGAGTAGTTCAACGTAGGTTGAATGAAACCCTATCGAAGCAGCAAATGGAAAATAGTCGTCTCAGTGATGAAGCGTCATTTCGTGGTAAACATGAATTGTCTCAAGATGATTGGGAAGATTTTACGAAATTTGCTAAAAATAAAACTTTAGAACTGGAAGATATTCTTTATTTAAAAAATAGAGAAAAAAGAGAACAAAACATAGCCAAAGAAGCAAGTGCAGGAGTAGCTAATCAGATGAAAAATACTCAGAATAGACCTCGTTCACTTGCAACATCAGGTAGCGCACAAGTCGAAAAGTCAGCAGACGACCATATCTTTGATACTATCATAGGGTCAGACCGTGAGTTTGATAGTATCTTTGGACAATAGTGTCTAAAGATTAATTAATATAAGATAGGAGTTAAACATGGCTGATGTATTTGGTTTAAGTACATATAGTGATGTGGCTACTTGGTCTGATGGAACCAGTAAAGATACTGGTGACTTAAGGCGACGATATAATTTTGGAGATAGAGTTTCTGAACTAGCGATAGCTCAAGACCCTTTTTTCCGTTTTGTATCAAAAGTAGCAAAACGACCTACTGATGACCCTGAATTCAAATTCACAGAACGCAGACCTTCTTACCATAAACGATATGCATATGTTACAGGTTGGATAGATGAAAATGGCGTAGATAACCTTGGTGGTTCCGGCGATGATGCAGACTTAGTCGCATTTAATGATGGTGGAGCTATGGCTTCAATGTCAGCTGGTGACACTGTCAAGGTGTATATGTCAACTGACTATAAATCCGCAGGTAACATACAAAACGTATATGGACAAAACGCAAAATCACAAGCAATAGCTGTTGGTGCATCTGGTACAAGACCATCGTTCTTTTTACCAGACCAGGTGGTCAGAATACCATCTTCAAGTACTAATGGTGGTGGCGATGCTGATAGTGAAATTCTGATTCGTGTTAAAAGCGTAACAGATTCACTAGAAAAAGATAGTCGTGAATGTGTGATGTTAGAAGGTGAAGTAATTAAAGCCTCGGCAAGTGGCTCTAATTGGTTAGCGGGATGGACAGGCGATGATATAGATGCAACAGTTTATAATGAATCTATTTCTTCTTCGCTTGAAGCAAAAAGGTCTCATGTAGTAGGAAGTGCACATGGACAAGGAACTGGATATCCTGAAACTTGGAAAGACCAACCGTTTTCAACGGGATTTGGTTTAACCCAAATTTTCAAAACCAGTATTGCAATGGACAATACGACTCGTGCAACGGTTCTAAAATATGAACCTAATGAGTTCGCAAGAATATGGCGTGAAAAACTAATTGAACATAAATGGGATATCGAACAAGCATTGCTTTTTGGTTCTCAAGGTTCAGTGAGTAGCGTTCAATATACACAAGGGGCAGTTGATTATATTTCTAATTATGGAAATGTATTTAGCTTGACTTTAGCAAGTAAAACTCAAGATGATTTTCTTGATGACTTGTCTAGTTTCTTAGACCCTCGTTATAATAACGCAAACGCAACTATGTTCTTCTGTGATACTCAAACATATAATTGGTTGCATAAACTCAGTGGATATTTTGCAAACAATCTCGGCATGGTGGGTCCTGGTAACTCGACTCCTGACGATGCATCATTGGGTCGTTATGACTTTTCTAGCAGTGGCAAACAAAATATGTTTGGCGTAGCTGTGAATGTCATTTCAACACCTTATGGCGATATGAGAGTTGTAAGAAATGTTCACTTAGATAAGAGTCCAGTTAAGATGTTAGCAATTAATATGAGGCATTGCGCTATGCGACCTCTAGTTGGTAACGGAATTAACCGTGACACTGCAATCTATGTAGGGGTACAAACCCTAGAAAATAGTGGCGTTGACCGTAGAGTTGACTTAATTCAAAGTGAAATAGGTATGGAATGGCAAATGCCAGAATCCCATGCTTATTGGTCATAGGAGGTTAGATTATGCCTAAAAATCCACTATACGGACAAAATAAAGCTGACCATGAAGCGCATCGAGGCTTAGGACAAGCATTATTGCTTGACCCTGCAGGCTCTGATGGTGCAACAGGTAGCCCAACTCTAACTTTAACTGCAAGTGAATCAGGTAATGTTTATTTTGTAAATATTGCCTCAAACACTGTGTATGTTGAGTTACCACAATTAAGTGGGGGTAATAATGGATTAAAATATAAATTCATTTTACACGCCTTGTCAGACGATGAAGGAACGAAAGATTTCGTTCTTCAAACTGCTGCAGACGCAGAAGATATTATGGGACATATTTTCGAAGACCAAGCTGCTTTAACAGAAATTACCTCTGATACCAGTATGGTTCAATGGGATACTTCTGATGGAGCTGCTACGGTTGGAGATTGGATTGAAGTAATATCATTCGATGGTCATTGGTATGCAACTGGAGTCGCAAACACAGCGGCAGCTATTGATATAGCAGATGCAAGAGCATAAAAATCTTAAGTTCGAGAGGTAATAGCTCGATATAAAGATAAATTTGGGGACTGGTTATTCTTGGTTTAACCTCCTTTTTCCAGGCGTAGCTGGTCCCCTAATTACAAGGATAAAAATTTATGGCAACAACAGAAATAGCAAGTGACATACAGAGCATAACAGGTGTTGGAACTGCAAGTGCTGGATTCATAGAATCTGCTCAAAGATTTGTCGCTTCAAGTGTACCTAAAGAATTATTACGATGGGCTGCATCTGAAACAGTTCCTGCAACTCATGGAGGAGATAATGACCCTCAACAAGTTACAATGCCAAATGGAACAGATAGCATTATATCGGTAAGAAGAGATTCTTACGTTGCTCAAGAAGTAGGTATTGAAGATAGAGGATTTATTGCTAATAGTGCAAGTTTAAAAAAGGCAACTAATACATTCCCAAAATATTTTATTGCAGATGCAAATAGAATCATTGTAAAACCAGACCCAGATAGTACATATAAAATTTATGTAACATATGTGGATTATTCTAACTTAGATGATGATGCTGATTTAAGAAGTGCAATTATAAATCATTCATCTTCAAAAGAATTTAGTAAACTATCGGTAAGTAAATTAACAGATATGGTGTTAAGTCCATTACCAGTGGCTCCTTCAGCACCATCATATACAACACCTGATATTGCAAGTGTATCAGTTCATAATTTAGGTAGTGCACCAACATATACTGCACCATCAATTACGACAGGTGATACTCCATCAGATTCAACAACTTCTGATTTAAGTTCCTTAGATACAACTTCTTGGACTGCATTAGATTATGACTTTGATGATGAAAATATTAATCCATTAAAATGGTTTCAAGTAGCAGGTGACTTTATACAAAACCAAGAAGATTTCGAATTAGCAGGAGCTCAATTAAGTAAGATTAGTGCATACGCAGGAGTATATGCTCAAGCAATGCAAAATCAATTAAATAAATTCAATGATGAAAACGTTGAATATCAAGCGAAATTACAAGAAGCAATTAAAGAAGCAGATATAAATTCATCTGAAGCTAATCAAGAAGCAAACCTAAAATTGCAAAAAGAGAATCAAGAGTATTCAGCGAAGTTGCAATTGTATCAAGCCGATATAGCAAAGTATCAGAATGAAATAAATGCTCAAGTTCAAAATTCTACATCTTCTTTACAAAATGCAGCTTACTATTCAGCTGAGTCAAAAAAGTATTATGAATTGGCGGTAGCCGAGGTAAATTTATACATACAAAATAATAGTAAAATTATTAATAAAACATTGGCAGCTCAAGTAGCTGCAGGAAGAAAATAGGTTATATATGGCAGCAGATAGAGCAACAGTAAGTGTATCAGCATCGTTATTGCCTGATGAAATAAAGACTTCAATAGGAGGGACTTCTATTTATGATTTAAATGATTTAGGGGATAATAATAAATGGGCATATAGTCTTACTATTGTAGGAAATAGTAATGAAGATGCATTGCTTGCGTCTGTTCCATTTCTAGGTCAAGGGGCATCAGAAGAAGGAGCAACTGCAAGTGCTAATGGAACAGATGACGTTGTTTTTCTTTTTATAAAGCATACTGGAACATCAGATGGAAGTACTTCAAACAGTGAAAAACTTTATTTAAATTTAAGCGGAGGAGACCCTGACGATGGAGGTTCTGTCGGAGATATAGTTCTTTCAGCAAATGAATGTTTTTTTGCTAAATTATCTAATACAGAAATTGATGATATTAATGTTTCAGCTGGTGGTTCAAGTGCAAATATACAAGCTATGGTTTTTGTAATATGTGATGACGGAGGTATATCATGACTGTGTTAGAAGCAATGGAACGTTCAGGGATAGCAGAAACAACTTTGATATTAGCTTGGATAAAAGATGCAATTCATCATATAAAATCAAATACAAAAGAAGATTTAAAAGTTAATAAACAAAATATAATCAGTGGTGAAAGAGATTATCAATTACCATCAGATTTAATTTCTATTGATTCTATAAGTATATTAGATACAAATGATGATAATAAATATAAAAGAATTAAAAGATTATCAGGAAGCACTGTGATAGCTGAGGATACAAATCCATGAGTAGCTATGTAGATACAACATGGTACTACCAATTAAGAGGTAGAAAGATAGATTTGTATGTATTTAAAGATTATCCGACAGATTATCCTGACCAATTAGGAAGAATATCTGTAACATACGCAGGTAAAACTTTAGAATATCCTGATGAAGATATAACAAATGGTCTTCGTATTGAGTACACAGGGTTTGATGAAACCTTTGTTGCCGAATCTTTAGAAGACACATCTGCAAGAATATCAGGAACTACAATTGCATTTGTTGATGGAGGAGGAAGTTCTGATACAATAACTGATAGTGGTAGTGGTTTTGTTACCGCAGGATTTGCAGCAACGGATAAAATTAGAGTTATTGGCTCTGCAAGTAATGATGGAGATTATCAATTAACGAATGCAGCTGCTGGAACATTGACGGTTGCAACAGGTTCATTCACCGCAGAAACAGCGGCTGAAAGCGTAACGATATATCAAATTCCTAAAAAAGTTGCAGATTCAAGTGCAGATGAAACATCTCACATAAATTTGAATAGGCTATTATCGTTAGCGGTAGTAGATTATCTCAAGTCTAAAAAGGCGGAAAACGAAGGAAACATAGAGTTGAAAGAGTATTATTTAAGACAATTCTATAAAAAAATTGGTGATAATGATAGTAACAAAAGAAAAATTGTTATGCAAAAGACATCATCACCATACGCATTATTGTAACCAAGATACCCATGAGACTTGTCAGGCTCGGTAAGGTATCGTAACATAGGGGAAAAAACATGGCATTAAAAGGACTACAAAGTTGGAGCGTTAAAGAAGCTGGTGCTCCAGTCACAAGAGCAGAAATATTAACCGCAACAAGTGCAACAGCAGTATCGACATCAGGACCCACAAGAGCATTGATGGGTGTAGTTGTGCCTGCAGGTTCAGAAGATTTAACATTGACAATGGCTGATGGGAATACACTTGTATTACCAGGAGCAGCAGTTGCAGCAATCTTCGCAGTTGGAGCAGTTTTACCTATTTCAATTACAAAGTTTGTCTTTGGTGGTTCTGAAACAGCCTTTAAAGTTGTTGCTCTCTATTAGCAGAAAGGAATAAAATATGCCGTTCGGACTATCTAGAGCCGCATCATTTTCAGGTGGTGGAACCATATCAGGAAGTCTTACTATCAACGGAGACCTCACCGTCAATGGGGATGGTTCAGGAAATTACGATGAAATAGTTGATGGTAACATGAGAATTAGTTCTACCAATCAATTACAGTTTGGTGATACAGGAACTTATATATATCAATCAGCAGATGGAGTCTTAGACCTCGTATCTGATACTGAAATA
>Ga0098044_1001445_pt1 | contig 12473 bp, 14 predicted proteins | sample 10_taG_FD_75053 | JGI IMG/M metagenome (GOLD analysis project Ga0098044, IMG submission 75053) | Marine viral communities from the Subarctic Pacific Ocean - 10_ETSP_OMZ_AT15264 metaG | ecosystem: Environmental > Aquatic > Marine > Oceanic | place: Pacific Ocean | collected 2015-01-16 | reverse complement strand
CTTGTAATCCTTGAAGCCCATAGTGGATGCAAAGTTCTTAACCTTACTCCTTACGGTTTCTACATTGTTCTCGTCTGACGCGTTAATGTATAGATAATCACATTCTATATTATTAACGAGTAATTTTGCGAGAGTGGTCTTACCTGTACCAGCCTTTCCAAACAGTAACAAGTGTGGTAAATCACCACTATCTAAATAGACCTTAACTTTACTTTTTAATTGGTCATTGCCAATGTAAGTGTCAAGATTAGAGGGCCGATATTTTTCTACCCACAGGGTATGTTCATTTTGCATTTTTTAATTCCTTTAAGTACTCATTAAATTCTTCTTCGAAATCTTCTGATGACATTTTATTTTCTGAAAATCCACCTTTTAGATGAGTTAAAAATGGCTCATCCTTATAGTAATATGTATGTAAAGTATCTGGTGTTTCCCAATTTGGATTATCATAATAAGGACCTAAATGAAGATATTCTAATTCATTATATAGACAATAGATAGTTGCACCATGATTCGTGTCACCATAATACCAATCTATACTATAATTATCAAAGAACTTTCTCTTACACAAGAAAAAATACGCATCTGCAAATCCAATCTTCTTAGTTTTTACATATCCACCATTTTCTGGTCGTATTACTACTGGTTGTTGTGAATATTCTTTTATATATTTATCTAAAAACTCCTTATTTAACAAATAAGTTGAAATCCATATCTTCTTATTATCGACTGAAATATACTCAAGTTTTTCTTTTTCCATTTGTTTAACCATTTCATCAATACAATCTTGATGATAAAAAGTATCATTATGTTGTAATACAATATACTCACCTTTTGCTTCTCGTGTTCCTAAATGGAATGCCATAGATACCCACATAGTCAAACAACCAAGGTTATCTAAACTATTTTGAATATCTCTGTGATTCATATATTCTGGAATCTTTTCAAGTTCTTTAAGTGGTAATGCTTGCCATCCTTTAATTACTCTAACATTTGGTAAATCTACTTCTGGCCAAGTATGACTATTATCCATTAATAAAATTTCTTTTTCACATTTAAGTGAATTGATATTTTTAATTGTTTTTATGGTAGAATATACTATATTTGCAGAATTATTTTCTTCCCACAAATCATCTTTTTCATTTAAGTTTAAAAACTTATCTTTTTCTATCGTAGAAAAAGGTATAATAAAACTAATCATTTTTTTCTCCTATCTTTTCACCAATAATAACGATTCTAACTGACGCCATTATTTATCCTCTTATTTATATCATCTCGTATTTCATTCACATTACTATGTATATTGCCGTCCTTGCAATATCTAAATACAACAACATCAACTGAGGCCCCTTCAAATAAATCTGTATTGTTCGGGTGGTATATATGTGTAAATGAACCATTTCTTATCATACTATCTAATAAAGAACTTGTCGGTGTATCTGTTAAAAAATTTGTTGGGACAATAAATACCAATTCCCCACCGATTTCAAGTAAATCATAACAACGATATATAAAATGAATATGTAAATTATTAGCATATGGAGGATTACCAATAATAGTTTTATATTTAGTTTGAATAGACTGTTCTAAAAAATCACCAAATATAACTTTATCTCGTGATATATATTTGTTTAATATATTGATTGTATTATCAATTTCATACGCATCAAACTTTATAGAATTATCTCTTTCAGATACATAGTTAATTAAATCTCCCCTACCCATACTTGGTTCTAATATAAGAGATGGTTTATTTAGAATAAATGAATATACCTTTTCTTGTAGCTCCGTACTTGTTGTAAAATATTGTCCTAATATGTATTGTTTTGTCATTTTTATGTTCTAATATCCTGAATATTCTTGAAACTCATTCAAAAAATTTTCTATATTTCTTTCCTTATTTTCATCCTCATAGTACTTTATAATTCTTCTTAAATCAACCATTCTTGCATAATCTCCATTCAAATCAACCCACCTATGAATCATCTCTGATTCGGAATCTTTATCTTTCCAAAACTTTTCCCAAGTTCCCATATAACAACAATTAAGTTTCCCATACCTTTTAAATTTGACCATATATTCAGGTTTATATTTTGTTATAGTAGTAAATAATTGTTTTTTCTCTGCCGACTTTAAAATTTCTTTATTTCTTGGATAATCTGCTATCCATTGTGGTATTCTCATATAACACGAATCAAGATAAAATCTATGATTATCATATGCAGAATCAAACATATCTCCCATTAACTGTTCAAGTTCTTTAAGTGATGCAAATTGTCCATCACGTTTTGTTATTAATATATCTATATCCTTAGTTTTTTCTGGCCAAGATATAAAACCCCCAAATAAATAATAATTAAACTTATCAAAATATTTATGTTCCTTTATATCCATTAACCAATTAACAAATACATCTACATTTGGAATGCTTGGATATATTTCTTCATCTCGTAACCAACTTACTCTCTTAAACACTCCTTTTAATTTGTCTAAATAACCACCTTCTTCAATAGATTCGATAACATCATACAACTTTTTAAAACTTTTATTATCTACTTTAAATCCTAATTTCTTAAATTTATCTGCTCTTCTTATTGAATCAAATGGTCCAGGATGATTATCTGATTCATATACTAATCTTTTATTTTTTATATCATCAAAAAATCTTTTATGAAAAACAAACTTCTCATCCTTGAAAGAAAAATAACTTTTGATTATTGTAAAATCAAAATTACTAATAAACTCATTTACAGACTCTAATCTATTAAGTAACTGAATTTCGTTGTAATCACATTGATAGCTTCTTAAATTTTGAACCCCAATCTCATCCGGCAGCCAACTATAATAAAAATCAAAATTATTATTAAAATATTCATCAACTTTTTTATAACTATCTGTCGTTTCAATATAAAAATCTAAGTCTGTACTTATTGGTAGATTCATAAACAATCGTAAAACTGAACCACCAACTAAAAATACATTATTCTTCTTCAATATATCTATATTTATATTATTTGATTTTAACCACTCATATAATTTATTTTTTATAAATTCATTACTCACAATTCCACTCCTGTATCAAGGAAATTCCTCGTTTAGCATTCCTTTTGTCCACTTCTGGATTATTACTTTGCCAAGGTTTAAATAATGCTGGTTGCGGACATTTTTCACAATAATCATAAGGAACATCAAATTTTATATAATCTATTACCTTATTTTTATCTGACATATCACAGAACTCTTGTCCCAAATTTTCTAAAATATCACATCTATACAATCCATCTACTGTAAGATGTCTACACCAATCCTTTTTCAAACATCTTTCCCAATTTAATTCTTTACTATAATCATATTTCGGATCCTCAACTCCATAACAAATAAATTGATCAAATTCCATTACTTCAAGATCAGTAATTGATAGTAAATGTTTATACAATGGACTTCTTATAAGTTCTTTTTTCATATCCAAAGTATAAGGATATATAGAGATTCTTAAACTATCTAAATCTTCAAATGACTTAATAATATCTTTTTTAAAATATAAACCATTAGTAATCAACTTTAATTCTTTAAAAGTTATATTTTTAAACTCTGATAAATATTTTATAATCTTAATAATATCTTTATTAAGAGTAGGCTCTCCACCCAATAAAGTTAACCTATACACTATAATTCCAAGTTTAATCAACTTTTCATTTATATTTATAACATCTTCAAGTTTCATCGTTTGTCCAAGATATTCATTTCCTTTCCAATCCAAAATACTACAATCTTTGCAATGTAAATTACAAGTAGACTGTATCATAAGGTCAAAGTTTCCTGACAAATAATCTACCTCTAAACCATCATACCACAAATTGTATGTATCAATTAATGTTAAATTATTTTTTTTCAAAAACTTACTCTTTCTTTTAATATACCATTATCATGATATATTTTTGCACTACCAACAAGGTTTCCAAAATCAAATTTACATTCTAATTCTTTTTGCCCATTGTGATACCAAAATATATCATCGTGTTCCTTTTCGGAAAAACCATGTTTTGCCCAATGTTTATTATCATCTACATCAATAAAGTCATAAGTAAGATTTTCTGACAAATATTTTCCAACAGTAGTTTTTCCGACTCCCATAAAACCTATTAAAAATATTCTACCCAATTTTTTTTCCTTGTATCATAATTCTACCGTGTTGGTATTTTTCCACTCCTCTTATTTTAAGATTTGTATTTACAAATGAATTAGTTAAATCTTCTAATGATAATTTAGAAAAAAAATGTTCTCCCAAATCACAAGAATCTGCCATTATTGAATGAACTTTTAAATCATCATCAGATTCACTTATTACTTTTTTAATTTGAGGCCAATTTAACATTTCATCTGGATTTCTCGTATATATAAAAAAATGAGAATTATTTTTTAAAACTCGACTCAATTCTTTAGCCGCCTTATTAATATCTTTTATATAAGACCATGTTTCAATTGAAATCATAAAATCAAAACTTTCGTCCTCAAAAGGTAAATCTTCAGCTAAATAATTATAAAATTCTGTATTACTATTTTTATTATGTTTATTGGCATATTTAAAAAACTCTTTTGATGGTTCTACTCCAATATAATTTTTAAACCTCTTTACGAATTCAGTATTACTAATATTACCAGTTCCACATCCTATATCTAACAAAGAACAATCACTAAAATCTCCTTCCCATCTACTCAACACATCAATCATGTCTTGTGATGGAAAAGTTATTCTACCATCAGTAAACTCAATGTAATTTCTACTAACGGATTTTTTTAAATATGGATTATATAATTTTTTCAAAAAGTTACCACTTCCTTTAACACACCATTATCATGATATATTTTTGCACTACCAACAAGGTTTCCAAAATCAAATTCACACTCTAATTCTTTATTTCCGTTATGATACCAAAATATCCACTTACCTTCCATCATACCATATAACATATTACCTTTTGCTCTTTCTTTATTATTTAAATGATAATCAATCCATTCTCCATGAAGTTTACCATTTTTCCAAGTTTCAATTCTATTATTCCTACCTACCAAATCTTTGTATTGATGATAAGATTTCGCCTTCCCATCTTCTTTTCCATCTTTAAAATTTCCTTCAGACCACTTTTGTCCATTTTCATTCCACAATGTCCATAATCCATCTAGTTTCCCATCTTTGTAAGTCCCTTTATCTTTCTTCTGTCCATTCTCATACCAATAAGTCCATAACCCATCTTGTTTTCCATCCTTGTAATTTCCTCCACCACTCAGATTGCCATTCTCATCCCATTCCGTCACTAATCCATCTAATTTCCCACCCACATAAGTTGTTTCTTGTCTCTTCTGTCCATTCACATACCAACTAGTAGATAATCCATCCTCTTTTCCATCCTTTAAAGTTACTTCTATTTCCTTCTGTCCATTATCATACCATCCAGTCCATAATCCATCAATTTCCCCATCCTTGTAAGTTCCTTCACCACTCTTCTTTCCATTCTCATACCAATTAGTAATTAATCCATCTCGTTTCCCACCCACATAAGTTGTTTCTTGTCTCTTCTGTCCATTCTCATACCAAATAGTAGATAATCCATCCTCTTTTCCATCCTTTAAAGTTACTTCTATTTCCTTCTGTCCATTCTCAGACCATCCAGTCCATAATCCATCTAATTCCCCATCCTTGTAAGTTCCTTCACCACTCTTCTTTCCATTCTCATACCACTGAATCGATAAACTATCTTGTTTACCATCTATGTAAGTTCTTTCAAATTTTTTCTGTCCATTCTCATACCACCCAGTCCATAATCCATCTAATTCCCCATCCTTGTAAGTTCTTTCATATTTCTTCTTTCCATTGTTATTCCAATCTGTCCATAATCCATCTTTTTCCCCATCCTTGTAAGTCCATTCTGACTTCTTCTTTCCATTCTCATACCACTGAATCGATAAACTATCTTGTTTACCATCTATGTAAGTTCTTTCAAATTTTTTCTGTCCATTTTCATACCATTCGGTCCATAATCCATCTTCTTTCCCATCTTTGTAATTTCCTTCTGATTGTTTCTTTCCATTTTCATACCACGAAGTCCATAATCCATCTTGTTTACCATCCCTGTAAGTTTCAATTCTATTATTCCTACCTACCGAATCTTTATATTGATGATAAGATTTCACCTTTCCGTGTTTTTTACCATTTTTAAACTCTTCTATCAATATTAAATTTCCGTTTTCCGAATATGTTTTAATTTCTCCATCCTTCTTATAAGTTTTAATACAACCACTCTGTCTTAAATTTCCATTTTCATAATAATATTTATATTTTCCATCCAGTATTCCATTCGTAAAAGTTTCTGTTGATTTTAACTTACCACTCTTGCTATATAGACTAAATTCTCCGTGATTTTTATCATCCTTTATTTCCGCATCAATTTTTAAAGTACCATCTTCTCTATACCACATACTACGTTTATCAACAACATGAGGTGCTCCATTATTATATAATCGTTTATTTTCTATTTCTTGTTCTAATTCTTCTACCAATTTTTTTTCTAAATCAGGATTCTCATCTTTCCATTTCAGATATTCTTTATATCGCGAATCAAATGACAGCACTACCTTTCCATCAATCTCTATTACATTTTCATTATTTGGAACTTTTTTATATTTCATCTCTGATAATTAAATCTTATACTCTTTTTCTTATTACCATCATCATCCCAAACTTTACCATCAATAAGTTTCCCATCTTTACAAACAACTTCACATTCTTTCTGTCCATTATGATACCAAAAATTCCATTTTCCATGCATTTCATCACCTTTCATTGTTCCACTACTAAGTTCTTTTCCACTAAAATGATAATCTACATATTTTCCCTCTAACTTACCATTTTTATACGTCTTACTTGATTTTACTTTACCATTTCTATACCACGTAATACTTTTACCATATTCTTTTCCATTCTTATAATTTACATCGTAAACCAAATGTTCTGTATCATCCCACTTTATATCATTAACTTTTTTATCATTTTTATAAATTGTTTTTCGTCTTTTTGTTCCATTTGTATGCCAAAGTTCCCATTCTCCGTCTTTTTTATCATTTTTATAAAATCCATCTACATCGAGTTGTCCAGTATAAAACCAAATCTTGTGTTCACCATCACGTTTTCCATTTTTATATTCAAACTCCGAACTTTTCTTTCTATTATCATGAAAATGTATCCATTTTCCATCTAATTTATCATTTATATATTTTCCCTTCTTCCAAATCTTTCCATCTTCAAAGTAAAAAATTTGAAATCCATTTAATTTATCAAGAATATAAGTTTCTTCTGTTCGTTTTTTTCCACTTGGATACCAAGAAACCCACTTACCATTCTTTTTATTATTCTTATAAGTTCCCTGCCAAGATTTCTCTCCATTATCATAAAATTGAGTATATAATCCATTAAATTTACCATCCACATAAGTTGTTTCTGATTCTTTAACTCCATTTTTATACCAATTAGTCCAAATTCCATTCTCATTTTCATCTTGTAAATTTCCACTCTTAGTCTTTATTCCTTTTTGATCCCAATATGTCCAAACACCATTCTTCTTTCCACCTCGGTAAGTTCCTTCAAATTCAATATTTCCACTTTCCCACCAGTAAGTCCAAGTTCCTTCCTTTTTTCCATTTTCATAAAGTCCTTTTCCCTGAATTTTTTTATTTGGATGATATGCAGTCCATTCTCCATTTCTCAGTCCTACCTTAAAACTTCCCCATTCATATTTAAAACCACTATAATTATAATATTCCCAAAGTCCAGTTTCTAAACCATTCAAATAAGTTCCCGTATGTGAAATAAAAAACTTTTCACCATCGTGTTCTTTATACCAACAAACATAAGAACCATTTTTCTTATCATCTTTATATTCTACTTCATACCATTTAGTATCTGTCTCATCGTAAAAGAATGTCCATTTTCCTTTCCTTTTACCATCTTTATAGGATCCTATACTATCCTTATTCCCATTATCATGCCAGCAACTCCACTTACCATTTTGTTCCCCATTTTTAAAATTACCATTAATAGATTTATTTTTATTAAATAAGTATACAATATATTTTCCATCCAACTCTCCATTTTTATAATGTACTTCTTTCCATGGTTGTTTATTATCATGATAAACTGTCCATTTCCCATGCTTTTTTCCATCCGAAAAAGTACCCCTTTTCATTAAAGCACCATTAGAGTGAAACTCTTTATACTCTCCTTTTATCTTACCACCTACTACACTATATTTTTGCCAAAGATTATCATTCTCATGATAAAATTTATGATTGCCATTTCGATGTGAAGAAAAATATATATCTACTTTAAAATCTGTCATTATACTCCTTCCATATTGGATAAAACCTTAAATTATGTTTTGACCATGGCTGAAAAAAATTAAAAAAATGTACAGATATCTTATCTGAATAATCCGTATTATCATAATAACCATTTTCTAACTTTGATATATCCCAATTAACCCCATTCAGAACAGGACACCGATTAACGAATCTATCACCAAGTTCTTTCCATTTATCAACAAATACACTATTCAAAATAGATTGGTCTTTGGCTAAAGGATGTGTATATTCATTATATAAGAAATAATCATTATATAATTTTGTAAAATAATCTTTATCTATAAATTTCTTATTAAATAACAAATAACAACTCTGAAATGCATCCTTCTCTGTTAAATGTTCCAATTCACTTGGAAATGGTTCAAACTGTTCTTTAAAATTTAAGTTATCATTATTTGCATAAATAAAATCAGTATCCTTACTCTCTAACTCTAAATCTATTTTATTTAAAAACATAACATCTAAATCACAATAAAAAATCCAATCCCATTGGTTAAAGTACTCATGAAACAAAAACATTTTATAAAAATGAATAGATGGATTCCCTGGAATCTTTTTAACAAATTCTGAATCTTCTGTGATACAAACAAAATCTCCATCCCATTTTCCAACCTCTTTTGCACAAACTTCTAATGGTTTTACATAAGGTAAAAATTCTTTGTTTGCTAATGTTACAAAAACCTTTTTCATTTAAAACGACTCTGCTAAATAACCAACCATTAAATCTTCAACTCCTGGCATATTCTTTGCCATGTTTTTAGCGAACTTTTCTTGTCCACCTATAAATATACTTAAATCTTTCGAAATCATATAAAATTTACCTTCATAAAACGGAATATCATTTTTTATAAACTTTAAATTATAATCTATTTCATTTTTATCATAATGTCCGTCAAAGTATATTTTCCATACTTCTTCAGAATTAAATAAATAATTCAATCCCCAATAATCATCTTTGGTGTCCTCACATACTTTAGTCCATTTCTTATCTCCCCACCTATCACAATTATAAGAAAACCCATCTCTACCATTTACGAAGATATTTTCATGTGTAAGTTTTTCTCTGTAATGACTCCACTTATCATCAAATATAGTATCATCACATTTTATTAAATAATCATACTCTTTATTCTCACTACACCACTTCATCATTTCTTGAGTCTTTATTGGTAAATTCTTATAGTCTGTATGAAAATCTGCACCCCATTCTATAACTTCAATATTCGAATCATTACAAATCTGTCTATAAAACTCTTGACTCTTAAAATGTTCTAAATATTTTTTATATTCTATATCAGTATAAATTACAAATAGATATTTCATTATACAAGACCTAAATGTTTTAATACCGAATTAGGTTGTTTATATGCAAAATCATTAACAGACACCACTTTTTCTGCAAAAGACTTAATATTCATATCAAAATACACATATTTAGAAGTTTCTGGTAATATTTCACCATACATATAAGTAAATTCAATAACTTTTTCATTTATAATATCAAATTTTAAATTTGGTATATTAAGTTCAGTTTTAATATCTATAATAGTGTCTAATAATCTAAACTCACTTTCAATTAAAGATTCTATCTTGTTTCCTTTACGGTTTGCCCAATGTTCGTTACCATAATTGAACGGAAATTGATTTGGATACTCCCATTCTTTTAATAACTTTTGTTTACAACCATAGATTTCATCATTAGTTATCACTATCTTTTTTTCATATTCAGTATTAATATATTCTTGAATTTGGCAAGGAAAGAAATTTTCACTATTATAACAGTTAGAAATATATTCTTCTATATTATCTAAATGTTCTTTTTTCCACACATAAAAAGTACTATCAGAGCCCGCACCATATGTGGATTTAATAACCATTCCAATAGTAACATTTTTTAACAATTCATCTAAATCATTACAAATAATACTTGGAACATGAATTCCATACTTCTCCAAAATTTCATATTGTCTAACTTTGTCATCATAGTAATAATATGCATTTTTATTTGGCCACATATTTTCACCATAATGATTATACAAATTATCAAAACACTTAGAGTGTAATTCTTTGTCGGGAAGTGCGTGTGCAAAACGACCTACAAAATAATCACCCTCGTAATTTTCATAATCTATAATATGGTAAGGAATATTTTTTGATTTTAATATTTTCTCAAATTTAGGATGATAAAATCCGTTTAATAATTTTTGATAAGTTTGAGTATCATCGTCAAGACCATAAATTCCGTGATCCCTATGAACTATAACCATTATTATTTATTTACTTATTAATCGTGTAACAAAATTCTATTCACAAAATAATATCCGTTGGAAGATTTTGGATGATATACAACCTGATTATCAGTAACACCTTCTGTAATAGATGTAACTGTTTCTCGTGATATACTCAACTCATCTTCATCTATTAATATCAAACTGTCTCCAACCTGAACTGTACCACTATTATCTTCTATTAATTCTCCATCACGATAATATGGTATTATATGAAAAATAGTTAAGTTTATACCATAATCACCAGTAGATATATCAAACGTTTCTTTACCATCTGAATAAAATTCTTCTACACTATCAATAATTTCTGCTTCTACTATTGTATCCTGAGTAATATCATAGGATAAGACTATATCTCCAATAGATAATCCTGTAACCGATGCTTTTTCATGCCAAGACATTATAACCTCACTTTTTTATTTTTTCTTTTTATTATCCGTTTTTTTCCATTGCACAATATTTTTAGCCTTCAACCGAGGAATTTCAGTTCCCTTTTTTCGTCTGATTAAAAAATTCTCATTTTTAAATCCTGAAACTATACTACCAGAAACTGCCATCTTAAACATTCTATTTGATTTCCAATTTACTTTTTTCATAATTAATCTCCTATCTATTTATAAATATTAAAAACTTTAAAAGTCGTTAAATCTTTATACTGTGGATCTTCAATCAAATCTTTATTGTCATCTGGTAAATCTTGAACTAATTCCATTCCACGAATTGCATCTCGTGGTGTCATATACATATTCCAACCCATAAATTCAATATCATCCTCATGATAAGAAACTTCACTTCTACCCTCATATCGTGCCTTCTTAAACCATTCATAATCATTCTTATTATCACATAAAATTGCACCACCTTTACCAATTGGTATATGTTTTTGCATATGAAAAGATAATGTCATATAACTACCCTTAATATACATATCTCGTTTCATTCTTTTTGCAGAATCCCATATAGAATAAGGTTTTAATTGATATATTCCTTTCCATTCTAAATCTTCAAATTCAACTTCCCCGCCAGCATGTACAATAGACATTGGTACAGACAAATAAGTATGTTTAGGAATAGTAACAATATCCACTTCTAAACGATAACAACATAGAAATAATGCATTAGTTGAACTATCAACACAAACTACATATGGTGCTCCTGTATATTCACTTAATTGTTTTTCAAATTCTTTTACAACTACATATGGATTCATAATATAACAACTCCATTATTAAATATATTATCCAATACTGTAAAATGATTTTTTGTTTTGTATTTCATGTATTCCAATTTTATATCACTAAATAAACTCTCATCAATATAATTTCTGGCCGTCTGGCCAGAAACATAAGTATCTCCGCCAAGTTGATTAACAACTTGTATAATTTTTTCAGTTGGATTACCACTTACTTCAAAATCTTCTGAATAATAAAATTCTGTATTTATACCTAATGTTCTCGATATTTTTTCAGTAGTATATCTATTCAACCCATGTAGATATTCCCAATCTAATAAATAAAAATCTAACAAATGTTTATACTCATTAAAATACTTAGATTTTGAATAATGATGACAAAAACTCTTATAGTGTTTTCTTTTCCAATTTACTTCATTACAAATTTTTATATCAATAATATTAGTATCTAATTTTTGTTTATAAACAGGAACAGATAACCATAATTTACCTTGATTTGTTTTTATTAAATTTCTTGTTCTCCAATCTCTATTTGTATACTGTACATCATCAAAAAATACAAATTTATCAACTAAATT
>Ga0098044_1001441_pt1 | contig 12480 bp, 26 predicted proteins | sample 10_taG_FD_75053 | JGI IMG/M metagenome (GOLD analysis project Ga0098044, IMG submission 75053) | Marine viral communities from the Subarctic Pacific Ocean - 10_ETSP_OMZ_AT15264 metaG | ecosystem: Environmental > Aquatic > Marine > Oceanic | place: Pacific Ocean | collected 2015-01-16 | reverse complement strand
GGAGCTGGATCTACTGGAGCTGGATCTACTGGAGCTGGATCTACTGGAGCTGGATCTACTGGAGCTGGATCTACTGGAGCTGTATAATCAGACTCTCCGCGGCGCCAACCTCTCTGAGCTCCGTATCTGAACCGACCGGCTTGGTCACCAAGCCAGTCCATTGGACCTTCTTGGATTACTGATTTTCCGTAAGCTTCGTATATAAGATGTACATCTTGATCCATTTAAATTCCTTTTACTGGAGGGAAGTTATCTTTATTATTTTTACTACATGTACATTTCGGATTCTTACACGTAGGGTAAATATTCGGAGCCGCGATATATCTCCTATACCAGTAGACTAGCTTCTTCCAAAGCCATCCATGATCTGGATCAGGCTTTTTAAATTTACCTATACCTGTACTCCATGTTCCCATAATAAAACCACTTTGTAATTGTGTGACAATTAAACCTGTCGAGTGAGCACTCGGAACAGTCTAATCATCATTTCTCACAACTACAATCGCAACCCTTGTTGTCGCATTTTCCGGACAAGCAGCATCCGGCTGAACATGATCCACACTTGTCACATTCATTAACTACAGGTGTTCTGTCTAGCCAATCACATCCAATAGTCATGAAAGCTGAAACTGTCAATAATAATATCGCATTCTTCATAAAATTATTTATCATTTTCGGCACTTTTATCTATAACAGCTCCATCTAAATGTCTGGCCATTCTTTTAATTTGTTTTCGAATCTCAACTGTACATTTAAGAGCTTCTCGAGCTGCAATTAGGGCAGCCTTATTAGTCCCAATTATTGGATTCATTCCCGCTTCTTTAATTTTAGCAGCGATTTCAACTGTACTAATATATAATTCACCTAAATCTTCAGTTAAAAATTGCATTGGCTGCGGTAATACTATTGGAGCTTTGTGATTTGTATCTTTAATCTTATCGTACGCTTTGACCAAATCAAATAGTGTCATTACCGTTGGCTTCATATCTCTATTAGCAACTTCTGAATTCCACTTATTCTGAGTAAGTGTAAAATCCTCATTTACCGGTTTTTTCTTATCCAACATCACGATTATTTAATCAAAATAATATAAATAATTACGAGTTATGAAGGATTTCAAACAACGATTTATTTCACAGTTAATAAATGAAGAGCCATTGCCCCCGAGAGTAGACCTTGAAGGTGCACCAGAAGGGGACGAGATGTCAGATGAAGTGGCGTTTAACCAGACATTAGATCAAGATACCGATACTTCAGATTTCGATGTGAGCCAAGCTCAAGCATCAGCGTCGGAGCTGCAGGCTCAGCAACGAGCCGGTCAGACAGAGCAGATAAGAGGATGGATCGATTCAATCGGTGAATTTACTAGCTTCTTAAATGATCTAGGCCCGGAATCGATTCAGAGTAAAATCAGCGGTGCTGAGTGTGATACTCTACTAGCTGACATATCAAAAACAGAGACAAAGCACATCGCGCGCATCGCTCAAGAATTAAGCGGCTTAGGTGAAAGATTAAAAGGATTTGTCAATACCAACGACGACGCCTAATATATAACTCAACAAAAAAGCCGGCTTTAAAGCCGGCTTTTTTTTATACTGACACCACTTGTTTAATCTTGAAGGCTTGAAGGTATAATCATTATCCAAGGATAGCTTCTTCGATATACTCTGAGCATAAAAGGGAATGCACCCTTAGCAGATCCTGGATCATCAGCAGTTGATGGTTTACTCTCAGAGGATTCGATCGGTTCATGTTCGATTGGACATTTCTTAAGCTCGCTATCAGATGGCATTTTAACTTTTGGATCTAATGCCCACATGATTTTATGCTTTGTACAATACTCTTGCATGCGTCTAACAGGTACAATAAGATTAAATCCCTCACCAGCTCCGCGTACTAGCATCCCAATGTATCGTGCATCTGACTTTAAGTAGACACCACCTCCACTTGAGCCTGGAAACGCAGTGACCGTAGTTTGATCAAACACATGTTTGTTTAACCTCTTAATCAATCTACCGTGCTGTGAGTAAATTCCATCAGTCATACTGTTTGCACCCATTTGACCCAATAAACTCCCGACATGTAAAAGGCCTGTACCCAGAGCTGGAATTTCGTCATCTAGATAAAATGTTACTGAATCCGGGACAAAATTATGTTTACGAATACGGAGTAAAGCTAAATCATGACCATTGGCGGCATCGCTATACTTTAACACCTCAGCATCCATCTGTAACCGACCGACTGTTCTACCATTTTGTCGAATCTCTTTCACAACCATTGGATCTTTAAATTCTACAATAGTTTTTGGCTTTCCGTCTACTACTACCCTTCTTGTTTTACGTAGATTATCAATAACATGGCCAGCTGTCCATACGAAGTTTACTAAATTCCCTTTAGAGTCCTTACGTGTAAATATAACTCCAGATCCTTCTCCACTCGAATATTCCCCGTCAGATCGAATTGTAACTGATACATTTTGCAAGTGATCTGCAGTTGATGTTTTCTTTGGAGCTGAATATGTATACGGAACCAGCATATATACAGCTACTAGTAATGTTATTGCGTGTTTAATCATATCTTAAATTATTTAAGCATCTCCGTTTAGGTTTCCAGAAACAGATAGCTAGCACTTTAAAGTTTCCCATGGGAATGTTAACCATGTATCATCTGGATACTCCCGGACTGTTAAGTGAGGCGTGTAATTTGATCGCGGTTTAGAATATAATGTTGCAGAGATAACGTCAAACTCATTATCCATATGATACTTCCTTCTCATCAGTTCAGAAAATGTTCTACCTGTATCTACTAAATCGTCTACGACTAGTACAGGAGCTCCATCTGTAGGTGAAAAGTCTTCCGATAACGGTTGATATACATCCGGCTCCGGTAAGAAGCCATGCTGCTCAGCTGCATTGTCGTATGTATTAATACCAAATGGTATGATGATCTTAATATCTAGAAGCTTAGCAAGCATTGTCGCGGGTATTAGCCCACCACGTGCAATTCCTATAATTGTTTTTGGTTTATGTTGATAAAATGGCTGGAGATTAATCTTACTGGCTAACGTCTGCGTATCGTTAGCTATATCATCCCAAGTAAGATTAATCTGCATTCATATAGTATACGAACATATTATCGTTTTACCAGCAATCTTCCTAAATTTTTTGTTAAGTATTTGATCGAATTTAATTTTTCTTCTTTTAACGGTCCTTCATCCATCTGCTTACATTGTTCATACAAATCTAAAATCATATCTGAGGTTATTGTACCCATGCACGTACCTTCTTCAAACTCACTCTCGGTTTCATTTTCCATATAATCGTATTTATAGCTTATGTTAAAAAAACCTCGATGAAATAATTTCATCGAGGTCTAGTACCTATGTACTATGTTCTGTGACTATCTCTTAACGTAACGTGAGGGATATGTTACGAGTTAATCACAAGACCGCGGCAATGCATTACTGTGGGAGGACCAATCGTAATACATCACCGCGGGGAAGAACAACTTTAGTCGTCTACTTCTACACCGGTTTTTACAAACGGTACAGTTACGCTCACCCCCTCCTTGTTTACCTTAGCGTCTAGCCAAGGTGGATTTGCCTTTGGTCCAACCGAACAGTTCATTTTACAACCAGTACTCAAAAGAATACCAGTCGCGAATAGTGTTAACAATACTTTCTTCATTTCAAATATATTGTATATGATACCTTTTAAAAATCCACTAGAGTTATTCATACATTATTCCGAAAAATATTTTGGCCAAATATTGAGATGTTAGCTTTCGTGAATAAATATATACGATGAGGGGTGAGGAGCATAAGAACACTATGAAAGGTCAAAAACCATTTCGGTTCAAGAACGGAAAAAACATAGAATATGAAGCTTTCATTCGAAAACCGTACAATATCAAGGAATGTGCTGACGGAATATGTGAAGATCCAAGTGAAAAGGACCCTCGCATATACGTTAAGCCTAATATGTCAGACCAAAGAACGATGAATACCATGGTACATGAAATGTGTCATGCATTTTTCTTCGATCAGCCCGAATATAAAGTATACCGATACGCGAATGCTGTATCTAATTGGCTGTGGCAGATGGGATGGAGGAAGACAGGTAAGCAAAATATCAATCTAACTCCTAAACAATTAGTAAAAGAACGTACTCGCTTTAAAGCGAAACGGGCTAGGCAACGACGTAAATAGGAGTCAGTCACCTTCCATACATAGATGATAAGCGAAGTCGTGCTTTCTAACACGTTTAAATACTTCCTTACCTAACTTACCGACTATCTCTTCTGTAGTCCAGCCTTCTGTCTCCATCCATTTCATTTTCCGAAAGGAAATCAAATAATGATGTACATCTCCAAAAGATTCTGAGTAATATACTAAGCCGGCTTTCCTAGTGCGAGGACATGATACTACAGCACATAAATCTAGATTAGGCCCGCTGTCAAATTCATAAGTTATAAACCTATCCCCGATAGACTTCCCATGAGCTATAGCATTAGCTATAGCCGCTGATAGTTTTTCATTCATACAGACAATCCTTATAATTACTTACGAGTATCTATACAATTTCCAGACTACATATGGTACCCAGTTAACGGCTAAATTTTTATTTCCGGCACCGGGCCACTGATCGTTTGCACGAAACGGCCGCACCAGTACCGTTTCCGGGGGAAGATTCCGCGAAACCATGCAACCATAAAGGCTCATTAAGCATCTCGATATATTCATCTCATTTTAATAAATAATATTAACATGAGTTCATATATGAGAGATGATGAGGGTATCTGGAAAAGCCTTAATGAAAATTTCGATAAGCTAGATCAAGAAGATGAGGCGGTTCTCGCTAGCATTGTCAGAGTCCTAGGCAAATATAATGTATCCCAACCAGGTACTGAGAAGCCAGGCCATACTGACCATGCAGAATTACTGGATCTGGTTTTAAAGGACTTGGCTGGCCGTGGTGAGGATCCTGATATTCCATATCCCAAAATTGCTCGGATTGTTGGTAACTATAGTAAATCGCCTACCAGCGATAATGATAATGACCCCAACCAAAGCGAATTACCTTTAAACGCTAGTATCAGTAAATTAAATGCTCAGGTTGATCCTAATACAATACCTGATGAAGATGAGGAAATGCCTGAGGTTGGTAGTGATAAATGGGATAAACTTCGCCATATGGCTATGGATAATGAAGAGTCTGATGAAGAGTTATTAGATGAAGAAGAACCTCCTGAGTTACCGGCAAATGTTCCTGAACTTGATAATAAGCGAATGAGGTTCATTAAAAGTGAAACAGACCGGCATGCGAAAGAACTTATCGATACTGGAATGGATCCAGAAGAAGCGGTCAACTTTGCCGCTAAGATGGCTGAGGAAAGATGGTCGCGCCAAAGTGCCAATTTAGGTAATTCGAACCGAACACGTCATTGGGAATCTGTAGAATTTAGAAGTACAATGAAGCAAGTATCTGAAGAGTATGTTCGTAAGAACCGTGATATTAAACATCCAGATGTTAGAGAGTGTATTGTATCTGAAACTAAAAGGCGCCTACAGATTGATGAGATGGGTGCTCCGATGCTTGGTGGTATTATTAGTGCTGCTCCTGCTCTTATGGGTGATGATGCTGATCCTGAAGGAGATGCTGATACAGCAGTCTTAAATCGGACTGAGAGTGAGAGACTACAGAAGATAATTCATTGGGTTGAAGAAAACAGGCCTCAAGATAAAGAAAAAGAGTCCTATGGATTCTTCATGAATGCTGCTCATGAGTTCATGAGGCAAGTTGACGATGAACATAGAGTGTTCTTAGCACCTGATGAACATGAATCATTCGGTTCTAATCATATACATCAAGTTAAAGGTGAGGATGTAGTTGACTATAAGAGTCTAGGTAATGAAATTATGCGACATCTCAGCAATGTAGACTCTCCCAGCTCTTCTGATTTACCATGGCTTGGCCAAGGTAGATATTAAAGAGCATGACTCCTAAGTTCAATAGATTAGTTAATGAGAGTATACCAGGTAGACCACCTGCATATAGAGAGGCGTTACTATGGTCTCATATAGAAGCATATATTAAAGGAAGAATAGAAGAAGGATGGACTCGGGATCAAATACGTACAGAGCTAAGGCAACGGTTAAAAGACAGGTATGGTAGAGAGGATATTAGAGTAAGTTATTCTACTATTAATAAGGTAAAGAGAAAGCATGATCTCAAGATTGCTAAGAATAATAAATGGCAGACGGCGGGATATACAGATAGATCCGTAGATTATAGATACCCACCTGGTTCTAATAAACAACCTACTGGCGATGATTTGCCATAATAAGAAATTCATATTCGTACATATATGCAAGACTGGCGGTACTTCAATCGAAGCAGCATTGCATGAATACTTCATAAAAGATCCTAAGATTATTCGCGAAGAAGGCCGGGACAAAAGCTATTATTATACAAAGCATCAATTCTTAGCTGATAAAGACAAATATAAATTTATATCTTCGCGTATGCGACGCACACCTACTATCTTAGATTGCTGTATACATCCGCCAGACGATTACTTTAAATTTACATTCGTTAGAAATCCATGGGACAAACTAGTATCAGAGTACTTTTGGCGTAGGGTTTCATCATGGAGCTATAGAAATAACCCGAGAAATAATGATAATGCCCAACACTGGTGTAATATTAAAGATATACAATTTAAAGATTGGATCCTAGGTGAAATACCAAACTCATTTAGAGACACGGGTGCCGTGTTCCGACAGGTAGATTGGATCAATGATAAATATTATAATATAAAGACGGACTATATAGGTAGATTCGAAAATCTTCAAGAAGACTTTAATCATATATGTGATAAGATAGATATACCTCGACGTATTCTTCCGCACAAGTATAACTCAGATTCGAAAGTGAGAACCAAAGGCCGTAGTAAACCTTATCAAGAATACTATGATGACGAATCAAGAGAGTTTGTAGCTGATTACTTTAAAGAGGATATAGATTACTTCGGCTACAAATTCTAACACCGGTCGGTCGTATTTAAATCTTTAGAAACGGCTAAAGTATCCCCAGTACTCTAAGAAACATCCAGATATTCAAACCAAAAGATATTCCTAACAGTATAAACAATAGGATAGCCAGATATCTATATGTTACGTAGCGTATCCCCAATTGATCTTTTACTTTATACTGAGTGCTCTGAGATTTAGTCTTATCCTTTGTATCTTTGGGTCTCTGCAGTTTTCCTCCTTTAAATATGTACCATTCATCACCCACTTGGAGAAACCAATCATCCTTAGTTTTCGCACCTAGCCACCACTTACCATTCTTATCTACTATGGGCATACAAATAGTTATGATATTCTCGAGTATAGGCAAAAACCCGCTATATAGCAAAACCCAAAAATTTCCGAAAAAAAATTTTTAGCATGCGTGATATACGGCCCTTTTTAGCGCGCGCCTATAGACCGATTTTCACGCTTAAGACCATATATCTCTAGAGAGAGCGAATGCTCTGAGAGGAAGGATCCTGCTAGTGTTCAATGGGGCATAAGAGAACCCGTCTATTGCTCTCCAATAACTCTAATCTAGCAGGATCCATTCTCAGAACTAGGCAGCCAATTCAGCTACCTCACCTACTTGTTCCTTAATTGACTCAACCACCTCAGGTAGTTTGTAATTGCCACGACCGTTTAAGTATAGCCAATCCTTAATGACATCTCTGTCAACATTATAGGAACTAGCTGCTTGATCTAAGCCATTTGCTTCTACGAATGTCTTTAACTCAGCATATGGCTCCTTAGCTACATAACTAAGCTTGAACATCTCTACTGATATGTCCTTCTTAGCGGCTTTAGCTGCGATGTAATCTTTATTACTCATCCGCTCGGCACCTGTAATGCTGCATGTAAGGATGTTGTTACTACGACGTTTGTTGTTCTTATCTTTCTTATTCATCATACTAATATTATCGGTTCTATTCGGCGGAACTTAAAGCTAAATTTCTCTTATTATCTAACCATTCCATTATTGCTTCTACTTCTAAGTACCTATATTCGTTCTCGACTACATTAAACTCTTCTTCAAATATACTTCCTATCTCTCCTATATCGTCCCACTTAAGTTTACCGGCAAAAAATTCATCATTCCAAATCTTATCCAGCTCCTTCTTATAGTCGAACCCTATCATTCGTTCATTATACGCGGCACTCATCTCTCCGTAACAAATAACGAACTCAGCTCCAATACTTTCTTTATTTAACATACTAATATTATCGGCTCTTTTGCACGGAACCACCAGCCTGAAACATACCCTTTTCGAATTCAAAGAAGGCTGTTATAACGTCGGAACTGCGCGGGCCAATTACCCAATACTCCTCTTCACCTTCACACTCAATAGTAAATCCTGCCGCTAATGCTGCTAATCGAGTCATACAATTCTCGAATCCATCAGCCATAAAGCCTCCATCCCCATATAAGATAGCCTCCTCCACCTTATTCAACTCTAACTCTTCCGGACAATCCTCACCCATATCAATAGCCCGCCAAACCCTTTCGATCTTCTTAGAGTTATAAGTCATATGTCTCTCGATCGTCCAATTATCCGATCTACAGGAACCTTTACCTATTTGTGTTACTGCTCTCTCATTCATCATACATATATTATCGGATAGATCCGGAGGAACCTCAAGCATATTGCTGATACTCTTGATTGAGAATATTGAATATCTCGACTGGATCGAATTTGTCTGAATAGGCCTGCCCTCCCGGTGCATAATAGTGCCAGGATTTCCATGCGTTGAACACTTCTCCGGACACATCGGAACTTCCGATCTCTCCAATATCGGGATTACGTGCCAACATGAGGTCGCCAGCCATAGCGCGAACAATACAATATAGTTTACTACCATGCTCGGTCGAGCAGAGCGCTGCGACCTGGTTCTTAAATTCGGTGTGATCAATGTCTTTCTTATTTATCATACTAATATTATCGTATCATCTAAAAGGAACTTAAAGCTTATTTGGAAACATCATGCTTCTTAATAATGCCTAACAACATTTGTTCCATATGATCACATTCCTCTTTAAGACGTTCACCACCCTCATCATCTAGACTGTCTCGGAAGTCCCAGTATAAATTACTCACACTCTCTTGAATAGTCTGCTTCCAGAATTGTTCTTCTTTCTTATCCATCTTAATTATCATACATATATTATCGGATGAAACACGCGGAACCTAAAGCTTCAATTCACGTTTGATACCATTAATATGCCATTCAATATTAGATCGTTTTGAATATGGGACGTAATGAATTAGTATGCAGCCTAAATGAATTAGGATCCGGCCAATTGAGCATTGGCTGAGCCATATAGTTAGCCTGCGTCGCACATGATTATTTAATAGCCTTCCGCCGGCCCTAAGTACTTCCTTTTCTCTAACTCCTTAAGCTGCTGAGCATAGTCATCCTCTATCTCATCCATAAGAATGTCAGTGATGCCCGGCTCCTTAGGATCAAGCCTTTGTCTGAGTACCTGCTCTACTACAGCTTTAAGAATGTCTACTTCTATAGGGAGCACTCTAGTTCCTCCTCTTCCTCTTCTAAGGTATCTGAAATTGTAATAGGCCATTCATCAAAGTCATGGAAGTAACAATATAGCCACTTCAGATCCTTTTCAGACACTTTAGTTAGTTTTTGATTTACTTCTGCTAGTAATTCTTTTCTATTAGTAATTTTTGGTATCATATTTTCTTAAAAAATTGTGTGTTCTAGTATTTCTGTATTTCTATTATATTCTATCTGCTATTCTATACGCCTATATCCTTATATTCCTTATATGTTCTGCATCATATGCTCATGTACTCGCGTGATTGTCTTCCCCTAAAAATAATAACTACCCGGGAATAATCTCAGCTTTTACCCTCTTTTCTACCATTCTTCTTCTACTCCGGTTTCCTGAACCTTATATACATCTTCCCAGCACGCTCTACATAATTGGCCAGCACATTCTACGTACCATAGCCTATTATTGATATGGAGATCTTTATCGTATGGTGTCTCTTTACCGCATGTAATGCATTTGTCTTTCATGATGTAGCCGTTTCTTCGATTAACTAATGGGCCATTCTTTTCTCTTATCTTTCCGGAACTTAATAGTCTTGGCCTTCGCTCCTATAGAAATATATTTTATTGTTTTTTGGCTCTTCATCGTCAACATAGAGCTCATCAATTTCGCTCGGCTTCTTCTTAAAGCCATACTCGTCTATTGGTTCTGGATACCAATTACCTTCTTCGTCAATCATTAGTTTGTTTTAGGTATTATGCCGCATTCTTCTCCATTGCGAATGTCTTCGATATCTTCTTTCAATCCTTCTAAGAACAGATCGGTATTCATGTCAACATTGCCAGAGATCTCGTCAATCTTTTCTTTACAAGCGACGACTAGATCGGCATATTCTATTCTTATCTTCACTCCACCTAAGCCGCGAAGTCCTTTATCTATCTCATTCATCATACTTATATTATCGGATGAAACCGGAGGAACCTCCAGCTAAAATGGAATATTGTTGTCCCAATCATGCGCTGTATAGTAGCCTTGTTCGTTTTCAGCGTCATGCATCCAGCTCTCTGCTAATTTAGCTGTCTCATGTGCTAATTCTGTAGCGCTTCGACCGGTTGGCTCTTCAATTATATGTTTTTGTAGTGCTTTTGACTTTTGATCGAATAATTTATGCCAAGCCTTCTCATACAGAGCAGACATCGATACTGTTATGCTACTATTCATAATCTAAGTTTCCAAAATGTTCGTCCAATACATCTTGTGACTCAGTCGGTTCAGTCCCGGCCATTACACTTGCCACATCATGAATGAGTGCTTGATACCGCACCTCGAGCTTTTCGTTGTCCGTATCTCTAATGCTACTCACATACTGTGCGAACAATATGGGAAATAGAGTGTCTGATATTTTATTCATCTCTTCTTGGTCATTTTTTAACCGGTTCTTCATTTTCAACGTAGTTTTCTTATATTGTGAAACAAACTGGAGAGCCCTTAAGCTCCGTTAGTATACAGGTCGTTCTGACGCAGTGTATCAATAACAATCTTGATTGTTTTCGTAGCGTCCCTTAACTCTTTCAGATCTTTGTACGCTAACTCAGTTAATAGATCCTTCTTGTCGTGCTTACCATACTTCTGATAGTACTCGTCATATTTAGCTTGTGCTGGCCTAGTAGCTTTCTTCACGGTCCACTCTAGGTCTAGCAGTTGCGTGTATTTGATCTTATCTATCTCATTCATCATACATATATTATCGTAACTTACACGGGGAACTTCAAGCTGTTTCCAGTATTCTTCTCAACAGCAACAGCTCTATCGTCCCACAACTGATACATGCTACGCGTCTTAACGTTAGTCACATCAAGCTCCTGACCAATGTGCTCTTTACACCATTCTTTGATCATTCTCTCTTGCTTTCCGGACTTGTCGCCGTCGACACGAGCAGTAAAAATCTTGACCGTCTTACCTTTTGCTAACCAACGCTTAACATTCACTACCATTTTAGGTATAGGCTTGCCGATAGGACTATCGTGGCCCTTCCAACCGTCATAGTGAGCGAGTGTTGCGTCTAAATCTACTCCAATCCAGCCAGCCATTATGCAAAATTCCTAAATCGTCTATTGTAATACTCTTCTCGAGTTAGTACCTGTTCAGGCTTGAAGCCGACAACCATCAGCTCAAACAGCGCTTGAATGCCATTATTGCTAGAGACATGCCATATGATCTTATCATCAGCTGCAATTGGTCGATCTTCTTTATAGTCATAGATAACCACGACTGTCTCGTTAATCCTAACCCACCATTCATTCGTGGTTTTAGGATCGGGATAACCGCCTTCTTCTACATTAACCTCAAGTCCATTCTTACCGAACACACTCTCCAAGTCGCTTTTGGTACATTCAACATAACCGGTTAAGGAGCAATTATTGATATCTTCCCGGTCCCAAAGTACTTCTATCTTATTTATCATACTAATATTATCGGATCTTTTGCGTGGAACCGCAAGCATTTACTGATTCTTTTACATGGCCGCTGTGATTATTAAACCACTCACCATTCAGATCTGCTTCAATGCAATTCCAGCGGTGATTTGGTTTCAGGCTAGCATGCCGCCGCCAGAACTTGAACAGGTTATCCTCTACCAAACTTTCGAATATCTCGTGGTCAAATAGAATCGATAAGTCATGCTCATTCAGGATCAGCCTTTCAGCCTTTTTAACGCAGTACTCTTTCATGGGAATGTCAGTACTGATCCACAGCTCTCGATTGAACTTCTGTCTTAAATCCATCATACTAGTGCCAGTCGTTATGGTCAATGTCTTCCCAGGAATTGCCTTCATCATAAGAGATCCACTCTCCACTGTGCTTACTGTTAGCAGTCCGGCCTTCAGCATATAACCAG
>Ga0098044_1001440_pt1 | contig 12481 bp, 19 predicted proteins | sample 10_taG_FD_75053 | JGI IMG/M metagenome (GOLD analysis project Ga0098044, IMG submission 75053) | Marine viral communities from the Subarctic Pacific Ocean - 10_ETSP_OMZ_AT15264 metaG | ecosystem: Environmental > Aquatic > Marine > Oceanic | place: Pacific Ocean | collected 2015-01-16 | reverse complement strand
CTGTGCCAACAGTAATGGTGTATGATCCTGCACTCACAGCAACGCCTGTACCCGAAGTCAGGCCACCAGCACCTCCACCACCGCCAGCGGTGTAGTTCGTATTCACTCCACCGCCTGAGCCACCGCCCGCAAGAATCAGATAATCCACATCAGCCGCACCGCTAGACACCACGAACTTGCCTGACCCACGGAACGTATGAACCCGATACGTCGTACCGCCAGTCTCATACTGCGTGATGATCCCACCAAACGCCGTCAAAGGCGTAGCGCCGCTACCAGCGGCACCAAACATTGCGGCCTTAGCCGCACCAAGAGGCATCAGCCCATATCCAAACCAGCGGAGAAGCCGTACCAGGTGGTACCAGCGTCAACAGTCATAAATGTCAACACATCCACACCAGAGGTCGTAAGCGTCGGAGCAGTTGAACCAGCCCAATCAACCGAAGCGGGCCAGTTCACTGTCTGAGAACCACCATTGGTGAGAATCAGAGTGAATGAACACGACTTGCCTGAAATAGATGGATTGCTGAACGTAAACGTGTTCGTTGAAGTGTCAACCGTCGCCGTTTGGACATTGCCCAGAGCAATGTCCAAATCTTGTGTGCCGCCGCCAGTTCCGCCAATAGCGTTGACCGATTCGGCGTAATCAATGAACTCTGGCGTTTCGATGAGGTTGTCACCCATCGTGATCTTCGCGTCAGTGAACTCCAACGCCTTGTCACTGGCATCCCACAACATGAGATCGCCGCTAGTACCGCTATGGAAAGAAACATCAACTCCCGTGCCGTCAGTTCCCATGTCAACGGCAGCGTCAATCGACAGATTTACGGTAGCCGACCCGCTGGTCGCCCCTCCCCCGATGTTCGTTCCCGCCACCACGGCGGTTATGTCACCAGTCGTAGGCGCAGCCCACTTCAGACCCGTCGCCTCGCCCGAATCGGCAGTCAATACATAGGTGTCGGTGCCAGCGGCTAAACGAGAAACGGCATCAGCACCCGTGGCGGCAATAATGTCGCCCTTTACGTCCACGATGTCGTTTTGAACAACACCGGGTGTGGAGTTGACGAATGCTTCAACATCGTCAAAGTTGGTGTTCATATCCGCTGCGACGATGGTCGTCCCAGCGGAGAACGAATTTGTAACAGCAAGTGTGCCCATTTACCTTAGTCTCCTTGGCGTATAAGTAAACGCTAAAGCGTTTACTTCCCAATGGTTGTCTGACGAAGGTCCGCTGACCTTCATACTAATACTTCTTCCTGTCCCAAGTGTGGGTAAGTTTAGTACATCTGCGGTGAGATTGGCCGAAATGGCATCCCAAGCCGCATATGTTGCTGATTCCGTATCGGAATCATCCCATTCCGCAGTATCCCACCGCGACGTAGAAACTTTACCTTCAATCGACAGATCGAAAGAGTTCGACTGTTCCGACTTGTCGAAATCCTTGTAAATCAGAATAGGTAGTGTGATGGTAGATTCCGCCGACAACACCACTCTTGGGCGACCCCATCGTTTCTTGACGATGGGGTCGCGTCCCGTAACCCATCGGGTTACGAAATGGGATTCGATGTGTGTTTCAGTGGAACCCACATACCGATCACTGGTTCGATTCTGTGCATCTTCCACATCAATCATAATCCCCGTATTGGCGACACAACCGCCGAAAACGGTTGATGCCGCGTTCGGAGGGTTATACGCATACAGCGGGCCAGCGTCGATGTCTGTTGTTACCCACGCTCCACCCTCTCCCAAGGTGGGGTCGTAAACCAAAGTACGCCTAGTAGTTACAGCATTTTCGGTCCAGTCCAGCGATACGTACAGTTTGTTATTTCCCCACGCCAACTGTGGCGGGTTAGTGTCCAGATTGTCAATACGTCCATCATCAATGGCAGGTTGCAGTTTGGCAAACAGCCATATGAACTGTTGCCCGTCATATACGTAAACGCCATTGTTGGCGTACCAGAAGAAGGTTCCGAATGTAGTAGAAACGGGGGAAGAAAGTGGTATTGACCCGACATCGTTTGTCAGGTTGACAACTTGGAACGAGTCGGAATCCCATCCGAAAATAGCGTGAACACTATTGGATTTGAAAACCAATAATTTGTCCCCAGCAGGAACAAGTCCGGTTATGTAGTCTCCGTGTTCCCCTTTGTCAATATCAACGTAGTCAGCCGCAGCCCATTTCTCAGGTTCATTCGCATTGCTCCAACGAACGCGATATTTGTAGTCGGTAGCCGATTCATACGTGTTTGCCGCCCAAGCAAAGTTATTCCAAAACGCCACATACTGTGCTTGTGGGAAATTGCCTGATGAGCCATCCAACGTCACACCAAGATCGGCGTCAACACTACCGTTCCATCTGAATGAAACCTTGTCGCGTGAAACCCCGTAGGCGACATTGTTCATTGTCATGCCATACACGCGCGAACCGTCAGTTCGCGCTGTGATATTGGTCAGGTCGGTGAAGTTGGAGGTCGTGGCATAAGCCACTTTGGTTCCGTAGTTGACCATCTTTTGAGCGGTGCCAGAATCGGTGAAGAACCCCCATATACCTTTGATGTCTGCACTCAGGGCAGTCGTATTCAACCGGTCTACGCCGTCGCGCTGGCGAATGCCGCCGCGCGGATCAACGACCACGTTCAATAGGTCCGGGGATTCGTTGTCTTGAAGGTTGAACTGGTCGGATCTGAGGTTCAATCCGCCCGTGAAGGCTTCAAGTACTTCTAGTTTGAATTGGCGGGCCACTGCCCGCTACCAGACAATGCCGCCGGTATTGGCATAACGCAATGCGCCAAATCCCGCCAAATACCGTGTTGACCTGCGACTATTTGCGACCATAGGCTGAGGTGCCGGAACGTCAGCGTATCGGCGCGCCACATTGTCCAAATCTGCTAAGAACTGTCCGTGGTACTGGTTCGCCATAACTGGATCTTCCTGCTGCAAATAGGCTTTACCTATCGCATACGTAACCAGCACCGGGTGGAACGGATCGGGAAGATCCGGTTCGGTCCCGTCAGCGGTTCCAACCCCAAAAGAGGTCGCGTTTCGCAACCCACGAACATAAATGGTTTGAACCGCATCTGGGGTGGGGTAGAAACGAACCGTGTCGTTCCAGAAACTCCACTCCCACGGTGACCCGACAGTAGCGACATTCAACGGATAGTTCCAATCGGCGTCATCGGAGCCGATGTATTCAAGAACGTGGTCATCGTTGCGAAGAGCCATAACTTCCCGCAACCCTTGGCTTACCGCATCGGGTGCAGCGGCAATTGTCGTAAGCGTGTAATCCTTGGTGTCGGCAACGGTCGAAAAGGTTGTGCGTGTCTCAAAAAAGGGCCAACGCTTTTCACTGTACACGATTAGGTCAAAGCCTTGACCCAACATGTTATTCATTACTGTGTCGGAAATGTCGGTGGCGTCAATGTCAACCACCGCACGAACCTGTGTTCGCATTTCCGCAATGGTCATTGCTGTCACGGAGCAGTCGCCTTCTGTCGTGTGTGACCAATACAAAGATCCGACCCAGACACGGGACGCGCTTTACAAGCGGTCCCGCGCCGGGTCGTCGCGGAACAGAAAACACCATGCGAAATGGGAGGTTCACCCTTCGGAGAGGGACCACTCACTCCCGGCACCAGACGAGTGCCTGAACGCTCGCCCGGTGCGTAATGGGATGGGTTGCCACCACGCGATCCCGCTAATTCGGCATTCTTGCCGTATGAAAGGGCAATTGCGCGTGCCATTTTCTGCTCCTAGTTATTTATCAGGTTGCACCGAAGATGTAACCCTGACGGGCACGGTTGCTGCACGTAAACTCGCCGTAGCAGAGAATCTGTGCATAGCGTGCATCCTGATTGGTAGGCCGGACAAACGGAGTTGTCTGGAACCATGTTTCTGAATGAGCAACCAGTCGAAGGTACTTCGTGTTGAGGAAGAAAATTTCCCCACTGGTTACGTCACCATCAAAGGTCACTGGAGCGCCCTTGAACATGAGGTTCTGGAAACCGCCATCAGCGAGGGCGGTATCCGTGTACCTCAGGTTCGGCTCAAGCAAAGCCTCATACGATTCGTACAAAGCCTGTGTACCGATGACTATGGTCGGCTGGTCGTTACCAACTGACACAGTGTTGTAGGTGACGCCCATTTGCTTCACAGTCAAAGCGCCACTCATGTTTGTTTCATCAGATGCCCACCATCCGTTACCGGTGTCGGTTGGGTCGATGCCACCAAGGGCGGTATTGGGCTTGGTAACAATTAGGTCTAGGCCAAGCCAGTCCTTGTTGCTGTTACCAGTACCGTCACCCCAAAACATGGTGTTCATATTCTGGATAATGGTTTCTTCCGTCTGCATGACCTTGCCTTCCAGCAGGTCAATGATTTCGGCTTCACCGTTATTTTTGGCTTCTTCAATACCCGTGATTGTCACGGTAGCGGCGTACTGTTTCCAGTCGTACTCAGCAGCCGAAATGCCTGTCTGAGCAGTTGTGGTAATAGTGTCGTCGCCAGAATACGAGGAAGCCGTGCTGTTCGTTCCGTAGATAATGGGAACAACGATCTTTGCGCCCCCGCTGATGCGCCGAATGGTCTGTCCATTGGTTAGCGCATAAAACAGCGGACGAGCAGTAAAGACGTTATCCGCCAATTTCGGAACGTAATTTTTCAGCGTGGTACTTAGAATCTGGTCAAAACTGTCATTGCCAGCCATGCTGAATCATTCCTTTCTTGTTAGGCGTTAGATAATTCTTCTGTCGCCAGCGAAAAAGCATCACGAATAGAGTTCACAGCGGTAGAAACATTGCTAGACACAGTTGATTCGGGACTTCCGACTGTGGATTCAACCACATTCGCAGCACGTTTCTCATCCACGATTTCGGCATTCGTGACCTTATCCTGCACATCCCCGTAGGTCATGTGCGCGTATGCGGCCTCAAGGTTACCGATATTGTGTTTGAGAGCGTGACTGTAAAGTTCCCGCTCGTCAATGTCAGCGCTAAATTTCTCCCGAAGTCCTTCAACTTCGCTTTGCATATTTTGCTGTCGTAGTGCGCGATTATGTTCCTCAATGGAAGATTCCAGTCGTCGCAAGCGAACTTCCTCTGGGTCCAAATCCTCTTCCAGTTCTTTCTGGACGGTGTTTTGATTACCCACGCCAACCCCGAAAGCATCGGCTAAAGCCGTTACTGCGCCTTGGGGATCGGACTCTAATGCTTGGACGATTGCCTCTCCTTGAGCCAATCTCTCGCGTTCTGATGCCAACTCCTGCGTCTTACGGGTGTAATCCGACTGTCGCTGGTATCCACTCTGAAGTTCTTCCAATGAGACACGATGTTCTTCGCCGTCGATCTTGACGAGATACGTGTCACCTGTTGATGTCGCTTCTGTTTGCATTCGGAATCCTTTCGGGTGTTCCTATATAAGACATGTAACTGTCCCGTTACAAGTTGGGCAACTCTACTCCCATCTGGTTTTGTAGTTGCGCCAACAACTCAGGAGGCACCCCGCCGGTTGCCTCAAAGACCTGATTTGGTACTGGACCCGGCCCCATGCCGCCACTCATAGGGGGTGGGGCCATGCCGGGTTGCCCGCCTAATGGATCTGGAGCCGCTCCGGCTTCCGCCTCCGCAGCCGCCATATCCTGTGGCATCTGTTGCTGAATCAAAAACTTTTCGGCGTCGGTAACGCCAAACCCGAACTGAAGAACATGTTTGACCAGTTCGGCTGGATCAACAACAACGCCTACAAGCGGGGCCAAAGCGTTCATCAAAGAAATAGCCTGCTGCCGTCGTGCTGTCTCATTGAGCGGTTGCATTGAACCACCCTGAATGTTGAAATCGTATTCTCCGATAATGTCATCACGGGTATAGGCAACGAAATACTCTTGTTCGTCCTTGCCGGTGACACGCACCATTTGCGCTTCGGTCATGTATTGCTGCATGAGTTGCATGACCATACGGGCCACGGTACTTACAACGAGTTCCACGGTGGCAAGTTTGTCTGCTGCTCGGGCATTGCCAGCGTCCGCGATAATGCTCGCCTCTGTAGCAGTACGTCGAACCTCTGGCATCTGACCACGCGAGTATTCAGATACACCTGAAACCGTGTTGATGTCGGCCTCAATAATCTGAGACTGTTGATAGATTTCCGGCGACAGGGGAGTCTGCGGCAGCGGTGCTACCACACTGGCTAGATCCCTGTTCTCATCAATGACCGGAACAAACCGACCATCTTCGTCGGATTCCAAAGCCTCCCGGCCCTCCGGGCCAAACGACCGTTCGTGATACAGGTACTTGCGGGCGTAACGCTTCCGGTGGTTCACCATCTGTGTACGCGTCTTGTTTAGTTCCTCCTGCAACGATTCGATTTGCGACAAGTCGCCCATCGGATAAAACGTGTCGGGAACGTCGTAGTTGCGAAGCATCACAAATGGATGCCCAAACGCATACGGCATTGGTGTGGGGTCCAACAGGTAGTCGTCGCCCGAACTGGCGCACACCGACAAGGTTCCCCGATCAATGTCGTAATACTCGTAGATGCTGACACGTTCCGCTAAGTCAGCGTACTGTTCCCGCTCTGTGTCATTATCCCACCGGTAACGCACCCCGGCATCAGCGGTAAGTTGCCTGCGGACACTTCCCTTGAACCGTTTGTCCTTCTTGACCTCTGCCAAAGGTCGCACAATGCGTTGAACAACCCATTTGGCGTCCTCCAAGCAGGTTGCCTCCGGGTCCACCAGCATGTCGAACGGACTGATCCGCTCCACAAACGCCTGATCTTCCACAATCTCCATAGCGGTAGCCGGAACCCCGGCCACAATGTCCTCATCGGAAGGAAGATCCGCAGCCATCGCCGGGTTCGCGTAAGCGAAATCCTGAACCTCCATCGCAGCGGTAGCGATCTCCAAGTCCTGTTCACCAGCCGACAACGGACGCTCTTCTTCTACAAAACGCCATCCGACTTTGAGCCAGCCGTGCCCAACGATCAGGAAGTCCTTTACCGCCCTGCGGAAAGGCTTCCGAAAGTCGTGATGCCGCCACAAATAGTTGATAACGGCTTCCACGAATACGGCACGATCCTCGTCACCCTCCTTGTTCGCAGTAACCGTAATCTTCGGATGGTTTACCGCGACAGAAGGAGCGATGACATTGATCGTACTAAACGCAAGATTGACAGAAACCCGGTCATAACCAACATTTCCGGCGTAATCGCCACCGTTGCCAAAATAGGTTTTGCCACGGTACATGTCGATCATGCGCCGCCACATCTGGTCATAGCCCTCATCGACCCGCCAACGGTGGGTTTTGTCGATGCGTTCCTTGACCTTAGCGAACCGTTCCGCTTTGGTTTCTCGCGCCATTAGGCAGGTGCCCTCTCAATAGTTTTGCCCGCCGCGTGTGCTTCGGTAATAACCTTCTTCTCTCGCTCACGCAAGGTGAGATGCTGCTCATCCTCAGGGACGCACCGTTCCCGATACCCACGACCGGTTGCAACACGCAACCCCAAAAGTTTCTGCCGCCATTCCCACAAATCGTCCATTTCCGCGCAGGAAAGGGAACCACGCAGATCCTCCACGTACTCGCGGAACTCTGCGTATGTGGCCTCAGGGGGAAGAATCAACTCGGGTGATTAGCGCTATTCGGCTGCTTGGAAGCAGGCTCAACCTTGCCACCAACACCATGCTGGTTGAAAGGTGTTGAACGTGCAGCACGCTCCGTGTTGAGGCCAGATGCCCCTTCCATTCGGATCTTAGCCGACTGGGGACCGTTCGTCTGAACAGGACCGTTATACAACTGGGCACTATTCAACTTCGGATTAGCACCCATGCCAGAGGCATTGTACTTATTTGGCTTACTCATACAGGACGCTCCATTTCGTTGATTATGTCCTAAATAAATGCTCAAGGTGTCCCACGCATAGTGTTCAAACCGATGGTATCACCGTCAGGAACCCCCGTCGGCACCTGACGCCGCCACCAATTGAACGTCCACGTATCATCCACCTTCTGAACATATTCCGGTATAAAAGCGTACTTACGCATCTGGTTCGCCAACGCCAACGCCATAACACGGTCATCATACGGCGACCCAGACATCGACCCACGATCATTGCGGACAAACGTCCGCAACTCAGCAAGCGTATCCTTGCAATGCAACACCAATTCGTTGTTCTTCAACGCCATACCCAAATCATCAATCATCAAAGGCTTGGATGTACGCGTTGTTTTCCACCCAAACTCCTGAGACATGCGATTAGTTTCGCTATTCAGCGAGCGCTTACGAAACAGATTCGGATAACCCAACTGACGCAACTGCACAATCGTCGTCAAACCATGATTATTCGACTCCACACAACACAACGCATTCCCATACCAAATACCAAGATTGTAAACCTCGTAAGCCAACTCATCCGGCGGGATACGCCCATGCCAGACAGCAACCTGCTCACCCTCTTTTACATCAATGACCTGAATACACGAATAGTCGCCATGCCCCAAACCCTCAGCCGTATCCACACCAAGCGCATAACCACTCCACCTCTCAGGACGCTCCCACACGGTCAGCACCGGAACTCCAAAACATCCTTCTGAAGTTCGTGAAGATAACCCGACTCGCCCGTTCTAACATGCACAGACATACCATCAAGAACGTCAAGGTCAAATACAGGGTTCCCAGAACGAACAAATGCCTCTTCGGCACTTGACGGATACTCCTGCGCGAGTTGCCACGGCAACATCGACTTGCACTTACCCTCATACCACGACTCATCACGATCCTCAGACGCAGACCACGGAAAAAACATAGCATCAAACTTGTTGTTCCCCGTGACAGCACCCGTCCACAAATGATGAAAAAAGTTTCCAGACCCATTCGCCGTAGACAAACCAATAATACGGCCACCCACATCAGCCACAGGCTCTATAGAAGCCCACGCTTCCTCAGGGTTCGGAAGGAACGCCCATTCGTCAACCACAACCAACGAAGCCGACTCACCACGAGCAGGATCGGATGCTGAAGGCATCGAAGTAATCTGGCTTCCATTAGAAAACCCCATCTTCTGCTGATGTTCAACCAACGAATCAGGCCCACGCTCAACCATCCACAACGGCATATGCTTGAACCCATACTTCGTTTTCCTGAGAAGCAACACCGCCTCCCGCTCCGTACGCGACAAATCAATAATGTTCTGATCATCGTGAAAAAACGCCAACCAAAACTGGTGAGCAGCAATCAACGTCGTCCACCCGATCTGACGGGCCTTCAACGTGAGTGAATAACGGTTACTTGCCCATCGCTGTAATGCCTCTGACTGTGCGCCTCGGAGATCAAAAAGAATACGACCATGAGCAGGATGAGCGATATACCAATACTTACGTAAGAAATACGACTCATCGCGCACACATCTACGCCACTCCGCTTCTTGGCGGAGTTCACTCAGACGACCTCCCACCTTCCACCATCCTTAGTTGAATTACCTCAGCCTCCAAAGCAGAAGCCAACTCCTCATCTGAAAAAGCAGCAATATCCCGCTCATCTTCCACCACCACCTTACGGCGCGGAGTGAACTTCTCAATATACTGCAAATACAACGACGCAGCCTTCACATCACCAGCACTCGCACGCTGCCAGAGCGAATCAATCACGCTCTGAACCCGTTCCGGGTTGATGTTCAGTTCCGCAGCACGACGATCCCACTCCTTGATAAAACGAGGATCGCGTTTGATGCGACGCAACGAATCCTCATGCATATCATTTTCGGCTGCCCATTCACGTTGCGTCTGCGGCTGACGCTCCGGGCCGCGTAAAAGCCAATCCAGAAAACCCTGCCACCGCAACGGCATAACTTTCTCGCCAGTCAACTCCGGCATGTCCACCAACTTCGTCGGCATGTATGCGCTCCTGTGTCTAGTCTCTATGAAGAACTCTATCTGTCCCATTCGGACATCTGTGAAATAGATTCAAATATCTATAAAAACTGTGGGACAAACAGGCTTTACAGAGGGGGGGTACTAAGTCTCATCCCCAGCCCCTCAGGCTGGGGATGGTACTAAGTTTCTTAGCCGCATACAGCAGGAGAAGCAGGCGGTGAACAAGATGACGAAACTCATCGTGGCGATCACAGGACTACTCGTCGCTATCGGCACTCTCGTCGGAACGATCAGCATGACTATCGGGAAAGGGCCGGACGCTTCAACTGGGATTATGATCGTTCTGAACTCGCCGGAGGCATACGCTAACTTCCTCGCCAATCACCCGTCTAGCAACTGAACAGCCACAAGAGTTATATCTACTCTGTATCGGCTCTCCATATCTATACATACAAAAAAGATCGACCGGCACCCCCCCTTGGGGGGGTGGGTAGGGCAGGTTCGGCGGCCTTTATGCCTGCGCATGGCATTTCCCTTGGAAATGCGAGCCAACCAGCAGATTTGCCTCGCGCCCGCGCGCCGTCCCACTTTTGGGGACCGGACAGGCAGGTGAGAGGAGCAACCCAAAAGTTACCCCGTAGGGGTAGGGGGGGGGTCGGCGGATTTTGGGGGTGTTTTCCCCCCTCATTTATGAGGGGGAAAACATCCCCACCTAGCAACTTTGGAGGTTGCCAAATGAACCAGACTCAGATCACAGCCATCGTCACTGCCGTCCTTGCCGCTCTGGAAGAGCCGCAGGTCACAACCAAAGCCGTCGCAAAGCCGAAGGCTAAGGTGGCCGTAACACCGAAGGTGTCGAAGAAGGCGAAGAAGGCTGCAAATGCGAAGTTGATGCGTAGCATCAATGGCAAGTTGGCTGCTGCAACCAAGGCGACCACGAAGCCCAAGGCGCGGGGCTTCCTGAAGGAAGCGATGAAAATGACCCCTGCGAACTGGACCTCAGTTCAGAACCAGATCGTCCGCAAGCACGAAGCGCTTGGGATCACGGTCTAGCCGAAACGCCCGGTTCCTACGGGGGCCGGGCGTCGGTCGGGATTCGCCGCCCGGCCCTGATGATGGCAGGCGCTTACACAGGAGGTTGCAAATGAATGTTACACGGGAACTACACGCACTGCAGGTGTGGATGGAAGGCGTGGAGGCGCGTCGGTTTGATCCGGCGTTGTTGTGCGAGGATCACTTGGCTCACTTGAGCGCATCTGCGGATGCGGCGGTGGTGGCGCTGGAGCGTGAGCATGGTAGGGATACGGTGAGCGCGGTGTTCCGGTGTGCGTATGAGCGTGCGGTTACGCCGGGCGTGAACAGGTGGTTTGAGCGGTAGAGGCTGCCGAAGTTGGTGGTGTCTCTCTCTGAACTGAAAGTGAAGAGAGAGACACCACCAAACCAACCAGAAAAATCCAATCCAACTAGCAACGGAGGTTGCAGAATGATGACCAGAAAAGATTACGTCGTGTTTGCCAACTTGTTGGCAACTTACAAGGTTGATAGTCACGAGGACGGGGCGACACCCCGTGAGGTGGCTGATTTCCTGACGCTGCGCATTGCTGATGCGTTTGCTGCTGATAATCCCCGGTTTGATAGGGAACGGTTCCTGTCTGCTGCTACACCTTTGGAGGTGTCGGCATGAGGAATCCAGAACTGGCTTGCGATTGGTGTGGTGACGAGGTTGCCGACGGTGAAGGCGTACCTGCGTATGTCAACTTCGGCGACGGTTATGGCGAGGATGTACGCTTGTGTTCTGAGTGTGCAGCGGGCGACGGGGAGGACACCTGATGAGATTGTTTCATAGGGTGTACGAGTGGTTCACGGACCAGTGGTATGGCCGTTGCGAGAAGGTGGTGCAGGAGTGCGCCGTCTGTGCTGCATGGGCCTTACGAGATGACTCCGACGATGCTTCGCATGTTGCGTGGCAGGATCAGCACGCCGATCTTGAGCGTGAGGTGGTGGACTCTGATCCGTACCGTTGGAATGGTTTGACCTACGAGGAAGAGGTGCAGGTATGAGTGTGTGGCGTGGGTTGGCTGCCATTGTGTTTACGCAGGTGGTGTGTGTGCTTGCGTTCATATGGTTCGCCCTTTGGGTTAGCGATTATGCACGGCTGAACTGGTACTAGGTGCTGAAGTTGGTGGTGTCTCTCTCTGAACTAAAGTGAAGAGAGAGACACCACCAAACCAATCAAAAAAAATCCGAATAGCAATGGAGGTTGCGTAATGAGGACACTAACGAGTGAGATCGAACGACTGAAGTCGTTTATTGTGTGGAGCGACGAGGATGTCGCTCATCACGACTACGCACCGCAGGTTTCTGCGGTGATGGAGTTGGCGGGGGTGCCTAACTGCACCGCTGGACGTAGGCGTGAGGTGTGGAGGTATGAGTTGCCTATGAATGAGCGTTTGCGCTTGTATGGGTTGGATTTTAATGAGTCGCCTATGCCGGAGTTCCGGCAGGTGCGTGCCTCTATGGTGCAGGATGTGCCGACTACGGGGATGACACCTAGCGAGTATGAGGCGTGGTGGCAGGAGTCGGAGCAGGTTGAGCATGACGCTGCTCCTGCGTACTTGGGTG
>Ga0098044_1001437_pt1 | contig 12491 bp, 8 predicted proteins | sample 10_taG_FD_75053 | JGI IMG/M metagenome (GOLD analysis project Ga0098044, IMG submission 75053) | Marine viral communities from the Subarctic Pacific Ocean - 10_ETSP_OMZ_AT15264 metaG | ecosystem: Environmental > Aquatic > Marine > Oceanic | place: Pacific Ocean | collected 2015-01-16 | reverse complement strand
GAGCCCGCCGAGGATGTGAACGACGGGGCCGAGTGCTATAGCAAATGACATCATAACCTGCTTAAACTTGTCCGTTACAGATTGAGCTTTTGCTGCACGTTCCTGAAGCTCTCGCATCTCCATGTTTGTTTTTGCAAATTCTGCATTGGTGCCGCCGAAAAGGCGAGCGGCCACAGACATATCTGTAATGCCGGCAGCTGTGGCAATCGCCTGCTGCTCGAATCGATGAAGAGCGCTGAACTGTCGTCCTGACATTTGTATGCTTTCCCTCATCATCTTGATTCTGCCTTCTTCTGTGGCATACACCATGTTAATTGCGTTCAAATAGGGGCCGCCGAGAATGGCATTTAGACGGCCGACTGCATCGCCGGCTCCCTCGAAGGTATCAAATTGGGCAGCAACCCCCATTAGTTCCGAGATTGCCAATCCTGTGCGCTTTGACTGTTCTGCGAGGCCCTTAAAGACCTTCATCATTTCACCGCCATATTTCATCAGCTGGGCGCTGGCGGTATTGAATTCTGTAGCGATTATTTGAGGGGGCATTTTCAACGATGTTGCCAAGGCCATCATTTGGGTGCTCAACTTCTCTAGCTGGACCGAATCATACCCCAAACCTTTTGAGAACTTGTTGAATATTTCTGCGGTGGTGTCTGTCGATACACCAAACTCAGCCATAACTGCGGTCGCCTGCATAACTCTTCCTTGCGCACGATCTGTCATTGAAGAAAATGCGGCCATATTGTTTTGCAGACTTGTTCCGGCCTTAAAGGCTTCGTCCAGGGAAACGCCCATTCGTAAATTAGCACGCTGAACGTTTACTATGTTTTGTTCAATCCCAGCGAAGCCGGTGTCAAGAACCCCAGTTGTCTGTCGGAAGGATGCGCCTAGTCTATCGAACTCCTCCCAAAACTTTTTTGTCTCATCTCGGATAGTTTTTAGCACATTTGCTGACAGGTTTGTTAGGCTTATCTTTTGGGCCTTGAGCTTTAGATCGTCGAAAAGCATCTCAAGGCCTCTTGCGTGATCTTTTGCATCCACTAGGCCGCCGAGAATGCCTTCTCTCCAAGTTTCGCTAAAAAAGCCGGTGCGTTCGATCGCGCTATCTAGGCCACCGACGACCCTGTCTATGCCAGTGGCTCCTTGTTCGATGGCCCTTGTCTTCTGCGCTTGAAGTGTAATTTCTGTCTGTGCCTGTCCTATGACCGCATTATTGGCTCTTTGTATCTCTTCTAGATTTCTGAGATGTTCAGTCTGTACCCTTTCGATCTCTTCCTCTTCCTTATATAGTACACGAGCTTGTTCGATCGAGGTTCGCCTCCTGCGCCGATCAAGAAGAATCTGCTCTTTTCGGGCAGCCGATTCTCTCTGGAGCTTAATAAGCAAGTCGTCTCGGTCCGCCAACTGTTGGGCAATAGCTTGAGCTTTTTGGCGGGCCAATACGAGGTTTTTTTCGATTTGCGCTAGCGCTTCGCTCTCTACCTGGAGCTCGGCGTCTCGAATTGACTTATTAATCCTAAGCTGTTCGTTAATGTCGCCGACGAGTCGCGCGCGATCGGCGAGAAATCCCTTGATTTCTGCCTCCGCCCTTGCGGCCGTCTCACTTCTTTCAGCGAGGATGCCCATCTGTTCGGCAGCTTTGCGCTGTTCTTCCGTAAACCCACGCGCAGCTATTAATATACGACCAGAGGCGGCCTGGATCTGGTCGTATATCTGGCTTATTAATTCAAGTTGTTTTCGGTCAGTAGTTAATACGCCCAATGGGTCTTTTGGATCTGCCACTTATTTGCCCTCTACCGCAGGGGCCAGATAATACCGGTTTCAGATTCGAAATCAGCAATCGCCTCGTTTAAGTCAGCACGGAGCTGCATAGATTGCGGATCATCAAGTCCGTGCTCTAAAAATGCTTCCATGTACTTTTTTTCGCTGCCTAGGACGCGTCCGAATGCAGCAATTTGTGTGGGAGTTCCCACTATCTTTGCTCGGGGCTCCTCCGGAGCTTCCTCTTCGTTCTCTGCTATTCGGTTTTTAGCGCGTTGCAGGATATCCGGGCCAACTGCGGGGCCAGCTACCTTGGCCCCCATGCCAGGAGGTGCGTCTTGCCACATATAACCCAATAGGCTCGTGACCACAGTACCGAAATCGCGCACAAAGCTCTCATTTAAAGCTTCCTTGCGCGGAACGCTTAATTTAACTATTAATGGTTGTGCCGTGTTTGACATAAAAGTCCCTCAAAATATATAGTAATTAGTTCATATTTAAACAAAGGTTATTTGCTATCAGGGGATGGCATTGAAGGCGGAGCGTTGCCGGGGCCCAGTGTTGATGAACGACTAGTCTTCCCTCTTGTCGATTCCTTTACAGCCTCGGCTTCATCTTCCTTCTGCTTAACAAGCCTTTTCACAAACCATTCACGCAGCTTAATGGGCAAGTTATAGGCCTCCATGAGTCCCCAGCCGCCATGATATTTCAGAAAGAAAAACTGTTCATAAACGTTTTGGTGATAATCAGTTGTTAGGCCAAAAAAAGTCGGTCGTAAAGGGAAACGTGATGTCGTCCTCGTATCCACAATTGGTACAGACGAACTCCTTCCGCAAAGTGATGGAAGGAGAGACACCCTCATAGGCCTTCCGCAAAAATCGCGAATCTCTCAGAGGCAGGGAGTCTACATAACGGCCTATTGTTTCCTGATCATCATGATCCATCACGGATGCAATCATAAAGTTCAACTGATCGGTTATCAGGCTGTCGGCCTGCTTCTTTTTCTTTCGCTTATCCGTCAAATCTGACAGGGCCCTCTCATCATGGCCGTTCAAAAGGCGCAAAACCACCGAAACCGGCGAATTTGGAACCTCTACCTCAAAGCGTCCGCCGCCGAGATGCTTGCTAGAGATCTCCTCAAGCTGATATTCGTTAAGGGGACCATCGACGTCAGCCTCATCTAGATTATATTCGTATGAGTCGGCCTTAAGGCACGATGAACACGTTATCGTAGTTGTATAGTCGCTGCCATAGCCGGATTTCCGGGCATGAATCAGGATTGCGTTGCGATCGCAAACCAAAAGGTCTCTGGAGCGGAGCTTTCTATCAACCAACAGGCTGTCGATTAAGCGGTCTAGGACAAGACCTTTTTCCAAGAGCGATCGAGAGGCTAACAAATCCTCTTCTCTGGCTGTCATAAACTTAATTTCGACAGTTTCCTCTCCGCAGAGGATATGTCCCTCAGGATAGTATTCTCCCTTGGATGGAAGGGGGACAAATTCCGTTGGAACGATAAACGACAGCGGCTCTGGGCTTTGTGCCTGTTCTACGGTTTCTGGAAGATTGTCTGGGTCCGGGTGCGGTGCTCCGAGCCGGTCTGCATTGTTTCTACGTGTCAAGTGACACCTCTCTTTCTTTAATAATTATATCAGTAACGAATTTTTATTTAAACTGTTTTGTGGCCGATCGTCAAGATTAGTGGTGGCCGGCCCTGGATCCACGCTGGCCCTCACGTTCATCATGCAGGTGCGAAATGCTCTTGGATGTGGTTCGCCCATTAGCCAAAAGTTTGTTTATTTTGGTGACGTCTTTCTCTCTCATGGCTTGTTCAATATCGCGCCTACGTTCCGGCAATTGGTCATAATCAAGGCCCTTATAGTCTGCCGGAGACAGCGGAGGGGCCTTATTAAAGCCACGGTCGGCGTGCTCTCTGGTTAGACCTTCCCGGGTTTTTTTTGCTTCGCCAGCATCGGTCTTCATCCAATTGGGATGGTTCGTGATAACCTCTTTCTTGTTGAAGAGATAGCCGGTCTTGTCAGTGGCATATCGGCTCTCACCTAGGTGGGGAGTGTCGACTTGCGGGTTTCGTTGATCCCTTATCTCATAAGAATAAAAACCAGGCATACCTGTTCTCTTTCCGTAGCCCAATGTCACAGTAACTCTCATCAAATTATTGCTTCCATATGTATAATCACTAAATTGCACATTCTTGATAATTGGATCAACAAGCTTGTGTATTCCGATAACTGGAGCGGTGGCCCACCATCCCCCAGCGACGGATGGCTTCTCCTTAAGTTGATTAATGCGCTGGGCGGTGCTTGTGTTGTCTTTAAAATTTCGTTGTTGTGCACCATATTCTTTAATAATAACAGTTCGATTGGTAAGCTCCGTATCGCGGAACGCATAATAAGGGAACAACTCAACAGATCCCTTTCCTCTTCCGCTTTTTTTGTCACTCTCGCCGGCGAAGGCGGCCATGGCAAATAAAAGATTTAAAGAAAAATGCAAATCATCCTGCGGTGTTATAACAAACTGAAGGGTGGCATCCCCGATACTGTAGGTATTAAGCTCGTCGTTGGGGCGAGGCTCTCCGGCGTCGCTCTCCGGATCGAAGCCTTGATGGAATTGTACATTGGGGGGCATAAACGAGACCCCCAAATATTCCGCGCTTCGAAGACGGAGCTTGTCGGAGGTTAGTTTGTCGGAGCCGACTGCGCCGGGGTTCATGCGGCGGAAGTACTTGTACAGTCCCAGACCTTCGACGATGGTCTTCGCTTTATCCGACCTCTCGAGATCGGTACCCTTCAAGCAGGCTGATATATGGGCCCGGACGGCATCTTCGGAAGTCAGCAGCGCGAGTTCGTCGAGGGACGGCTCAAGGAGGGGGTCCTCGTCGCGCACTTTCACCTGGACCTTCCCGGCGAGCTTGCTGCCGAGTTTTGCGGGTGTTGTTAAGCTTTTTGCTAAAGCAGTTGTGTCCCTTCCTCGGCAGGGATACATCGGCATATATACAGGAAAAACTGCTGAAAATCGATGTTGTTGTTTCGGCGAAACATGGGGAGAGGTCCACCATATCTGATCTGCGATATCCGCGGATCCGTCGTTAAGGCCGAAGCCGGGGGTGCCGAGGCGCGTCTTGTCCTGAGCGGCAACAAATGGTGCGACAAGCTGCGCGATGAGGCCGTTGCTCATGGTCTGGAACGCCTAGCTGCCTACAACGTATACTGCCCAGTCATATCGCACATTAAGGTCAACGGAAAGGAGTTCCTCACTACCATAATCTAGGTTACCAAAAGAAACTGATGTAATGAACGGATTTTGAAGCTTATAGCTGCCAATCACGAGGCCATTACCATCTAGTTCGCTAACCATCACGCCGTTGCCTATGGCGCCGACGGCGTCTGGCTTGTTCGGAGTTCCTGCGCGGACGACACTGGTGCCGCTCGACACCTCATCAGGGAAAACATATCCTGAAAGCGCCAAAACAGACTGCAGCTCTGCATCCATGTCAGGGTCCTGAGAATTAACAAAAGACATCTGTACTTCGTTCCAGTTAATGCGGCCTGGGTAGTAGAAAGTCTTGTCCAGAAACTGATGCTCTGTCACTCCCAATGTCCAGGAGGGCTTTGCAAACGATCGAGCAAAGATTTGCGTGCTTGTGCCGCTTGGTAAGTCAAAAGTAACCAAAAAACGATGTGATCGTTTCGGCTCGCTTTGTACTGAACTCCAGAATTCTGCCATTTTAATATCCTCTTTAAATTAAATAGTGGGGGGAACTAAATCCCCCCCTTTTTATTATCCGAAATCTGCTCCCGCCCTAGTAATTACAAAATCGAGTGCAATGAATTCAATCGCCCTTGTCGGCTTAAGCAAAATCTTAGCATAAAGGATGTTTCTGTCGACCATATCAGGGGTAGTTGTTGAACTATCCAAAACCACTCGGTACTCGGAAAGTCCAAACCTGTTCTTGACTGAGTCAAGGAATGGGTTGACGCGGTTCAAGAACCGGTTCCATGTAACCATTTCGTTTGGATCAAAAAGTATGTTGTTTGCAATCAGCCTTATTTCCTTCTTCAAGTGAATCATCAGGCGACGTACATTAATACGATCAAGGGCTGACGGTGCTGCCTGCAGCGTCTTCTGACCGAACACAACAATGCCTTCGGCCGGGAAAGAAGCAATCGGGTTAACATTCACCTCATAGAGATCGTCTCTCTGTGATGCTGTCAGCTTTTCGAGGACATTAACAACCTTCAGGCCGGCTGAGCTGTTGTTCAGTCCGCCGCAGTTAAAGCCTGCCGGCGCGAACCACAGTTCAGAGCGTGCTGCCGAAGCGGCCAAGACGCCCATCGCGATTGCGGATGGGGGCACCCAAAGACGCTGCTTCGAAGCAGGGTCATCGATCTGCACCCATGGATAGTAGGACGCGGCATAGCTTGAATTAAAGTTGCGGCTCTCAACATGAGTAACAGTGTTAGCAGATGAACCAATGCGGTCAACGAAAGAATCATTATTTTCTGTTGACGCAGTGTATCCACCCTCAAGGTCGATGATCGCCAGGGTATCCTTTCTCTCTTCTGCCATGGCAATGAGATAATCGGTTGTCTGTTCATCGGTGATACCGGGCATTGCTGCCATATTGATGTTTATTTGATCCACATCTCGCACCGAATCAATAGCTTTGCGTAATGTGTAGTACATCGGGTAAGCGCTTGTCGTCTTTGTGTCAATGCTGACATCCAAGGCCCTGGTCTGATTGAAGGGGTCCTTTTCGAAAATGTCAAATCCATCGAAGCCACCGTATAATGGCACTGTAAACTTGTTATATCCCAAATTCAGAGGCTCTGTGTAAGAAGAACTGACAGCCGTCATGGATGTGCCGTCGCGTCGGCCACCTTCAGGGGTGCCGCGGCGGAGGCTGTTGGCGTTCGGCTGCAGCGGGGAGCCGTCTCCAGTAATCCCGTCGTTATATATCCAAAGATCGGAGCCACTATGTGAGACAACTCCACTAGTCCACACCAGATCATCCAGGGAAAACCCGGGAGACAGGACAACATTGGTAGCGGTTGTGCTAGCAGGGGTAATCCTCACCAAATCGCGAATGCTGCCATCAAACACCAAAGTGTTTGCGGCCTGATTTGTCGATAAGCCAAAAAAGGCGTTGGTGTTCTTGCCCAACCGACCGTCAGCTGCGCTGGAGCGCTGGGGGAGTGCTGGGAAAACCAAGCACGAGGCCGAGGTGCCGGTCTCGGCGATCTCGGCCGGGGTGCCGAAATCAACGGCCACGCCTTCGAGGGGGGTATTGGTGGTCAACGCGTTAGTCGGCATCGAGCCGCTAGCGCCATCTGCAATAATAGAAACACATGCGCCGAGAGATCCTGAGCTTCCGAGATCATATGATAATACTTCGCTCGAGCCGCTTTGAAGTTGTGCTGGGGAGTATACGGGGATGCCGCGGAATCCGAACGGAAGCAGCGATGCATCTTGGTCGCCATTTTCAACCATGGAGTCCAACTCAACACGAACGAGGGAGGACAAGACCGGATACTGACCGATCTCGGTCCACTTCTGGTTGACCGCATCATACGAATATGAACGATCACCGATCCTCTTGCCTATAAAGTTAAGGGACGCGGGATTAAGGTCCAAGTTGTTGAACTGTTCTAAAATACGCGGGTCTTCGTCGGTATCCGTTATATCACGTACGAGCAGCGAGAACGTTCCATATGGCTGGAAGAGCGGATTGGAAGACTGCTTAATATCCGAGATAGAAATCTTATAGTGATTCTGGGCATATTCGGTTCCTTCGCGAGAGTGAACACGGAACAGCCGCTGAGCGGTATCATTTACGTCGAAGCTACTTGCAAGGCCTTCGTCCTGGGCCACAATCCAAGGAGTAGCAGGAGATACATACGCTTGCTGGTGATCTCCTCCGTAGACGGAACCGGAAACAAGCCCCAAAACAACCCCAAGAGTACCCGAAAGATTAGTTCGCGTAATTGAGTCGCCCTTATAAAGGTTGCTTATATTATCAATAGCATTTCTTTCATATGTTTCAGCCAAAAAATAATCCCTAAGGTTTGCAGCTGGGGTGATATCGCTATTTAAGAGCTGAGGGTTTGTGTTAAAAACGCTTCGAATATATCGAGAGCTTTTTGGATCCAGGTTAAAAGTAGTGTCCTCAATTCCGTTTGATCCAGAAATTCTTACCCGGTATTCATAAACTGTGCCAGTAGAATCGGTTACTGCAGCGGGTCGGATCATTGCACAAGCAGCTGTCGTTGCGGTGCCGCCGTCGCCGCCTATTTCACCTGTCAACTCTACCGTGGTATCAGATCCTGTGACCTGGAATATCGCCAAGAGGGTGCCTTCTGTCTGGCCAGTCTCAGAGCTGTCGCCCGCAACGAAGAGGCCCAGAGATGCACCAGTGTTGCTCATGAGGCCCGAGGTGGCGGCTGCTAACTTGGGGATATCCCAGCCGGCTTTGCCGGTTCCACCGGATTCTTGATCGCCGACGAGGTGTATAAACGTTAACGGAGCGCCATTAGCCAAATAGGCTTGGGCTGCGTATGCGCCATAAGTGGGATTGGAGTAGTTTCCTTGTCTCCATACATCTCCATTCGCTGCAGCGCCGGGAATGGGATTCCCGAAAATGCTCACAAACTCTGAAAAACTGGATACCCGTGTGGGGACGAGGGCTGGGCCCTTTTCGGCAACCCCAAAAATAACTGGGCCTGCTCCTATAGTGGTTCCCTGGGGGATCGTCGACTGGTCGATTTCATTAATGAAAACACCTGGCGATACAAATCTAAAACTATCTACTGGCATTTTTTGTATTCTCCTACGAAAACGCTAACGTTCATTGATAAATAGTAAAATAAAACTTGAAACCACCTTTACTCTTTATAAAACCCCGAATTATCCAGGAAGTCCTGAACGTCACCAAAAATTACACGTTCGCGGGGGATCTTAACCTCTACTGCATTCTGTCGACGAACAATGTTTGGCTGCTCCTGGTTATCGCCATCGCCAATAAGATATCCCAAAACCTTGAAGTTGATCATGGTCTCATAATTTCGCTGTTTCATTCCCATTGACGAGACGTTGGAGTTGTTAGAAAGATTTCCATCTATAAACGCCTCAAATTTATGACCTTCTTGTTCAATTCGGAAGGGCATGCTGTTGAGGCCCCCTTGTCTGATGAATTTTCTTACTATCTCGTTTGTTTGTTGCTGATATTCTGTTCGAACTGATATTTCGTAGTTCAGTGCTATCCAAGTAGGGAACGGAATAGTAATTGTTTCGTATACTGTGCGCTTTGGCTCGACTTTGGGCCACGTACTTTTATTAAAGTTTCTCTCGGAGTAGGCATTTTGAAACTCCGCAGTCTTTTTCTGATTAATCTTGCGAGCAATTGTAATAGTGCCCCCCATCGCGTCTCGGACGGCTGGAATGTTAGCTGCCGGGATCGCATACTCTGTGGGGCTCTTTTGAATACTCTTTCTGTCCACCGTAATAAGCGGCAAAATCAAAGTTTCTTCTGAATCTCTGAGATCCTTATTATGTTTAAGTTGATAGGCGCGCTCGGCAGTCACCCAGAGCACTGGAACCTTCTTAAACCCCTCATTGGTGGAAACCGAAATGTTTAAAGTTTCATCTACATAATTCAATACAGCTTTATCTATAGTTTCCAGAGAAGATGGAGAAACCTCAATGTCATGCAGCCTAGATTCAACCTTCTTATCGCCAACATAGCTTTTTTTGTTCTTGTTTTTTATCTGTTTTTGTGTGCGTTTGCTGTTTGATTGTGCCACCGGAATGAGCCTCCTTTAACCTACAAGGATGCCAACGGGAACATTCTGCAACACTTTCGTGGCCGAATCTTCCAGAGAGGAGACGGTCGTTCCCAACTGTTCGTAGGTGATCTCATCCAAGATTTGCTTCAGTTCGTCGCGAAGCAAATCTTGCTCGGTTTTAGCTTGCGATAATAATTCTGCAGCGTTCAGCGTTACGCTTTCACCGGGGATTGGTACAACTGCAAACTTGCCTCTAACTTGACCCAAGACTTCCTTGGTCAACGCTAACGCAAAGCGGCGGATCCACTGTTTACCGATAGAGTTGATATTTTCATATGGAATATTTTGAAATGGCAGAGTGTTCATGTTGTTTATGCCATCGATACCCGTCTGCCCCCGGTCGCCAGTTTCCCATGGCTCTAGTTCATCCATAATAGTAAACTGAACCCAGAAGTTTTCTGGGCTCGTGCTGACGGGTCTAGGAAATATGCGCAACATATTATCTCTTATCTCATAAGAATAGTGAGAAATTCTAGTCCACAAAGCATCCTCATAAGCCATGGCCTGAAGTTTGTTCTGCCATGTGGGAATTATTTCAAAAGTTGAATCGTCAGCATATTGACCATAAGTTCTCATATTCCCGACTACAGAAAAACCTCCATAATAGCCATAAAATCTCCACATAGCACGTGGCGTCTTAAAAAAGACTTTTCTAATTACGACTCTTTTGTCTGCTACCTTCCCAAAATACGGAACAGTTGTGTCTGTGGCAGCAGAGGACGATATAAGCACTTGAAGATCGTAATCTTGCAGGCCGGCCACTCTAGCAATCGAGGCCGAATAGATTGGAACTGTGCCGCCTAGCCCAGTCTCGGTGATCATCCGATCTGAAACTTTTCTTACGTACCCATAGTCAAATCGTGGATATTTCAACTCTACATTTGAGCCGGATAGAGCGTGCCCCGCGGTAATTTGACCAAACTGATCAAAACTGGCTGTGGCTGCTCCCAAAAGGCTCGCGAGGGAATTCTTACTCTGATGTAAATTGATTAAATATGAATATTCTAGAACTGCTTCTTCGTATGCTGAGTATATATTTCCTTCCGTCAGTTCAATGTCTAGGACGTCTCCCCCCAGCTTTTTATATGTATATGCCACTTGATCCGTGGCGCCGGAAACAAATGCGGCAGAGGACGCATATACTCCAAAAGGCAATGTCGCCACAACACTGGTTGTACTTCCAGTAATCGGCAAAACATTGGAATTAGTAGTGGAAGCGGGAGTTAGTTTTGGGATCGCCATGAATAGTCCTCTAGTTGTCTAATACTAAATAGAAAGCCCCGCCTCAAAAGAGAGACGGGGCTTAACTATTTTGACCTTACGTCAGGTATGCTACTCTTCAAGTCCGCGGACTATGACTAAGCCATACATATCTGGACGAACCATCTTCTTGGCATATCGAGTCATCACGCCCTTGCGAGGCACGAAGTCTTCAACACCGAAGATCGTCGGGGTGGTCTGCAGCGGCACATAAGGTGCATACACATAACCACTCTCAAGGAAGCTACTACCGCGTCGGCCCACAAGGAGCAGATTACGCGGGAAGTAAGGATCGACGATAACGTCGAACTTCTTCGAAAGCGAACCAACCTTAACAGCACCCGCGTCGCCGCGGTCTGCATCAGCAGTCACATTGGCACGGAAGCCAGCAGTGAACTCAAGGATGTTAGCAACCTCTGGGGATGTAACCACAAAGTTTGCTGCACCACGGAGTGTCTTCCTGTGGATCTGGGCCGAAACATCATTGATTGTCTCAATGAGAGTCTCATACCACTCGCTCACATTACCGGTGAAATCCGGGGGATTTGTTCCATTGGAAGCATCAGCGCCGGTTACACGGTTAAGGAACTGACCGGGTCGTCGAGACCAGAAACGGGTTGCACCCGTCGATCCCTTAACGAGGTCCTCAAGGATCTCGCGATCAATTTCAAGAGCGATCTGCTCAGACAGAATCTGAGTAAGCTCGACCTCTGCATCAAGGTTGTGGTAGGCGTTAAGATCCTGTCCTAACTCCGGGGTCCACTTAGCCTTGAGCTTCTTGGTCATCGCAGTAACAGCCACGCTGTCAACCTTGATGTTGATCTCGGGGATTCCGGGTTCATTTTCCAGTCCCCAGGTATCATCACCCTGGACCGCACCAATTGGGCCCGCGTTGACCATATCATCATTAATGGGGAACGTCAGCGTTGCAGCATTAAGTTCCACGGCGATCTCGGCCATAGAACCAGTGCCCACAGCAAGAATACGAACAACATCTTGCGACGTGGTCGAAAGATCGGCTGACTTGCTGAGTGCTGACAGTCGACGCACACAATTGCGTCCGGCGACGTTGCCGCCGGTGCCGAAGACAACATCGAGACCCACAAGGTCATCGAAGTTCATCTGTGTGGATCCAAGGTCCTGAGACAGAACCGCGAAGGTCGAGCCAGATGTAAGATCTGGATCGAACTTCAGGATCTGAGCACTAACATAGGCCGCAGTCAAGCCACCTAGGCCCGGTGGAAGCGCAATGCCATAGTCGGCAACGTTTGTGTCAACACCACCTTCGCCGTTAATCGTACCCGAGATATCGCATGCGGGAGTTGTAGCCACCGCGGACTGTGTCGGAGAAGAGTAGCCGTTGCGCAAGTTATATGCGCCAGCAGCATCTTCGCCGTCATTGCCGGTCAGGTCAACACCACCAGTGAGTCCGGCGCCGACAACATCGCCACCGTAAAGTGACTTGCCAGCGACGTATCCGAGACGGTCACCAGTGTCGTTGACCGTACCACCATAGGTAAAGTCGAGGAAGAAGATGAGGCCCGAGGGCAAACTCATCGGCTGAACGCTAACGAGATCGTTGGCGATCAGGGAGCCGAATACACGGCGAACGAGGGG
>Ga0098044_1001430_pt1 | contig 12529 bp, 24 predicted proteins | sample 10_taG_FD_75053 | JGI IMG/M metagenome (GOLD analysis project Ga0098044, IMG submission 75053) | Marine viral communities from the Subarctic Pacific Ocean - 10_ETSP_OMZ_AT15264 metaG | ecosystem: Environmental > Aquatic > Marine > Oceanic | place: Pacific Ocean | collected 2015-01-16 | reverse complement strand
TGGGAGGGCGGTTGTCCTGACTGTGACGGTAGTAGGGAAGCGAACCGGGAGGTAGGTTGATGAGAGGGCGAGCGATTCCGGGTATGCCGGGGATTCGGAGATTCAAGGAGGAACGGTGGTGCTTCGAGTGCAGTCAACCCGTCATCGTTTGGGTGGGTCGTGACGAGGATGGGGAGGAGATGTTCAGTAGTCACGATCACGAATGTTCTGCTTGACAGCGCGCAGTGCATCGGCTTCGGTCGGTGCATTGCACGGTGCCAATGTGGTGCCTTGTTATAATCAACTAGCGTCAGGAGACGTTACAATGTGGGATTTGATGAAGTCAATGTGGGCGGGGATGGTGGAACGGGGAACGCCGGACCATCTTGCCCCTGCCGAGGATGACGCCCGTGAGGGTGATTCGGGACGTTCGGTTTCAGCAGCCAACATCGCTGCGATCGTCGTCTCTATCGATGATTGCCTCGCATCACACGCAAGGTGGCTGGACGAGTTCGATCTGTTTGAAGATCGTTCGCTTGCTACCTCGTTTCTGATCGAGGGCCGGGACAAGTCAGTCAACTGGATCAAGATCAACGACGGTGAGTTGAACGATTTGTGGGAGTCATGCTTGGACATCTCAACCAAGTTCACCGACGAACACCCAATGGACGGTATCCTGCTTGGGCACGTCACGATGGGCGAACCGGTGGAGCCAGACGGTACGGATGCCATCTCGCTTCTGTTGGTTGGGCCGGATGTGCAGGGACACGATGTCGAACTGTGGGATGGTGATGTCATGTCGACGGGTGTCAGCACCGGCGAGACTGCTTTCGAGTCGGTCGGTTGGGTCACCGAGGATTGGGTGGCTCATGCACGGGGAGATGGCGGTGGGCCTCTTCGGGCGGACATGGCTGCGATCCGGGCGTCGCTTCATCGGTACCGGAAGTTGAACCGGGCGCTGCGTCCGAAGGAGCCTCAGGTTACCGGCGAGGTCACGGATGAGCAGCGGGAGCGGATGCAGGCCATTCGCAACCGTCGGGCGTTCAACTAGCATTCGCGGATCGTCCGTCCTCTTCGGAGGGCGGGCGATCGGCGGTCCCGTGGGTGGCTCACCCTTTTTTTACTGCAAACAACTGATCGACAGAGTCGCCAAGAGATGCGACTCTGACTCTCTTTTTACTGAGTGACGACCAACTAGTCTTCTCTCTATATTGTTGGAAATAAAAAAGATTGGAGTGTGGTGATGGGTTTGTTTGAAGAGGTATCGTATCTGGTTTGTCTTGTTGTTACTGCTTTGATTATGGTAGTAAGTTTTGTTTTGGGGGTGGATAGGTTTCGACGCAAGTGAAAGCCGCATGTCGGACGCTTGTGGACAGGGGTTCGACTCCCCTCACCTCCACTTGGAGGGTGTACGTTCGCCGTGGTAGTTGCAGCGGGAACTTAGCCTAGCCGTGCGTGAAGTATGCCTTTATGGATGAAGCGCCGAAATTGAGCGGTTAGCCGTGTTGGGTGGCATCCTCCATTTGACTTCCCGTGGAGCCGTAACATTACATTCATCTATCAGAAAGGATAGGTAGATGTTGGTGTTGCGTTCGTTTCGTGAACGTTGCTTCACGGGAAGTCATTCACTATAAACAAAGGAGATAACTAATGAGCAAGGGTTATATGTTTGTTGATATGAAGTGGGAACTAGCATTGAAGATGCATCCTAATAACTATGCATATGTTCAGCGTGCGTTGGCTGAGTTGTGTGTTGAGTGGTCACATGAGGATGTATTGGCTGGGTGGGCTATCAAGTGTCCTAATCTGGTGAGGGAGGAGATGGATGGGTTGACGGTTCGGTCTGTGTCTAAGGAAGAGTTGCTTGCAGCAGAAGGGAGTGGATGATGGCTGAAGTAATTAATGGTAGAAAAGATTTGACTGTTATTCTCCTGAGTTATGATGAGACTACAGCGTTGAATGACTTGTTGGAATATGCATCTCATATTGATTTTCAAGAAAAGAAAAATGGATGTGAGCCAGTATGGTCAGAATTAGATGAACTAACGAATGGAATGCTTGAACTGCTACCAATAGGAACAAGTGAAATGACTGAGCGTAGTGATCAATGGTACCAACCGCCCGATGAACTGGAACATGATGCTGATGATTGTGATGTGTTCCCTTGTTCTGAATGTGATCGGGCAGACTACGAAGACCATGTTGCTGATTTGAAAGTCAAAGAACTAAAGGAGGAAGGTTAAATGGATTCAACTGTGAAGTATGACATTGATGTTCAACTTACAGGTGAGGATGGCAATGCGTTTGCTATTCTTGGAGCAGTAGTGAAGGGTTTGAAGAAGGCTGGCGCTTCACCTGTTGAGATTGATGAGTTCCAACAGGAGGCTATGAGTGGTGACTATAATCATCTTCTTCGGGTTTGTATGCAGTGGGTGAATGTACAATGAGTAGGTGGGATTGTCCTCGTTGTGGTGGTCCGATACCTAATGCGTTGCATAAGGGACAGTATCCGGGTGCATTGTCCCGTGCTGATAATGAGACGGAGATCTGTTCAGATTGTGGACATGAGGAGGCATGGGAACAGATGCAAGGACGGCTACGTCCTCGTGAATTATGGCAGTCGTATCTTGCATGGAAGGTAGCGAATACTCTAGTCAGAGTTCTTAGTGATGAGTAAGAAACAAATGAATATGGTACTCACGGAGACACAGTACGAGATGTTGATCACAGCATTGATAGAGTATGATGTTGTGTTATCAGAGTTGTATGATGATGAATCGGTTTATGTTCAGCGTGTGCAAGCGTTTGTTCGGATGTGTCGTATCTTGACTAAGGATAGGTGGGAACCAGACTTGTGTGTTGCAATATTACAGCGTCCTGATTTTCGTGGACGAGTTAAAACCTATAGATAAGGGAGAAAGTAATGAATGAGAACCAAGAGATAATCGATCAGTGTCGTGCGTTTGCAGACTTCTTGGAACGGAACGATGGGTTGGCAAAGGTAGATGACGTTGAGTTTGAGGCGTACTATTTCTTCAGTGAAGATGCGAAGGAAAAGATTGCAGCCTTGGCTCGCGCAGGTATGAACGATGTGCATGTTGAGAAGGTTGAGAAGGATTATGGTAGTTCATACTTTTACTTGCGGTTTAATGGTGACTTCTCGTTCAAGGCGATAACGCAACGAGAGAAGGTATGTACGAAGCGTGAGGTTGGTACTGAGACGGTGACGGAGAGGCAGTTGCCTGAGGGTGTGGATTATGTAGACGTTGAGGTTGAGCGTCCGGTGTATGAATGGGATTGCGATCCACTGCTTGCGTCGTGAAGCAGTTCTTTAAGAAATTATTCTGGATATTTATGACCGCTGCGAAGGCGATCACTATGCCTATTGATAAGGAGAATAAGAATGAACATTGATGCGAACTTTGATATTGATATCGATGAGATTTGGAGTGAGATAGAATGTAGGGTAGAGGGTATAATCGGTAGTGAAATAGAAGATAAGATAAATGATATAGAAACACCTGAAGTATTGCTTGATGCGTACGTAACTACTGAACCTCCTTGTCATATAGGTATGATGTTCGAGGAAGCAGTATGGAAGGCAGTAACTAAACGATTGGATGTTGAGGTAAAGAGAGTGCTTCGGGATATACTGGCATCGGATGCAACGCAGCAAGAGGTTGCTGTTGCTCCGGTATAGAAAAGGGAGAATGATATGTCAATGGCTAATCAGTGGGTTGGTTGGGGTAACCTGACAAGAGATCCAGAGATCAGGTACTTCGAGTCCGGTACCTCTGTTGCTAACTGTGGACTAGCAGTTAATAAGCGATGGACAAATAAGAAGGGTGAGATTGAGGAGTCGGTTGACTTCTTTGATCTTGCTATTTGGGCAGACCAAGGTGAGAATGTGGCCGGGTCGTTGAGCAAGGGTGATCGGGTGATGGTGGTTGGTAACTTGCGGATTCGTCGTGTTGAGGATCCGGGTGGTGGTGCTGCTCGTCAGTATCCTGAGATTGTGGTTGAGGAGATCGGTCCGACTATGAGGTTTGCGACTGTGGATATATCTAAGACTCCGAAGAAAGCGAAGCCGTCTTCATCTGATCCATCTCATGCTAACTTTTGATAGGGGGTTGAGATCGAAAAGAGACGGCTAAAAAAGATTAGTGATTTGATTAATCAATTTGTTGCGTCAATTACGCATAAGCCGTTGGAATCTAAAATAGATCAGGCAAGAGTGAGAGCATTTATATCTGCATTACGTGATTGTTTATCTATGACTGGAAAGAAACCTGTTGATCGGGTGGAAAAAGTTGAGCCAGTATTGTCTGATGAAGAGGTAAAAGAAATGATGAAACATAGTGTTGAACAGATAAAACATACTAAGAAAACTCTGAGGAGAGAGCAATGAGAAACTTCTTTAATGTTGAAGCATCCGAAGAAGATGTGGAGATTGATAGTTCCAATGCATTGGTTGCGTTAGAGCAGGCTGATGCGTTGTTTGATGTGGAGTACAAGGCAGCCACCTTTGAGAAGGATGGTCATATACATCGCCCTGTGTATGAGAAGGGTAAGAATGAAGGTAAGCCACTATATCATTGGGTAGTGCGTGGAGATACTGGTGAGGCGTTGGGTTTGCATTCAGGTAAGTATGCGAAACTTCCTAGTTACAGGTTCCTTGGTGAGACAGCAGAGACTGTGTTCCCTAACTCAACCAGTGAAGTACGGGTATGGGATAGGGGTGAACGGGTGGCATTGATTCAGGAGATCAGTGAACCTGTTGATCTTGGTGGTGGTGATACGATTCAACCGCATGTGATTTGGGTGTCGTCGTTCAATGGTCAGTGGGCTACGGCGGTGCATTCATTGACGAACAGGATGTGGTGTTTGAATCAGTTGATTGCTGTTCCTATCTTGAAGGTGAAGCATACGATTAATCATAATGAGTTGTTTAAGTTCCGGGTGCAGGTGGTTGAGGCTGCGAAGGAACGTGCTGCGATTCAGGCGACGATGGCTAGGACGTTGAAGGATCAGAACTTTACTGATGTTGAGTTCCTTGCATTGGTGCGAGACATTGTGCCGTTGCCTCCTAAGCCGTTGGAAGGTGAGATCCATGCTAAGGCACAGAATCTGGTGGACAAGAAGCGTAAGGGAATGATCACCCGATGGGAAGCCGAGTGTGAGCATTGGGGTGTGAAGAACAAGTGGCTTGCGTATAATGCAGTGCAGGGTACTGAACAGCATCTGTTGCATGGGCGTGGTGAGAGTCAGGAAGAGAAGGAGTTGGCGTCATTGGCTAAGGCTATTGATGATAAGACTCCCCTAGCAAAGAGAGCGTTGGTGGCGTTGAATGCATGAATCTACAGTAGTTGATGAAGCGACAGTCGAAAGTTTGCGAGTGCCTTCACGGTATGGATATCCGTGGGAACGGTGGTTCAATGGCGAGTGGCATAGGATTCCTTGGAGTGGTTTGTCGCAGGATCCTGATGCTTTTCGTGGCCTGTTGTATAAGGTAGCGACTCGTCGTCGGGTAAAAGTTCAGTGTTATAAGGGAACCGACGGTAGTTGGTTAGTGAGGAATAATAATGGATCAGTTGACTCTGGTAACGGATGAGGCTATTGACCGTGCCCGCAAGAATGCTGACCAGAAATGGTTTCATGCTGCCTTGCAGGTTGGTGAGACGTTAGCGTATCGTTTCGAGCGTTTGACTACAGATGATATTTGGTTTGAGATGGAAGAGTCTCATCCTGATTTGGATACGCATGAACATCGGGCGATGGGTGCTGTGATGCGTCAGTTGAAGAGTCGGAAAGTAATTCGTCCTTCGTCATTGTATGTGCAGTCGGAGAGGTTGTCTCGTCACGGGGCACCGATTCGGGTATGGATGAGCAGGATAACTAAACTAAAATAGGGAGAGACATGAGTGCACCAGTAAGTATGGATAGAAGAATGTTAGTTCATCGGATTGCAGAAAACTGGAAGGAAGGATCCGAGGCTCCGTACACTCCCGAGACTATGCGGTGGCGTGGTTCATGGGCTGGTATGTGTGCCCGCATGGTAGCCTATAAGTCGTTGGGTGTAGAGCAGACTAATCCTCCGTCGTTGGCTGACTATTGGCGTATGGGATTGGGGTCAGTGGTACATGAGTTGTTGGAACCTGCTGTTCAGAAGTGGGTTGCTGATTCTCCGGGGTTGACGGCTGAAGAAGAGGTGGATGTTACCTTTGATTCTGAAGGCTATGGTCATGTGGACATGGTGTTGACTACGGAGGGTGGACAGAAGGTTGTCTTGGAGTTGAAGACGATCAACGGGTTTGGATTTAAGCGTGCCGTTGAGGACCATGAGGGTCCGAGGCATTCTCATATCTTGCAGGGTTCTATGTATGCCAATGCTTTGGATGCTGATCTGTTGATAATCGGATACCTAGCAATGGAGTTGATTTCACCGGGACGAGCAGCGAGTAAGGGTATTGATAATGTTGGTAGGTTTGCTGCTGAATGGCATTTCACCCGTGATGAGTTTGTTCCGTTGGCTCAGGAAGAAGAGCGACGGCTTGCTGGTATTACAACGGAGGCTCATAGGCAGGGTGATGCGACTGTGATTCCTCGTCGGTTCTCGTTGTCTGATCCGGACATTCCGTTTCCTGCTGAGATCAAGGATGCACATTCTGGTACGTGGGAGTTGCGTGATAACGAGGGCCATTCGTTAGATGTTGGTAGGGCATGGCAGTGTCGTTACTGTGACTATCAGAAGAGGTGTGTGTCTGATGTCTGAGGTTGAGTTACGTTGGTACATGGATAAGGATGATGCTGATGGTCAGTTCATTGGCAATCTAGATTATTGGAATGTGTTTAATGTTGAGCGAGCCTTATGGGATCGCTTGAAGACAGTGCGTAGGCAGTTGGAGTACCATAAGAATGAAACGGATAGACACGATAGGGAGGCCCGTGGCATTGAAGTCTTAGAAGATGCTAGAGATTCATTGTCTTCTGTGTACATATTGTTTCGTGAAGCAAAGGTAAGGATGGCAAAGGAGTTCCATGAGAAGACCAGCACCGTTAACAGAGATGAACAGGATTCCTGAACAGGGACGTATTCGTACTGGTATCAAGACTGAACGTGCGATGCGTGCGTTGGATACGTTCAGGTTCACATCGGCAGACCGTGAGGCTATCTGTCAGTTGGCTGATATTTATGGTGGCCGGGTGACAGAGTGGCAGGCTCCTCGTTCTAAGCAACAACAGTGGGAAGTAGTTACTGGTTCCTCTGAGTTGCGTGTGTTTCTGCCGAAGAACAGTATCAGTGTGTCGTATGAGGAGTGGTCTGGTGGTGGATTGGTACGACGTTGTGATGGAGTGACGATGCAGGTTCCGATGAAGACACCTGATGGGTTGGAGTTAGATAGTTTGCCATGTGAGTGCAGTGCCGTGGGTTGTACGCCGCATACGAGGTTGCAGGTTATCTTGCCAGAGATACGGTTTGGTGGGGTGTGGCGGTTGGAGTCGAAGGGTTGGAATGCTGCTAATGAGTTGCCGGGTATGGCTCAGATGTTGGAGCAGTTGCATACGATTGGTATTGTGGAAGGTCAGTTAAGTTTGGAGAAGCGAAGTAGTGTTTCGGGTGGACAGACTCGTCACTTCATTGTTCCTCGCTTGTCTGTTGATGTTTCACCTGAGGATATAATTGCTGGCATTACGACAGTTTCTTCGCTAGAATCTACACCAGTACCGGAGTTAGGTCCGGTAACTGACGTAGAGGAGGTGACAGGATGGGATATCCCACCACCGAATACGAACGTGAAGCGCAATCCGAATCCGCCACCGAAGTTTATTCCCGCATAGATAACTATTATGAATGCATCTGCGTGGTGTGCCATTTGGAATGGAGACAGATCTTTAAACCTAAAGGATTGTGTCCTCAATGCAATAGTAGGATCGGTTTCGTTAGGCAATAGCCGTGGCTGATATCTATGGGAAGGGGGCCAAGGGCAAGGCTACTCGCCTGCACGCTCAGATTATTCGGGCGCTTGGTTTCTGTCAGTCATGTGGTTCATCTCACTCGTTGCAGTGTGCCCATATAGTTTCTCGTAAATATGCACGAACACGCACATCGTTAGATAATGCATTTTGTTTGTGTGCATCATGTCATAGAAGATTCACAGACAATCCTGTTGAATTCGGTAAGTTTACCCTAGAACAGTTGGGTGTTACCGCGTATGATGCGTTGATGGTAGAACGTAATCGTATTGATAAGATGGATTGGGAAGAAGAAGTTGTCCGTTTGTCTGAGATTTGGAAAGGTATGTGATGCACCGATTTGAACCACCGTTTAGTGCAACGTTAAGTCGCAATGAAGATACGCAACGATGGGAACTGTTTGTAGAAGGATCAGCATCCGGGCTATTAAGTTTTCTGACAGACATTTCAGACCACTCAGTGATTGCGAAGATATGGCAAGAGGCACAGTTCGAACGGATTACCTTGTATGCAATGACAGACGATGAAACGTGAATCGGGGTACCCACGTAAAGCACTATGCCGTTGTGGTAATCGTCTGATCCCGGTTGGTTTGCCGGGTACCTGCTGGGTGCATGAGGAGACAGAACTCAGCCAATGCGACGACGGCGAATGGGCTTCACCTAAGAAGATAACTCAACGCGGTTGGAAAAAGATCAAACGAAAGTATTAACCCCAACCTTCTGCCTTCGGATCAGCCACTTGCACTGCCGTTTGCCACAAGATTCCCTTATCAGGCACATCAATCCATAACGCCTGCTGTGCTATCTCTGCCGGAAAGTTTTGTACAGCCGCGTACTCATCCCAACCTTTGAGGCTTCCATTAAGTATGAATCCTGACGACGGAGCCATTACCAACTGGTGCCAATGACCCAATACTAAACAATCGAACTCGTTGTTGACACGCTTGCGGGCAACCAGCCTCATTAGCGGAGGCCAGATACCACCGATGCCTCCACCACCGCTCGCTTGGTCACCGTGTGTCAACAGGTATCGTGTTGTGTTTACAACGATGGAAATGTCGGTGGCGTCTGGTATTGCGAATGTTATCCTGTCATCACTAGCGAGTTGTGTTTCTAAATTCTTGGCGAGGAACCAGTCGAAGTTGTCGCGTGCCCTCATCTTGGCTCTAGGTTTCCGTGTCCTTCTTCCGTGGTTACCCACCACGCATGGAACGTGGACTGATCCAAATTCGTCAGCCAAGAGAGTAAGGCCAGCACACAACTGCTCTGTCCAGAACAGCACTGAGCCGAGCATCGTGTCTTCATTGGTTTCGGTGAGTTCTTCATGGATGTCTCCAGAGAAAATGTCTCCTCCGAGGAACAGGACGATGCCATCGTAGTTCAGGCCGGTGATGTATTCCTTTGCCAGCAGGATAACTTTCTGGAAGTATCGTTCAAGCCGAGCAACGGCGATCTTTCTATCGTAGGCGTTGCGTCCTCCGAGTTCTTTCGGGTTGACTACCTCATCGAAGTGGGTGTCAGATAGTATTGTGCAGACGGTGCCAACGTCGGTGCCTTTGCGTTTCTTGGTGAGCCAGCGGGGTGGCTTTGTCTTTCTGTCCTTCAGACCAGACAAAATATGAAGTTGCTTTTCTAAAGCAACAACTTGGTTACCTAGTTCCTTGACCTGAGCGCGGGCAACCTTGGCTTCGGTAGAGTACCGAGCCACCTCTAGGGTCTGTTCGACTCCCACATCCTCTGCCATGTCTTTCCTCCTATAACCCCATCAGCCACAAGACCGGAGGTATCACGTTGGAACCGGATAGTTCCACCCCGAGTCTTCCGTCCGAACACACCATCAGGTGTGCCGACATCAAACCCTAGAGTACCAAGACGTTGCTGTGCAAACTGAACTGCCTTACCGCGTGACCCCTTGCGTAAAGGAGACAACGCAACTTCGTTTCCCAAGTGTGCTATATAACGAAGGATACCTATCCAATCGATGATAGGTTCTTCCTCTTCCTCTTTGATCAATGATTCGAACCAGCCGTCTGAATTGCGTGGCTGGAAATGCCACCACTCACTAGGCACAGTCTGCTGTATACCATAGCCCTTGGCGATACGGGCTACATCATCTGTGCTTAAGCCTCGTCCAGTGATACGAAGATCAACGGCGTATCCGAAGCCGCAGTCCTGAACCATGTGCCAAGATCCTTTGAAACCGGGGGCAATGTTTCGGTTGGGGTTGGCAGCAAGCGGTTTGCCTCTGGAAAGATACTTATCATATAGCCGCTGTTGGTGCGCCTTGGTGCGTACCGCTGACACGATCTTGACCCTGCCCTTGATGTGAGGGTCATCGAAGAAATGTTCTAGCCGGTTGGTGAACCGGGGGTGGAGCAGACTGAGATCAACCCCACTGCTTGTAGTCGGAAGTGACATGTCTTTAGTGTATCACCCTTGCTGATCGAAAGCCCATTCACGATCCATTTCTGAGTCAGTCATGTCTGAATCCAATACTGACCCTCGTATGATCACGACAGCGGGAGCCTGCGGGGTATCTGACGAACCGCTCCTAAGAGCCACCACAAAGCCACCAACAGCAGCAAGCAGAGTAGCGATAGCGACAATGATTTTCGAGACATCACTTGCACCTATCGTCATGGATCAGGGAGAGGATTCTCAACAGCATTCATTGCAGCGTGCCGTTCAGCCTCCCATATCTGGGTACGGATAATACTCGTTATCCATACTTCTGCCTCTTCAACATTCGCTCGTCCAATGGCAGTAAGAAACATTGCCATCTTTTCTTCGGGGATAGTTACAGTCAAATTGGTCATTACGAAACCTCCAGTGCTTCCACTCTAGTGATTAGTTCCTTCATCCCCGACATCAGGACAGCAGTCATGCGGTCATAATCCAGCCCAATGCACCAGTCGGTGTCGGCGGGGTCATTGTATGCAATCGACGGCACATGCTCCCGTACTTCCTCAGCGATGAACCCGATCAGCGTTACATCATCCGCTTCATCTGTGTCGGGGTCTTTGTGTTGATAGGTCACGGGCCGGATCGCCTTGATGAGCGTCGTCCCAGTCGTCAGTTCTTCAATATTAGTCTTCCAACGGATAGACGAGTGAGGCACCCATGCGGCAGCGATGCCAGAGTTGGAGGCACCGGGCGCGCCGCCATTGAGATGAATCATCATTGTGGGAGCATTGACACCAAATCCGACATAGCCGTTGTTGGCGATCCGCATAACCTCGTTCGTCGTACCACCACCCGTGTAGAACGCATTCCCTCCTGTCACCGTTGCGTTCACGACATGGAACGTGATCCCCTCGTTGTAATACATCTTGATCATCTGGCCGTAATAGCCAGAGTTAGTAGACAACACCTGATTGTTGACCGCCGAGTTCACATGGACGTTGTGGCCGAAGATCGACATGGCCCCTGATTTGGTGCGACCCATCGACGTGTAACCCCCCACGACAACACCTGTTTCACCGGCAACCGTAAGCGGATAGGTAGCACCGCTGGTTCCGATACCGACGTTGCCCGACGTAGCCAGATACAACTGTGCCGCAGCGGTACACCGAATCGACAGGTCGTTGTAGGCACTCAACCCAGCGTTGATTCCCCTGATGGTGGCTGCCCCACCAACCAGCCCCATGTCAACAGCATCGGTCGTGTTGCCTGCGACGATTAGTCCGTTGACCTCTAACGATTGAGTCGGGCTGGCGGTGCCGATACCGACCTTGCCGTCTTGCAAAATCGTCATGGCTTCGACCGGAGTGCCTATTTGGTTGTCCATGAAAATGGACAGACTGTTGTTGTTGCCTGTCCTCGTTCCCATGTATTTCAGGGTCGCCCCGTAGTCGACAGAGGTTGACCATGAGTCAGTGGAAACCCGGAAGATGGATACATCCTGATTACCAGCGTCGATTCGGAAAGCAACCGAATTAGCCGCGTCGGCTGTGTCGTAGTAGATGCTGCTGCCGCCCGTGTAGTTGATGTCGCCGTCCACATCCAACTTGTATGCAGGCGTTCCGATGCCGATACCGACGCCCGTCGACGTAATCGTCATCCGATCCACACCAGCAGTGCCAAGTGAAAGAGGAACAGCACCAGTTGTCTGGACTATCGCACCCGGAGAACTGGACCCGACAAGAAGACCAGACACCTGATTATAGGTCCTCAATAAACAGTCACCAGTAGTAGTGACCATATGAATCTTATCAGCAGGGCTAGCAGTGCCCATACCGATCATACCATTTGCGTTGATCCTAAATATTTCGGGTGCGTTGGGCGTTGTTACGCTGTCAACAGATTCAATAAGAAGCATAGCCTGAGCCCCGGCCATGTCGCCCGTGATCTTGACGCCCTCCCCAGTGGCATGGTCTTGGTCAAAGACCGCCACATGCTCACTGGCAGCGTTGTGGTATACCTCCAGTTTGGACCCCGGACTAGCGGTGCCGATACCGACCTTGCCCGCTTCAGAGATTGTCATACGGGTCACGGGAACAGAATCGTTGTCGCTGCTCCGAGTTTGGAACACCAGACTGGCGTCATAGTCAGCCGCATCCGTTTCAATGACGCCA
>Ga0098044_1001427_pt1 | contig 12543 bp, 12 predicted proteins | sample 10_taG_FD_75053 | JGI IMG/M metagenome (GOLD analysis project Ga0098044, IMG submission 75053) | Marine viral communities from the Subarctic Pacific Ocean - 10_ETSP_OMZ_AT15264 metaG | ecosystem: Environmental > Aquatic > Marine > Oceanic | place: Pacific Ocean | collected 2015-01-16 | reverse complement strand
CCGTCCGCTCCGCCGGCATCAAGGTTGAATCGGTCGAACAGCTTGTCTCGAAACTCAAGGAAGCGGGAGTGATCGGATGACCACACTGGTAATTGCTGAGCACAACACTGAAAAGCTCAACGACGCGACCGCCAAGACCGTAACGGCCGCTGCCAAGCTCGGTGGCGACGTTCACGTCCTCGTGATCGGTTCCGGCGTTGACGCCGTGGCTGAAGCCGCCTCCAAGATCGAAGGCGTTGCAAAGATCCTCGTCGCCGACGACGCGCAATATGCGCATGTTCTGGCCGAAACACTCGCCTCGCTGGTCGTCGGCCTCGCTGGCTCCTATGACGCCATCGTTTCGCCTGCGACCACCATCGGCAAGAACTTCATGCCGCGCGTCGCCGCTCTTCTCGACGTCGCCCAGATCTCGGAAATCACCGCCGTTATCGACGCCAGCACCTTCGAGCGTCCGATCTACGCCGGCAACGCGATCCAGACCGTCAAGTCGAACGACGGCAAGAAGGTCATCACCGTCCGCACGACAGCCTTCCCGGCTGCTGGTCAGGGCGGTTCGGCTGCCATCGAAAAGATTGCCGCGGGCGAGAACCCCGGTCTTTCCGAATGGGCCAGCGAAAACCTCACCAAGTCTGATCGCCCCGAACTCACTTCGGCCAAGATCATCATTTCCGGTGGTCGCGGCATGCAGTCGGGCGACAACTTCCACATGCTCGACAGCATTGCCGACAAGCTCGGTGCCGCTGTTGGCGCCTCACGCGCTGCCGTAGACGCAGGCTTCGTGCCCAATGACTATCAGGTCGGTCAGACCGGTAAAGTCGTGGCGCCCGAACTCTACATCGCCGTCGGCATCTCCGGCGCCATCCAGCATCTGGCTGGCATGAAGGACTCCAAGGTCATCGTGGCCATCAACAAGGACGAAGAAGCCCCCATCTTCCAGGTGGCGGACTATGGTCTTGTGGCCGATCTCTTCACTGCCGTGCCGGAACTTGATGCCGAACTGACCAAAATCGGTCTCTGACATTCCTGAGGTTTGAAGAAAACCACACGGAAAATCGAATTGCGAAAGCGGCGTTGCGGAAATATCCGCAACGCCGCTTTTTTGTTGCAGCTCTTCGGGTTAGTGTATTGTGTGCAAAGCAGCATTTCTGCCAGATGTGGGTGAAAGTAAGATGGATATTCGCAAGGTCGGCGTAATCGGCGCAGGACAAATGGGAAGCGGTATCGCGCATGTATGCGCATTGGCAGGGTATGACGTCCTCCTGCACGATATTTCCGAAGAACGCATCAAAGCAGGACTTGCCACCATCAATGGCAACATGACCCGTCAGGTTTCCAGTGGACGCATCACAGCCGAAGAACGTGAAGCCTCACTTGATCGCATCCAGCCTGCTGTCACGCTTGATGCTTTCGAAACGACTGATCTCGTCATTGAAAGCGCCAGTGAAGACGAAGCCATTAAACGCAAGATTTTTGCCGATCTCTGCCCGCACCTTCGTGCCGACGCCTTGATCGCAACCAACACCTCGTCGATCTCGATCACACGGCTGGCCTCCTCAACCGATCGTCCCGAAAAGTTCATCGGCCTCCACTTTATGAATCCAGTACCAGTAATGGAGCTGGTCGAACTCGTGCGCGGCATCGCAACGGACGACGAAACTTTCGACACCGTTCGCGCCATGACCAAAACGCTTGGAAAGAAAGTCGCGAACGCCGAAGATTTCCCGGCCTTCATCGTCAATCGCATCCTTCTGCCCATGATCAACGAAGCTGTCTATGTGCTCTACGAAGGCGTCGGCTCGGTCGAAAGCATCGACAAGGCTATGCGCCTCGGCGCAAACCATCCGATGGGCCCGCTACAACTTGCCGATTTTATCGGTCTCGATACCTGCCTTTCCATTATGCAGGTTCTTCACGATGGATTGTCAGACTCCAAATATCGTCCCTGCCCGCTTCTCGTAAAATACGTCGAAGCTGGCTGGCTTGGACGCAAGACCCAGCGCGGCTTTTATGACTATCGCGGCGAAAAGCCTGTCCCGACGCGCTAGACTAAAGTCTCCTTACTGACAATTTCCACATATACGGCTTGACAGCTTTCGTGGTCGAAATATCCTGAGCGGCTTCGCAATCGGCGAGGCTTTGAAGGATCACAAGCCATGTCGGATGAAAGCGAAGCACTCCACCAGATCGAACAAAACCGCGCCCGCTGGGACGAAGTCGTCGACATTCACGTCGCCTCAGATTTCTACCGCGTCGCCGAATTCAAGGCCGGACACTCGACTCTCGATCCCATCGTCCGTTCTGAGCTGGGTGATGTCGCAGGCCAGAAAATCCTGCATCTACAGTGTCATTTCGGCCTCGACACAATGTCTCTTGCCCGCCTCGATGCAAAGGTGACGGGGCTCGACTTCTCGCCGAAAGCCATTGCCGCCGCACGTAAACTCGCCGAAGAAACCAATATCAATGCACGTTTTGTCGAAGGTCGCGTCGAACAGGCACCCGATCTCGCAGGCACCGACTTCGATATTGTTTTCACTAGCTGGGGTGTTCTGGTCTGGCTTCCCGACATAAGCCTATGGACGCAAACAATCGCCAAATGTCTGAAACCCGGCGGACGCTTCTATATGGCGGAGGGTCATCCAATCCTCTGGATTTTCGAAGACCAACAGGAGACCTATCTCGACAACCTCAACGTCGTTCGCTCCTACTTCCTCGAAGGCCCGCAGCGCTGGGAAAATCCCTTCGATTACGCCGAACCGTCCGTCTCGCTGAAACATCACCAGTCAAACGAATGGCAGCATGGTCTCGGCGAGGTGGTAACGGCACTGGCTGATGCAGGCTTACGTATCGACTTCCTGCACGAACACGACAGTCTCGTCTGGCCCGGCATCCCCGGAATGATCGACAATGGCCAGCGCGAATACAGAGCGCCCGAAGGCGCTCCCCGTCTGCCCTTCGCCTATTCGATCAGTGCCCGTAAGATTTGATCGCCGCCTGCATCAAGGCCTTGGCCTCCGGTGTGTTCCATTCGGCCGGCCCGACGATGCGTCCAAGCTCCTCGCCCTTCGCCGAGAGCAATACGGTGGTCGGAAGCCCATATCCCTTCATCTGGAAATTCGCGCGCGAGGTCGGGTCGTTATAAAGCGCCAGATGAGTAGCATTGATCGACTTCAAAAAGCTGCGAGCATCTTCCAGCCCATCCTTATCGACACTCAAGGCCAGAACCTGAAACTTGTCGCTGCCCATTTCGCCCTGTAGCGCGTCCAACGTCGGCATTTCTTCGCGGCAAGGCACGCACCAGCTCGCCCAGAGGTTCAAAAGCACCACATGACCCTTGAAATCCGACAAATGTACCTTTTTGCCGTTCCCGTCCTGAAATTCGAGGTCCGGTACAGGCTGAGGCGTATCATGAGGGCGAAAATTGGCAACCTGCCCCACAGCATAGGCACTGAGCGGCGATCCGCCTGCCGGACCATTATGCAAAGGATTGATTTCAGGTCCGACGATCAAGTATACCGCCCCAAGAATGACAAGGCCTATTCCCGTAAAAAGTGCGATAAGCTTTGGATGAAACTCAAACATCGGGTGTCCCCCAGCAATTCCTCGGGGCGCGTCCGGGTACTTGGACCCAGAGAACCCTAGATGAGCAATAAAATGTGGGGCGGCCGATTTGGCGAAGGCCCCGACAAGATTATGGAGGAAATCAATGCCTCCATCGGCTTCGATCAACGTTTTTTCGCCCAGGACATCCGGGGCTCGAAAGCGCATTGCGCCATGTTGGCCGAAACAGGAATTATCTCAAAACCCGATGCTGACAGGATCATCACGGGCCTCGATTCCATCCTCAAGGAGATAGAGGAAGGACGCTTCACCTTCAAGCGTGAGCTTGAGGACATTCACATGAACATTGAGTCACGTTTGGCGGATCTGATCGGCGCCACAGCTGGCCGCCTCCATACGGCGCGCTCACGCAACGATCAGGTTGCCCTCGATTTCAAACTCTATATCCGCGACACCATCGATCATCTCGACGATCAGCTCGCCGACCTCCAATTGGCGCTCGTCGAAAAGGCCGAGGCGCATGCCGCCACCATCATGCCGGGCTTCACGCATTTGCAGACGGCTCAGCCCGTGACGTTCGGTCACCATTGCCTCGCTTATGTGGAAATGGCGGCGCGGGATCGCGGCCGTCTGGCAGACGCCCGCAAAAGACTCAACGAAAGCCCGCTCGGCTCAGCAGCACTCGCCGGCACGTCTTTCCCCATCGACCGTAATCGCACCGCCAAAGAACTCGGATTCGATGGCCCCACCCGCAATTCGCTCGACAGCGTCTCGGATCGCGATTTCGTGCTTGAGACCCTGAGCGCGGCTGCCATTGCGGCAACGCATCTTTCACGCCTTGCTGAAGAAATCGTCGTCTGGTCGACTTTCGGCTTCAACTTCATACGCCTCACCGACGGCTTCACCACCGGCTCATCCATCATGCCGCAAAAGCGCAATCCGGACGCCGCCGAACTCGTACGCGCCAAATCCGGTCGCGTCATTGGCGCGCTGACGTCGCTCCTCATTGTCATGAAGGGCCTACCGCTCGCCTATTCCAAGGACATGCAGGAAGACAAGGAAGCGGCCTTCGACGCGCTTGACGCCCTGTCGCTGTCCCTGGCCGCCATGACTGGCATGGTCTCGACCCTGACCGTCAACGAGGAAGCCATGCGCGCCGCCGCCTCGCGCGGCTTCTCCACGGCGACCGATCTCGCCGATTGGCTCGTTCGCGCGCTTGGGCTGCCTTTCCGGCAAGCACATCACGTCACCGGCACGCTTGTCGCCATGGCTGAAAAGAAAGGCGTCGACCTCGACCTACTGACACTCGATGAGATGCAGAGCGTTGAACCCGGTATCACCGAGGAAATCTATTCCGTGCTCGGCGTCGATAATTCCGTGGCAAGCCGCACGAGCTTTGGCGGCACGGCCCCCGACAATGTGCGCGCCGCAGCCGCCAAATGGCGTGAATTGCTTGGCGGCAAAGCATAAGCTAACGCAGAATGGACGATACCCGGAACCGGGCAAGAGGGAGCGAGATCACATGACCCGTCAGACAACACTAGCGGTTACTGCCTTTGCCATGGTGCTTGCTCTCGGCGCCTGTGGCCGAAAGGGTAATCTCGAACCGCCGCCCGGCGTCAGCCCGGATATGGCAACGACATCCACAACCGGATGCCCTCAAACAAATGCCGATACGTCCAAGCCGATCGACGCCAATCCCGGCGGTGCTGAATCGGGCAATCCCAACCGCATGGACCAAAACGAACTACCGCCCTGCTAGTTTTTTCGTGACACGAAAGCCGACCCCTCGATGAACCACTTTGAGTATCAAAACGGCCAGCTCTGCGCCGAAGGTGTTTCGGTTGCCGATATGGCAGCCGAGGTCGGCACGCCCTTCTATTGCTATTCTTCGGCCACACTGGCGCGCCATGCGCGTGTTTTCCTTGATGCGTTCAAGGGCCAACCGGCGCGCCTCTGCTACTCGGTCAAGGCAAACTCAAATCTGGCCGTCATTGCCACGCTTGCAGCCGAAGGCGCTGGTGCCGACATCGTCTCGGAAGGTGAATTGCGCCGCGCGCTCGCCGCAGGCATTGCCCCTTCGCAAATCGTCTTTTCCGGCGTCGGCAAAACAGCCAGAGAACTCTCGTATGCGCTTGAGGTTGGAATCGATCAGTTCAACGTTGAAAGCGAACCCGAGCTCGAACTTCTCGCAAAGCTCGCCGCAGAACGCAATGTGGTCGCCAACGTTGCCATCCGCGTCAACCCGGACGTCGACGCGCTGACACACGAGAAGATCGCGACAGGCAAGGCAGAAAACAAATTCGGCATTTCCTGGAAGCGTGCGCCCGCTGTCTATAAGCGTGCGGCCGAACTTCCCTCGATTGCAGCCATTGGCATCGACGTCCACATCGGTAGCCAACTGACCTCACTCGAGCCCTTCGAAGCCGCCTTCAAGCGCGTCGCGGGAATGGTCGAGGAGCTGCGCCGCGAAGGTCACGCCATTTCGCGCATCGACATGGGCGGCGGCCTCGGCATCCCCTATCGCGGCGACAACGACGTTCCTCCGCATCCGGATGAATATGCCGCTCTTGTCAAGCGCACTGTCGGCCATCTCGGCTGCGAGCTCACCTTCGAACCGGGACGCATGATCGTCGGTAATGCGGGCATTCCCGTCTCCCGGGTGATTTATGTGAAGGAAGGCGATGACCGCACCTTCCTCATCGTCGATGCCGCCATGAACGATCTGATCCGTCCGACGCTTTACGAAGCCTTCCACGAAATTCGCACCGTGGAAGAACACCCCGATGCCGAACAGGTCACCTACGACATCGTCGGTCCGGTCTGCGAAACAGGCGACTATATGGCGAAAGCCCGCAGCTTGCCGCGCCTGAAGGCTGGCGACCTGATCGCCATAATGTCCGCGGGCGCCTATGGGGCCGTTCAAGCCTCAACCTACAATACGCGCCCCTTGGTGCCGGAAGTTCTGGTGCATGGAGACGAGTTCGCTGTCATACGCGCCCGCCCTGACTATGACGAAATTCTCAGGCAGGATAAGATTCCACTCTGGCTCTAGCCGGACAAATCATCAGCGCGCTAAGGGGCCTCAACTCCGGTTCGGCGCCCAAAGGCAGATCGGCACATCAGGTTGAACGGCAGCGAGAATAAAATTTCGCAAAACCAGTCAACATCCGCCTCATCAGGCGGTCGCAGCCTGCCATCGCGCATCGAACGGCGTATCCGCCTTGCGCGCGTGCTTCTGGTCTGGGAACGGCTCTGGTCCGGTCTCTGGGCCGCTGCCTCCCTGTTCGGCCTGTTGATCGCCGCCGCCCTTTTCGGAGTCTTTGAGAACCTGCCACTGGGCGCCCATTGGGCCTTGCTTGCTGCATTCTCAATCCTGATCGTAACAGCCCTCTGGAACGGCCTCAGAAGCTTCAACCTGCCCAACCGCACGGAGGCCCTCCAGCACCTCGAAACCGCCTCAGGCCTCGCCCACCACCCCCTGAGCGCCTATGAAGATACACCTGCACCAGGCTCTGGCGACGACGCCCTTTGGCAGGCCTATCAGAACTGGGTCGCAACCCGGCTTCACAGACTGAAGATCGGCTTTGTCACCCCCGGCCTCTCTCTGCGCGATCCTTACGGCCTCCGGGCCATTGTCATTCTCCTGCTCGTCATCGGCTTTGTCGGTACCGAGCCTGGTCAGAGCACCCGTATCGTCGATGCCTTTTTCCCCGGTTCCGGTTCCGCGGGCGCCATCACGATTGAAGCCTGGATTACTCCACCGGGATATACCGGGAAACAGCCGATCTATCTGGAGCAGGGAGGTGAAGCCGCCAATCCCGACTTCAAACCCGTCGGACCAAAGGACACCATCAAGATACCGGTCGGCAGCATCCTGTCGCTTCGGGCCCATGGCCTTCGAGATGCGCCTTCGCTCGAAACCAGTGAAGCTGACCGCGGTCGCCCCGAACCGCTGACGAGCCTTGGCAGCGATAATTTCTCGATCGATACGAAAATCACTGCGTCAGCCGAATTTTCGCTGACGCAAGGTGGCCGCCTGTTGCGCGGATGGACAGTTGAAACGATTCCCGACCAGCCACCAACTATCGGCTTTGCGCAACCCCTTACCCAGACGGCATCTGGCAGCCTTCACTTCGCCTATAAAGTCAGCGACGACTATGGGGTGACAAAGGCGGAAGCACGCATTGCTCTTGTCAAACCTCCCGGCGCAAGCCTGCCGACGCCACCCGAATTCAGACATCTGACGGCGCGCGTTGCGCCGCCCGTCATAAACCTGCCGCTCAAGTCCCTTCACCCGAAGTCTGGTTCAGGCGACACCTATGTCGACCTGATGCCCCATCCCTGGGCGGGGCTTCCCGTCACGATCACATTGGTCGCCAAGGATGACGCCGGTCAGGAAGGAACAGCACCCCCCGTCACTTTCACGCTACCTGCCCGTAAATTCACAAAGCCTCTCGCCGCCGCCATCATCGAACAACGCCGCGCCCTAGCACTCAATCCAACATCCATCACACGTGTCGCACGAGTACTCAATGACCTGACTATCGACGGCGCGCGCTATATCCCCGAACCCGCCGTCTATATCAACCTTCGCGCGGCCTACTGGCGGCTGACACTCGCGACACGTGATTCCGATCTCGACGGAATTTACGACCTCCTCTGGGACGTTGCCCTGCGTATCGAGGATGGTGACATTTCCATCGCCGAGAGCGATCTGCGCCGCGCCCGTGATGCGCTTGCGGCAGCGCTTGCATCCGGCGCAGGCGAGGATGAAATCAATCAACTCCTTGCCGAATTGAAAGAAGCTTTCAAACGCTACATGGACGCCTTGGCCGCAAAAGGCCAAAATCCGGATCAGGCGATGATGGACAAATTTGCGCCGCAGGACGGACAAACCATCTCACGCGACCAACTCGAGAAAATGCTCGGACAAATCGCCGAGCTAGCAAAAAGCGGATCGCGACAAGAAGCTCAGAAAATGCTCGATCGCATGCAGGCGATCATGGAAAACATGCAAACGCCTAACCAAAACCGCGTGAGCGAAAGCGAAAAGGCGATGGCTCAGGCGGTGGACCGCATGAGCAAAATGATCGACAAGCAGCGCGCGCTAATGGACGAGACATTCCGCGAAAGCCACAAGGGCAATCCCGGTGAAAACGGCCCGTCTGGTTCGGACAGCAGCAACGGAAAGAATGGCCAAAAGCTGCAGACATTGAAAGACGCGCAGGAAAAGTTGCGTAGCGATTTCCAGTCACTTCTGAAAGACCTGGAGAAAACAGGCGTCGATGTCCCCAAAGCGCTCGGAGAAGCTGGCAAGCAGATGGAAAAAGCCGAAGAGCGCCTTGGCGATGGTCGCGCTGATCGCGCCACGCTGTCTCAGGGGCAGGCGATCAAGAGTATGCGCGATGGCGCACAGGGTCTTGTCGACAAGCTTGCCAAAAGCATGATCGGACAGCGCGGACAATCCCGATCGGGTCGAGGCAGCGGAACTGACCCGCTTGGACGTGGTGGCAGCCCGACGACGGAAGGCAACAACAATGTCCCCGATCAAATCGAGCGACAGCGCGCACGTAGCATTATTGAAGAATTACGTCGCAGAGCCAGTGAATTAGGCAGACCCAAGGTCGAGCTCGACTATCTCGACCGACTCCTCAATCAGTTCTAGCTCAAGAAGCCTGGCGCCTGTTCAGGACCGCGTCGATCCTTTCGACAAGCTCATCAAGCGTGAAGGGCTTGAGCAGAATATCCTGTACAATCGCTTCGATGCCGTAAGTACGCTCACGCTGATCCGAATAACCCGTCATCAGCATGATGAAAATACCCGGCGCATCGCGCGAGGCCGACAGAGCAAGCGAAATGCCATCCATAACCGGCATCAGAATATCGGTCAGCAAGAGATCATATCTGACGCCATTGGCAGGTGCTGTACGCAATTTCGCCAGCGCCTCGCTTCCGTCCGTCACAGCATCCACCTCATGGCCGACGCCACGCAGCGCACGCGTGATGAAATCACGCACGCTCGCTTCGTCTTCAGCCAACAGAATGCGTGCCATCGCCTAATCTTCCACCACACCCACAAAGGGCAGTTGCCTCCAGGCATGGGCCGCGTCCATGCCATAACCGACAACAAATTTGTCGGGGCACTCAAAGCCGACAAAGTCCGCCTTCATCGAAACGGCCAGCTTGCCCGGCTTTTCAAGCAACACACAGGTTTTTACCGAACGCGCCTGACGCGACAGCATCAGATCTTTCGCAAAAGACAGTGTACGTCCTGACTCAAGGATATCATCAACGATCAACACCTGGCGACCGGCGATTTCAACATCGACATCGCGAGAAATCGTCACTTCACCCGCGGATTTCCTGCCGGCGCCATAGCTCGAGAGAGTGATAAAATCCATATCCGGCGTCCCGCCAGCCATATGCAGGGCTCGCAACAGATCAGCGGCAAAGATAAAACTTCCCTTGAGGACGGAGATCACAAGAAAGTCACGCCCCATGTCTCCAACGATTTCCGACGCCAAAGCAGCAACGCGGCTTGCCAACCGATCCGCATCGAAAAGGACGGAAACAGGGAAATCAGGAGAATGACCGCTCATGGCGCGTCAGGGATGGGCTGACGCGGCAGCATCTTCCGACGCAGGCTCAGATGCAGGAGCGGAAGCCGTGTTCGCCTGCGCTTTTGTTGTCTCATCACCGGCCTTGAAGGCCTCATTCGCTACCGGCTCCTCGCCGGGTTCGACAAATCGCACTTCCAGATCACGCGCACCGACCGGCGGGCTGGAGAGCCGCGTGACGAAACTTGCCTTTTCCTTGGGCTTCAGTTCCGGCTCTGCAAGCGCAAAGGTCCAGTGATAGAGCTCCTTCTGCTTGTCATCGAGCAACGCCACACGCACGCGGGGTATGGCCTTGGTCTCATCACTGACATTCACCACCTGCCCCTTGATGGCAAGAACAGGAAGCCCGTTTTCGTCCTGACGCTCATAGGATACTTGCGCGAGCTCAAAACCCACAAGATTGATCGGTGCACCTGCCGCTTCATAAAGCTTCGCAGTTGCAGGCCAGAAGGTTGCGATATCACGGCGATATTGCACGACTCCATAAATCGACCCAGCTACGAAAAGCACGAGCGCCGCCCAACCGATAGTCCCAACAACGCGACCGCGCCTCATCGAAGCGACATCGTTCAGATAGTTGCGCAATTTGCCGCCAGTAACCGATTGGTCTTGGACGACATCTCGAGGCTTAGCGGGCGTCGCGGAAATCTTTGGATCGTCAGTCGAGCCCTTATTCTCCGCCACCTTGTCCTCGACCGCACCAGAAGTTTCAGCGGACTCGTCCTTGACCTCGCTCTGGGGCTCGACCGGAGGCGTCTTCGGTTTCGCAGGGGTCGCAGTATTAAAAAGCGGCTTTTGCCCCACCGAAGATTCACGCAGCGGCTTGGACACTGCAGCCCCTCCGGCGGCATCGGCAGATTTCGACTTGCTCTGGTCTGCAGATCCTTCACCCGCGCTCCCCAGATCACTGGGCGGTGCCTGATGCCAACTGTTGCCACATTTGACGCAACGCACCTTGCGGCCAGAAGGCGCAAAAGTACTCGCATCCACCGGATAGCGTGCTGAACAGGACGGACAGGTGATAATCATCCGGGTCAAGGCTGCCATAAACATACGAAAGCGCTATACGCACCAAAATTGCCAAACGCTCTTTCAGCGCCCGAGCATGAATTTCCAACAGCCTATTGAAACGCGATCTATGGTTAAAGTCGGGTTAAATATCCCTCCCTCAAAGCCATAATCTTTCGCAATTCGCCACGGAAGCAGGCCTCAAAATCCGCCTTCCATGATACCTTGCCCTGCATGATTCGTTTCGAAAATGTCGGCATGCGCTATGGCATGGGACCGGAAGTCCTGCGCGATGTGAGCTTTCACCTCGCGCCGGGCTCGTTTCATTTTCTGACGGGCCCCTCGGGCGCAGGCAAAACCTCCCTGCTGAAGCTGATGTTCATGGCATCGCGCCCCTCGCGCGGACTGATCACCATGTTCGGCCGTGATATTTCAACACTCAAGCGCGCCGAACTACCCGACATCCGCCGACGTGTCGGGGTCGTCTTTCAGGAATTTCGCCTCCTCGACCACCTGACGACCTATGAAAACGTCGCTTTGCCACTCAAGGTCCAAGGGCGCAGCGAAGCGAGCTATAAGGCGGATGTTCAGGAACTGCTCGCTTGGGTCGGTCTGGGAAAACGCATGCAGGCACGCCCGCCGACGCTATCAGGCGGCGAAAAGCAACGCGCCGCCATTGCCCGCGCCGTTGTCGCCCAACCGGACCTCTTGCTGGCAGACGAACCGACAGGCAACGTCGATCCGGAGATGGGTCGCCGCCTCTTGCGTCTGTTTATGGAACTCAACCGGCTGGGAACATCGATCCTCATTGCCACCCACGACCATGCGCTGGTCGAGGAAGCGGGCGCTCCCGAGCTTATGATCAATGGCGGGAGGCTCACGATCCGTGACTAATCCCCAAGCCAATCAGCAAGACGACGCCGAAAGCGTCTATACCGAACGCCGCTCGCTGGGTACCGCGATCCATGCGCTGTTGGTCGAAACCCGCAGCGTCATGCCTGCGGCGGGCTCGACCGGCCTGCCGCTTGTGCTCGTCATCGCCGCCATGTGCTTTCTGGCAAGCCTCGCGCTTGGCGCCGCCCTTTCAGTTGCAGACGTTACCGCGAGCTGGACACGCGATCTTTCGGGCGCACTGACGATTGAAGTCAAGCCATCCGACGCCATGACGCCCGACGCTCAGATGAGCGCCGCACTCGAATTATTGACGTCAACGCCAGGAGTCCTCTCCGCCCGCGCGCTGAGCAAGGCCGACATTACCGCGCTGCTTGAGCCCTGGCTCGGCCAGGGTAACGTCACCGACGACCTGCCTCTGCCCAATCTCATCGACGTGCGGATCGATCCCAATTCGCCGCCCGAT
>Ga0098044_1001426_pt1 | contig 12545 bp, 28 predicted proteins | sample 10_taG_FD_75053 | JGI IMG/M metagenome (GOLD analysis project Ga0098044, IMG submission 75053) | Marine viral communities from the Subarctic Pacific Ocean - 10_ETSP_OMZ_AT15264 metaG | ecosystem: Environmental > Aquatic > Marine > Oceanic | place: Pacific Ocean | collected 2015-01-16 | reverse complement strand
TATGTCGGATAAAAAAGAATTAACAAAAAAACAACAAAAAGAATTAGAAAGACTATTGATACCAATAGTAGAAGAAGCTATTAGTGTTAAGTTAGACTATGAAGAAAATCCATCTAACTTAGATAGTGGTAGTATTGTAGGAGTACATCAGAATAGTTCTTTATTAAATAACTTAGACGAAGAGTTATCAGATATAGCATATAATGTACAACCAAAAAGTTCAAGTATAAATACTTGGGGTGATGACGATTGGGCAACACCACAAGAGGAGAAATAAAATGGTCATGAAAACGATAATAAAACTCATGGAGTGGAAGATAAAATTGCTAACTCTAATAAAAAACAAACTTGGGAAATTGATTAAGGAGAAAAAATAATGGATGAATGGATACTATTTACAATAGGATTATTAATTGGTAGTGTAAGTGGAGTACTGATTATGGCACTATTAAGTATACGTAGATACAGTAATATGGAAAGTGAGATTATGGATTTAAGAACTCAAAGAAAATTATTAAGAGATGAGTTGGTTAAGAAGCAAACGAAACCAAAGCCTCGTAAATATAGAAAGAAAAAATTAAATGTCTGATTTGGGAGATTTACACGACTACGAGAATAAACCAAAGAAAAGAAATCCTTTTCGTAGTAAACCAATACCAAAGAGTAGGATAGAGTGGGCGATTAGAAGTACCTTGTCTATATCAGCCGCCGCTAAATACATTGGTGTGAGTTATAACACATTCAAGAAGTACGCCAAAATGTATGACTTATTTGAAGACAATAAGAATCAAAGTGGTAAAGGTATTACAACTAAAGGTAATACGGGTTGGGGTGTAAAGATACAAGATTTATTTAGTGGTAAACATCCTAACTATCCACATTGGAAACTACAAGAGAGAGTAATAAGAGATGGTTATTTAAAACAAGAGTGCTCTAATTGTGGTTATGATGATTATAGAGAGTCGGATATGAGAGGGCCATATTTAATATGTTTCCTAGATGGTGACCCAAAGAACCACGAGTTAGATAATTTACACCTATTATGTTATTGTTGTTTCTTTATAATGAAACCAACTGGTAAAATGATAACAACACCAAAAAATGTTACACTATTACGTAAAAAGCTTGAAGAAGTGTGGGAAGAAAACGAAGAGGAATAATATTTATCTATATAAGAACGGAGACCCATCTTGAATCAAGCCGATAGAAAAGAATTTGATATAATACATAATAAGATAGATAATATATCTAAAACCGTAAATGAAATAAAGGTTACAAGTGAAGGTCAACACGAGATGTTAAGACAAGACATCAAGTTCGTGAAAGAAAATTTATTTAATCCACATGAAGGCTTATGGGCCGAAACAAAACAAAATACACAGTTTAGGGAATCAACTTCAAAGTGGAGAGGTGTTATAGGTACTGGTTTTGTAGCGTTATTAATCAAACACGTATGGGATATATTCAAACCATAAATGAATATAATGATACCGATATTACTAATACTATCTATAGATGGGATTAGACGTTATTTATCTTACTACAAAACATACAATGATTCAGACAAGAAAGACTATGCGATTAGATTATTTTTACTTATTAGTATAACAACTTACCTTCTTTTCTTTCAATAAAAAGACTCGTTCTAGAGTTAGTTAAAAAAATTTTTCATTAAATTAAACTTTGTTATATATATTTTTATAAGGGTCATCCCGTAGTAAGACTCTTAACAACCGAATTAGTTAGAAAAGATTAGTATGAAAAAAGTTTTTATATCATTGTTATTATGTACATCTATATTGAGTACACCAACAACCAAACCAACATTGATTATATTGAAATGGGAATCCTCCGAAATCCTATCGGATTCCGAAGGTAAAAATCCTATCAATATCAATCCTTTCAACACCAATTCCATATGGAAATATAAGCTCCAACATCATTATATTGAAGAGTCTAGTTATGTAATTCGTCAAGTAGATGAAGATAGCTTTGAGGTACTTCATGTTAAGTAATATCGCTATCATAGTTAAGAACATATCTTTAATCATCTATTATAAAACAACGGCTATATCAAATACATTCGTTGAGTATCTTAGAAGATGGATAGAAGATTATAGAAGATACATTGATGAACCCCGTTACGAATATGAAGATAGTAGTTATGATGAATATTCATTGGATCGAGATTGTTGGGGCCATCCAAGAAAGTAAAATACCATGATAACCAATGCCATAAGGGAACAGCTTGACAACTTAAAGAAAATCGTCCACATTACATTACAGATGGTAGTGGCGTGTCTTATAGGACTTGAAGTAGCTATCCCACCTAACCCATATAAAAATCAACTCATTTTCAGTCTTGTCGTGTTAATATGTCTTAAACACGATATTCCAAAAAAGATACTCAAAAAACTAGATAAGTAATATATTTATACATAAGTCTCTCCCGTGTAATGAGGACTTATGTGATTGGTACAATACTTACAATACTCGGTATACTCTATTGGATATGGCTCCTTAAATATATAAGGAAACGTTAATAGACATTTCTGAAATAGGTAGATAAAAACTTTTCTTCTCTTGATATTCACTCTCTGATAGTATCTTCCATTATAATCCACAATTCCCCCCTATTACCCACTTTCTGATATACATTTATATTGGAATGGTCAAAAATTAATTTGTCTAATGATTGGAAAGCCCTTGTTCGTATCTCTCTAGACGAAGCTTTTTCTCATATGACCTTTTGACAGAGCCAAGTATCAAATCCAAACCTTTTTTTTGTATGACATTATGACAGGCTAGTCTATTCTACCTACTCAACCCTCTATTATGGGGGTTTTTTTGTAGCTATTTTTCAATGAAATGTGACTAGCCGTAAAAAAGCTCTTGACTTTGTTGATTAATTGTCGTATATTATATACATTGAATGGTATAGCTTAGTCATGCCATAAGAAGGCTACAACCTATAATATACGAAATAAGCAGTATACAAGTCAAGTGCTTTCTTGCCAGTTACTGGCCATGGTGGTAATGTAGGAATCGGAACTAAAAAGCTTCGTTATTTTGAAAAAAGCTCTTGACCCGTATAGGTTAGGCGTGTTATATTATAGTATAAATAAAGGAATTAAATGTTAGATTTAGATAAAATAGACTTTAAAACTACTGATGTGGACGTTGATGAGGACGGCCTTATGTGGTTAATAGAGGAAGATGAGTGGAAATCTGTAGCCGAAGAGGTGGCTATGGAAGATATTGAAGACGAGTTTAATGAATTGCTTGAAAATAATTAAAATAGCTCTTGACCCGTATACTATTTGTGTTGTATATTTAGGTATGATGTTGATATTGAAATTACTCTTTTAACCACGCTTCTCTTCTCAGAGATATAAACCGAAGAAGTGGGTTGATTCGGATGACAAAAAGAATTCGTGGTTTCGTCCTTTCTACGATAATTTGAAAGGGTGGTGGGTTTGAGAGTGACTACCTATTTGGAACTCTCAAAGAATTGTACAGACCTCACAAGAGGAACGAGTTGTAATAGTACTACTACAATAGATGGCTGGGTTCGAATCCCAGGTGAGGTTCTATAGAGAGGGCCGTGAGGCAGTCAATTGACTTGAATCGTAAGAATACCACCTCTCAAAAATTTAAATAGGAGGCTTCGGTCATCTAAGTAATACTTATTATTAAATAACAAGCCCGTGAGATAAAAAGATTTTACCTATGAATAAACAAATAGACCCATTCGAATTAGACAGTATGATAATAAAAGAGATAGTACATGATATTATATCAGGTACACTTTTGTTAAACGCTGATGATGAAACACTAGATATGATGTTAGTACACATCTGGGAGATGAAAGAATACTTCCAGAGTATCGGCGTAACGATAGGTGAAAGTTAACTCAAGCATGACTATATGACAGTACCCCCCGCATTAAGTCGTGATTCCAGAAGTATGACAATCTGTCACACCGCTCTGACTCGTTCGCATGTAGAGGTAAGCTTTTGACCTATAGGTTTTAATAAACATTAGTATCACAAGTGATAGACAATAGCTAATAATAAATAAAAAAGATGTTAGATACCATTATACCTATACTAATACTAATCCTTACTGGAGTAGGAATAACTAAGTTGAATAAAAAGACTAGACCTGAGTATGTAAAGAATTATAGTTTTAAACGTGATTTTATAAGAGAGAATAAGAAGTTAGTATTTTGGTTTTGTTTAGTATTATTCCTTATGTTACGTACACATTGTTAAATGATAAACAAGCAAACAAAACTAATATATTTTCTTTTACTTACTCTAACTGTTTGTTATCTATTAATGATAAGTTTTATAATATATGAAAAAATTTAATTAAACTAACGGAGTTATAATGTTAAATGAAAAAATCGTAAAAGAGCTTGAAAACATCGAATCACAGTTAAACGAGGATACACCGAATATAAGTGATATTCGTGTAGATGTTGCTCTTCTAATTAAAGAACTTGATGAACCACATTATGTAAGTGGATGTGGTGGACAAAAGAATGTAACTAATCTTGAGGACATTCAGATAGATGGTTGTTAAAGGTGTTAATATTTTATCCAAGGTTATCTAACGAAAATGTACTTTGGAGTTGTGATAACTGTAATGATACAGCAGAAGTATCTTGTACGGATACTAACGCTGTTGCATTGGTTTGTATGTGTGATAGACAAGTACATCCTGAGTGTAATAGAAAATGGTATTATGAAGGGTTATATTGGAATTATAAAAGGAATAGAAATATTTAAAAAGTAATGAAAAAGATTATATTAAAAATAGACGATAGTGTAGTAAATAAGTTAAGATCAGCACTTTCAACTAAAATGATGTGTGGAAATTATGCAGGTATCCTTGATACATTTGTAAAAAGATTAATTGATCATATAGACGAAGATAAGGAAGAATGGAAAATTGAAAAAAATAAGTAATTATGTTTGAACACTTAGCTAATTATTTTTTATTTTACGGAGCTTTTATTATAATTATTCTTACATGGATAGTTGAAACAAATTGGTTCTGGACTATGATAGGTTTAAATAAAAAGAAAAACATTAAAGATATTAAACATAATAACAGAAATTGGTATGGTGGTAAATAACAAAAAATTAGCAAAGTATTTACGAAAAGAGATGGAAACACAAGATGAAGTGAATACCACATTTCATTTAATCAAAGTTCCGACTCAAGATGATTTAGAATATTGGATTCAAGGATTTCAATCAAGAAAGTGTGTAGGTCATTCTGAATGGTCGGATACCTGGCAAAAGAATATATGGATTTCAGATTATGAAGAAGATTAGACACGGTAAATTACCAATAAAATTATTTGAGGAAAAATGAAATATATAAACAAACTAACAGATTTATTTATTAAACTATCACTACCGAATGTTAAAGCTAAATATAAAAAACGTGGTATCAAGTGGACTAAAAAGATTGAACAGAAACAAATACTCAGATTCAAATCTACTTTACCAGTTATGTATTGGTATGGAATTATGTGGTTAAGTGCTGTTATGTTACCAGAGAATGTATTAAAAGCAATTCCATCAGAGATACCTATAGGAGTGTTTTTCTTACTAGTTATATGGGGAATTAATAATTACTTTGGGTGGGTTAGAATAAAATGATTAAGTATATAAAGTGGATTATATTTAGTATGATCAGTTGTACTGGTGCCCCAATACACAATCAAGTTATACATCATGGTGTTATAGATTACTATGAACTAATAGAACCATTAGGTACTAAACACTTATATAGAGTAGAACCTATTGTGGGTAAGTCATACTATTGTATTAATCATGAAGCACCAGAGATTATCTATAAATTAGATTCTGATAGTATATTAACTAAAAGAGTTAGACGATGGGTTATACCTAAATGAAAAAATTAATATTAAGGAATTATATATTATGCGTGTAGCATTTATTTATCTATTCTATGTATGGTGTTTCTTACTATCCATATGTCAAGCACAGAATGTAAAAGAAAAGTGGTCTGCTGAATCAGTAACATTATTCACTACATGGGCTTCATTGAGTGTATTAGATGCTAGACAAACTTTTCATATGGAAGAGTTTCGTAAGTACTATGATGATTTAGAACCAATATCTTATGCACACGAAGTTAACCCACTTATAGGAAAGAATCCAACAAAAGATAGAGTAGTTATGGTTAAAGTATTAAGTGGTGCTTTAACTTATTATGGTTTAAATAAGATGAAAGAAAAGAATAGGAAGAAAGCGTTAATTGGATTTAATGTATTTTATTTTATTGTAGTATTACATAACGCATCATTAGGGTTAAAGGGATAAGTAAAATGATTGATAAGAAAGCACATAATTGGTTACCAGAAGATTTACAAAATGCTATCAATACATTTATAGAACAATTTAATATTATGGAAGAATATGATTTAGATTCTATACCAACTGAATATCTTAAAGGACTTTTTAAAACAATGAGTAAGTATCCACAATATAATAGTGTGTTATTAGATTTATTAGAAATGGTAAAGAATGAAAAAGATTAAACACTTAAAAGAATATAGTGAGTTTTTTGGTGGTATACTAATGGCGTTATTATTCGCACTTTATGTATATTACTCTAAATGGCAAATAAAGGGATGGGAATGAAAGGTGACAAATTAGAAGTTGGTGATTACGTAATACCAACAGTACAAGGTATTATGGAACTAGGTGAACCACCATATAAAATAATAGAAGTGAATGATGGTATGTATACTGTCGTTCAAAAAATAGGTACACACGAACATATAATGAAACTACCAACAGAAAGATTACGAAAGGTATAGTGATAGATAGTTTAAAACGTAAACGTATTATAAAAGAAGGCACTAACAAAGAAATTCTTTGGTTGTTTTTAGAAGAAGATTTAGAATTAAGAACAGAGATAGAACATTACTTAGATAAAGGTTATAAGATTAACGCTATTAAATATTTGAAAAGTCATACTGAAAATCTTACAGCGTCTTCAGACCCACCTATATGGCCTAATGATAAGTTTCCTTCCTTACGAGAATATAAAGATACCATTGATAGGTATAGTATACGTTATAGAATTACTAAGAAGATAGAACTCTTACGAGATAGAATAGAGAAGTGGTGTAAGTTAAATGGTTATGATAGAATGGGTTATCAAAAAGAAGTAAAGGATGATAAAACTGGTGAATGGACATATAGGTATTCTGATTGGCAGATGGTTGATGATCAGTATGGTACTATGATTAATGATTGGGATTGGTTACCACATCCTAAACAATATAAAATATATAATAAGTTATGGAAACGATATATTATTAGAAATGCTTATATAAAAAGTAAATACGAAGCGTAATTGAAATACAATGAAACCAAAAAATAAATTAACTTCACTAATAGATAGTATAATTATTGATATGATACTTGACCATTATAATACACAAAGTGCTACAGGACGTAAAGAATCGTTAAGTGGTGATGACTTTCAAGATATAGTAAATGAAGCAAAAAAAATATACTTTAGAAAAATACTAATAGAAAAAGAACCAGGAATTGCCTAATGAATATGAAAATAAAAAACATAACAGAAGAAGAAGCTAACCATTACTGGATGAAATGGTTATACTACTATGGTGGGGCTAGTGATGTAGTTTCACTACAAGAATATGTAGAAAATTATGATTCAGATGATTATGGAGATATAGATAAATATGATTCTTCTGTATGTCCGTGTGTTATGTGTTTTGAAGAGGATATAGAATGATTGATGTATCGTCACATAAAAACGTAGAAAACGTAATTCGTTTCTTTCTATCTTATCTACCACCAAGAGGTGCAGAATCTATACTAGATGTAGGTGGTGGAAGTACTGCACCATATAAGGGTGTATTACAAACTCGTTGTAAGAAGTATAGAAACTTAGATATTAGACTTGGTGATAGAGTTGATTACCATCAAGATATAGTCGAGGGTACAGACTTTAAAGATAAAGAATGGGATTGGGTTTGGTGTTCTGAAACACTTGAACACGTACCACAAGAGTATATGAAAACATTTGTAGATGAGGTTTGTAGAATAAGTAAGAACATTGTTTGGACTTTTCCTCTACCACACGCTCCAGCCTTTACGGATGACCCAGGGCATAGTGAAGTAATAGTTGATATGAAATCTTATGAAAAGGACTTTGTTGTATTCGATAAGACAACAAAAACTGGTAAAGGTATATGGATATTCGCTAGAAAAGATAAAGAAATAGAAATAGATAATAGAGGTATTCATCAAGAAGGTTATACAGTAGATAACTTACCATTTATAATTCGTAACTATAAATGTTATAGAAAAGAAGATGAAAGTATGCTTTGGAATTTCGATACACCTTTAAGATACAAACATAATATAGATAAATTTTTTTAAGGAGAAATAAAATGAATTTAAAATTCAGTTTAGTTATATTGATGTTTTTGGGTATGGGATTTAGCCAAAATAATGATTATGAACCACCATCCTTATTGAATGTTGAGATAATTCCATATAGAATATATCCAAGTTCCAATCCTACAATGGGTTGTTGGAGTGAGTTAGAATTGATGGGTGAGTCTCAAATGAGTGAGGAAGTACGTAGTAAGTTAATTAATATGATTATAAAAATAGAACTATATAATGAAATATCTGAATATATTGTGATTGATAAGAGAAGTTATTTTTTATTAAGACTTTCAATTAACGAGTTCTATTTATATAATTCAGGAGAAATAAAATGAAAGAGTTAGTAGCAAGTAGAGTACCACCTGGTGATAGGTGGGCACTATTAGAAGATGAAAGTGATATAGTATATGGTAGTCTTACTGATTGTTTAAATCAAGTTTTTGTAGTACATCAAGCTACACAATTTTTTATTGACGCTAAAAAAGGTGAAGTGTATATAGAAGATGGTGTAGAGAAACCACAACCAATAAAGAAGTTTTCTTTATATGGAGAAGAGGTATAATTGAACGGTTGGATATTATATAAAAACCCGATAGAAGAATCATGGGAAACTAATAAACTTGTAGAAGAGTTTACTAAACAAGATATTACAGTTCGTGTAGTTAATCCAAACGATGTAGATATCTTTGTAGACCGAGATGATAGGAAGTCTATTATAGTTGGTGGTAAACCAAGAGCATTACCTGACTTTGTAATACCGAGAACAGGTAGTGGAACTACATACTTTATTAAAGCTATTATACGACACTTAGAAAGACTTGGTGTTGTACTAATAAATGGTAGTGATGCTATTGATAATGTTAAAGATAAGTTATATACACAACAAGTATTAGGTGAATCAAATTTACCAGTACCAAAAACATTATTAGTTAGACACCCAATTAAATTAGAATGGGTAGAAAAGAATATTGGATTCCCCGTTATTATAAAAACATTAAGTGGTTCGTTTGGAGCTGGTGTATTTTTAGCAGAGAATAAGAAACAATTTGAACAACTAGTAAAGATGGCAGAAATAACTAAGAAGAGTTATAATATTATAGTTCAAGAATTTGTTAAAGATTCGTGGGGAAAAGATTTAAGAGTATTTGTTTTGAATGGTAAAGTAATTGGTTGTATGATGAGACAAGCAACTGATGAAGACTTTAGAGCTAATATATCACGTGGTGGTGAAGGTATTCCATATCAGATAACGGAGGAGATAGAATGGTTGGGTGGTGAATCGGCAAGGTTACTTGATTTAGATATAGCAGGAGTTGATTTATTATTTGATAATGGTGGGTATAAGATATGTGAAGTTAACTCATCACCTGGGTTTGAGGGTATGGATAAGTTTACTCATACAAATATAGCAGAAGAGATAGTTAATTATGTAAAACATAAAATTGGATATAATAAAAACGGAGAAGATATTTATGAATAGATATAAAATTGTAGTTCCTTATGCTACAAAAACAACAACATTAATGTATAGATATTATTATTGGAGTAAATAATGAAAACAATGAAATACTTTTCGGCAACTTGGTGTGGGCCTTGTAAAGCTTTTAAACCAATTATGAATGAAATAGTGGGTGAAGGTTATTCAGTACAATTTATTGATGTAGACCAGTCACAAGATTTAGCAACTAAATATGGAGTTCGTTCTGTACCCACTACTATTATAGAAGAAAACGGAATGGAAGTAGATAGATTTGTAGGTTCTATGCCTAAACAACAAGTACTACAGAAATTAATATAGTGAAGTTACCGAGAAAGAATGAATAAGTTAGTTTTAGTTTTATTAATGTCATTCATAGGGAATTGTTTGGTATGGTTACATATGAACGCTCAATTCAAATGGGAATGGGCTAAAGAAACTTGGTGGATAATATTAGGTGGTATTCCGATATCATTTTTATTTTTTTATTCCACTAAATTATCGTATGAACACTTTGGACAATATTGGGCAATCAGACCATTAGGGTTTGGAATGGCAACATTAACATTTGGGTTATTGACTGCTGTATTCTTAAAAGAATTACCAAGTTTAAAGATATGGATATCATTATTGTTAGCTCTAGCTATTATTTTATTGAATAGTTCAAATACATTGGATAAGATGTAATGAAGGATAAAGTAATTTATAATAGACCTGATAATAAACTAATGGTAAGAACAAATGGTAGCGAAATACATATCATATGTAATACTGAATCTCAAATGCAAAAGGTCATAGATAAGATGATTAATGACGATTGTATATTTGAAGGTTATGAAGAATGGGATGAGGGTGAAGATATGAAATGGATATTATCTTTTAAAACATTAGATGAATTTGATTTAAAACCTGATTTAAATTAAGTAGCCTTTATATTATTCTCTTTCTAGTTATTTAATCAATCGTAGATAAATATCAAGAAACTAAAAAAGCTCTTGACTTATATTATATTTTATTGTTATATTTAGATATTATGAAAATGGTCAATTAAAAAAAGTGAAAAAAGCTCTTGACCCGTATACTGCTTTATGTGTATATTTAGGTATAAAGTGATGAGAAAAAATAAAGAAATGACAAAAATTAAACATTTTAATCCTATGAAACTTCGTGAGAAATATTCTGCGAAGAATCGTACTAATAACTATTCTTCCTTTTGGATGGATAGTGATTGGGATACTCGTAGTACTTCTATCTTTGATGATGAAGTAGAAGTTAATACTAAACCGAAAACTGATTTAGTCGCTCTTGCTGGTTATCGTAGAGCGATATCAAACTTTGTTACTATCGTAACTGGTGAATCAAATATCAAAGTTAAGTTTAATGATGGAAATGATTCTTATACTGATGGTAAAACAGTTACTATTGGTTCTAAGTTAGATGATAAATTATTTGATCCGTCTGTTGGTCTTGCTCTTCATGAGGGTTCTCATATTAAACTTTCAGACTTTGACTTCTTGAGAAATCTTGAACTTAATATTCCACAAGAATATTATGAAAGGGGTTTCACAAAAGGTTATAGTAGGACGGAAATTTTAGGACACATTAAAAATTTACTTAACTATGTTGAAGATAGAAGAATTGATAACTATGTCTTTACTACTTCACCTGGTTATAAAGGTTATTATCATTCAATGTATGAAAAATATTTCTATTCAAAGATTGTTGATAAAGCTTTAAAGTCTACAGAATATACTGATGAGAATGTGGAATCTTATATGTTTAGGATTATTAATCTTACTAATAAGAATACTAACTTAAATGCTCTTAATGGTCTTAGAAAGATTTGGAAAGAATTAGATATTAAAAATATTAGTTACTTAAAAAATACTGATGACGCGTTTGAAGTTGCTCTTAAAATTTATGGTGTTGTACTTGACAACTTAAAAGATGGTATTGAAGAAACTGATGAGAATGGTGAAGTAACTACCAAACCTAATGATGGAAGTGATTCTTCTGATGAAATTGAAAACGGTAATGGTAGTGATTCAAAAGAATTATCTGATGAAGAGTTTGAAAGATTAAAAGATGCGATGTCAAGTGGTGATGTAAAACAAGGTCATTCAAATGGTAGTGAAATTGAATTGACACCTAATCAAAAAAGACAGTTAGAGAATGCGATTAAAAAACAGAAAAAATTTATGGATGGAGATATCCAAAAGAAGAGAGTTACTAAAAAAGATGCTCGTGATTTAAAGACTATTGAAGATGCGGGTATGACTTATGAAACTGTTGGTAAAGATTTAGGTTATAATAAAAAAGGTGTTAAGTGTTTAGTAGTTAAAAAACTTACTAAGTCTTTGATTGAGGCTAGTGGAGATTATGAAAGTGGATTAGGTATTTTAAGTCCACATAGATATAGTAGATATGGTTATAGTTCTTCTATTGATAATAATAGTGGTTTTGTAGAAGATGGTATTAGACTTGGAACTATCTTAGGTAGAAAACTTCAAGTTAGAGGAGAATCTCGTGAAACAAAGTGGACTAGATTAGATAGTGGAAAGATTGATAAAAGATTAATTAGTGAATTGGGTTTT
>Ga0098044_1001422_pt1 | contig 12561 bp, 21 predicted proteins | sample 10_taG_FD_75053 | JGI IMG/M metagenome (GOLD analysis project Ga0098044, IMG submission 75053) | Marine viral communities from the Subarctic Pacific Ocean - 10_ETSP_OMZ_AT15264 metaG | ecosystem: Environmental > Aquatic > Marine > Oceanic | place: Pacific Ocean | collected 2015-01-16 | reverse complement strand
CCCGGTACCAAAGTGATTAATTGTCCCACATTGTATTCCGATCCCACCCCCAGAATGAAGGTCCGCCAACGCCCGGACTTGGCCCTTGGTCGGAAACGTGACAACTTGGCTGTTGGTTTCTTCGACGATACCGCCTTCGACGATACCGCCTGGGACGTTCTGTTCTCGCAGGTGTTCTGCGACGATGCCGAGGAGGTCTACGGGCTTTTCTGCTTTCATGGCGAGGGTTTTGCTTGGGATTTAGTTGTCTTGGACGGTTTGGACTGTTCCGATTAGTCCCCAGGCCCGGTTGTGATACCAGACTTCTCCGTTTGTTCTGATTTCGCCGTCGAACATTGGTTTGTTGCCCCATTGTTTGGCGTCGTCTTTGTTCATCCAAGAGCTAGCGAGTTCTCGGAATGCTAGTTCGACGGCTTCTTCTGGGGTGGGGGCTGTTTTGGTTGTTTCGCCGTGTATTGGGTCGGATAGGTGGGCTCGGTACTTCATCGGATGCTCCGTATCTGAGTGATTCGATGTTTGGTGTTCTGCGACGATGCCGAGGAGGTCTACGGGCATGCTTGCTCCCAGACGTCTGCGTAGTCGGGTGCGTTAGCGGGTTCGGTGGGGATTGCGACGATGTTGCCGCACTCTTCCAGCCAGATGACTTGTTCGTGTTCGGGCCGTGAGACCTCGTTTTCGGGGTCTGCCTCGATTCTGGCGAGTCCTTCGTCGTCGAGTGTTCCGACGATTTTGATGGGGTCGCCATGGGCGACGTGTGTCAGGTCGAGGATGACGTACTTCATCGGATGCTCCGTATCTGAGTAATTCGGATGTTTGGTGTCAACTAGGTATTGGCAGAATTCATCGATTTGGTCGAAGAATTGGGGGTTTTGGGCTTCGGCGACTGAGTGGACTTTCCATGTTTTGGCTCTGTCGGGGTTTGGGGTCATTAGGTTGATGTTGGGGCCTGTGTCTTTGAGTCGTATGAGTCCTTGGCGGGTTCCTAGGCGGATTGCGTCTGTGGTGCCATTCTTTTGGATGTTGCGGGTGGTTGAGATTATACCACGTTCGTGGATGTGGTCGTAGACGAGTTCGAGGAGCATTAGAATCCTCCCGCAGTTTTGGCATTTGGGGGTTTCCTCTACCCCACTGTTGCCAGACCGAACCCCCCGTTAAACTCACTTATGTGATGCCGCCGTGTTCTTCGAATTGACTTTCTACTTCGTCGGCGGCGTCTTGGATGCTTTTGTCGGCATCGAATGCGGCACGGATGTATTGTTCGACGTCGTCCCATTTGGTGACTTCGTCTTCGATTTCTTCGAGTACTTTGGCTTCGTATTCCGTGTATTCCACGTTCTTTCTCCTATTGGCCGTTGTAGAATCTGCTTAGGGCTGTTTTGATTCCCCCCTTGTATCTTTCTGTGGCAGGAGGGGGTGGGTTGAGGGGTCGGACGCCGAGACTGGCTTTCTTCTGACAGCTGCCTTGGCGGGGGCCTGTCCGCTTCCGGCCAGCGATTTCCGAGGACTCTGCATTGCCCTTGGGTCGCCTTTATCGCTCGCTGCCAGTCTCGGCGTTCGCTCCCTCTCATGTTGGAGTGTTGCGAGACGACGCCGCCCGTAAAATGCTACTTCCTGGGCTTCCAGGGATTTCTCGGAGAAATCCCCAAAAACATGGGTGTTAGCAAACTGCGACCGTTGCCATCACGGTCTGCAGCAAATGGTCGTAATCGCCGCTCATCGCTTCGGCCATCATTTCATCAATGTCCGTTTTGTCGACATCAGCCTGACGCATGGCTCTCTGGACGTTGCCCAGAATGGCGAATGCGTTGCCGTTTTGGCCAACCAACTCAACTTCGACGTGTGGGAATTTGGGTTCCATTTCGATCTCCTGTGAAAAAATTGTCCTGTCTGGTTTTTTGTTGCAGACCGATTTTCCCGGTTAAATGCTTAATTATACTCCTGCTAAGCTTTCTAGGATGAATTCGACGATTTGTGGTTTATTATCGAGTTCTATGTCCCAGCCTTTTTTGCCGTTAGGGGTTCGAGTGAAGGCTTCGGTTTCTGGGTTGAAATACATTCTCCGGGTGCCTCTTCGACCTCTTCGACCTGCCATTCCCAACAGTGTTTCTGGATTGTAGATGTGAATATTGCAGTGGACTTCGATAATAGGGCGGGCGTTGGGGATGTGTACGTCGCCTCCATCAGTGACTAGGTGGACTTGCACCGAGGTTGCTATAGCGAAGCTGAATTTTTTGTGGCCTATTCTTAGGCTGTTGCTGTTCTTGATTCGTTGGCGGAGATTCATCGCCTTGGATTCCTTGGTGTGAAGAAGTCTTGTCAGTCACATTTGAAGGTCTTTTTGAGCTGCTTGTGGAAGCGGGCGATCCGCTTTTCGAGTGATTCCCTGTTCAAGTAGTGGCTGACGACGACTTGCCTGAAGACATTATGGAGCCGAGTATCCCGCTGATTCGGCGAGCAGCTGGTCGAAATCCAGGCGAGTGTTTTGGACGGGTCTTTGTCTTCCAGATCGTATTGTAGCACAAGCGGGATAAACTCCAGCACGTGATTCTCGATGGTCTGATTGCTGATACCGAAATCGCTCAAGCACTTTACTTGTCTAGTGTTGATTCCGTTGATCGTAACACCATCAAGTGGTGTCGTGTCGGGAGCCGCCAAATCGGCGATGTCACGACCATAACTGATCTTCACGGACTGTGGGTCCTTGTGGTGGTCACCAGTCATCAACCAGCCACTAAAGCCTCGACTTTGAGGGGAGCGACAGACGTCCTTAGTGAATCGTGGGGTCACGATTCGGTCTCCCTTGTACGACTCGGCGGATTTTACCGCCCCTCGAGTTGTGGAATGGAGTCGGCCTCGACGATAGAAGCTGTCATACTTCAACCCTCCCTGATAACCCTTTTTAGCCCAATTTTGGTCTAGTGGAACATTGGCAAAACCGAGGACCGTGAAAGCTCCACCCTCGTTGTCGCCGATTCCGATCATCGGTAATTGGAGTTTTTCGTAATCGTTCACATGCTTCTCCCTCTCCCTATTCGGTGAATTTGGATTCCGGCAGCGACCCAACAAGTGCAGCAATAAGTCAGCAGGATCCATCGCCAAAAACCAAGAGCGAACCAGAGTTCTATCATCAAATCCTCAGAATTTGTTCCAGTAGTGTTCGTCCGTTGGGCTCTTTCTACGGAGGTGTTGCAAGACCAATAAGAGCGTTAATAACCCATTGTCGAGTAGACAGAAAGAACGTCTAGGGCCTTAGATGCCTTTTTAGCATGTTCAACAACTAGCTCGATGCTATCGGGAAGAGTCCCCTGTGGGGGCTTCTTGTGTTTCTTCACGCTTCCACAGGCTCCTTTTTGGGCGACAATTCGGCGTTACCGTCGAGGACTTTCTTCATGAAGTCCAGACCGATGATCTGCGTGTGGCCGTTGGCTTCCGCGTTCTTGGTCTTGTTGCTCACTTTGAGCGGGTCTTTCTGGATCAGGAAGTCGGGTGACGCCTTGGTTTTGGCGACGCTGCTGGTGAAGACACCGCCGCGTGCCTCAATGTCGGCCATGTAGGCTCGCGTCCCGGTGATGCAGAAGGTGATTCCCGCGAACGGCTTGTCGGGGTCCAGTTCGCCGTTGGTGTCGGCTGCCGTAGCTGCCGCTACCTCTGGGTAGTCGATGGTGACACCAACCGCAAGCAGCTTGTCGATCAAAGGCCGAAGTTCCCGCAGTCCGTGAGAAACCGCCTCCCGAATCGTGTCGCCGAGTCCCTCAATCTCCATCTTCTCGAAGCTATCAACGTCCAACCAATCCTCGAGAGCGTCCAGTCGGCCACCGGCCTTCTCCCGAAGGATTATGACGCGACGACGACCGAGCAGGTCGATACCGAGCGACCCAAGGAACACTTCAAGCTTCAAATGCTTCTTACCAGTGATGTTGTTGATGATCGTCTCAGCACGAGAACGACCAACACGACCGCCACCGTCCAAAGTGAGGTTCTCCAAATCATCGGCGGTGATTGTGTAGAGGTCCGCCGCATCTTCGACGACCTTGTTGTCCCACATGGCCTTGAGGATTCCGTCGCCGATGGCGAGGATTCCGGTCCCTTTCTTGGACGATCCGATCCACTTGTCGATTTTGCCGAGTGAGGCTGCCGGACAAGTGGCGGCTTGGGAGCAATAGAGAACCGCCCCTCGTTTGCCGCGATAGTTTCGGGTGGTCGGTTCGCCGCAGGACGGGCACCGGGCCGGTTCGTCGATCAAGGTCCTGTTCGGGTCTTTAGTGACGCACCGGATGACCTTCGGGATGATGTCTCCCGCCAGCACGACCTCCACTTCATCGTTGATGGCGATTCCGAGCCGCCCGATTTCGTCCCAATTGTTCAGGAGCACGTTGGTGACGTTGACGCCGCCGATCCGCACTTCCTTGAGCTTGCCGGTCGGATAGATGCCGCCGGTGTGACCGACACTCAGGACGACTCCTTCGAGGGTCGTGGTGTTGGCCTTGTGCGGGAACTTCACAGCACGAGCGTACTTGGGACGGAGCCGAGTCTTGATGTCGCTGGTGACGAACCGTTGCTGCAGGCTGATTTCGTTGATTACCACGACGATTCCGTCGATTTCGAACGGCAGCTTGTCGCGTCCGGCCAGCGTCTTCTCGTAGAAGCTGACGAAGGCGTCGATCGTCGTACAGAGCGTGAAGGGTACCGGCTGAAACCCGAAGGATTTCAGGTAGTTCATCTTCTCGACTTCGGTGTTGTACTGATCGTCGGCGTCTTCTCCCTCCACGTTGAAGGCGATGAAGGTGATCCGCTCGGAGTCCTGTCCGTCGTCACGACCGAACACGCCGTTGCCGATGTTTCGGGGATTGCTGCGGTCCGCTTCTAGAATCTGGTCGAATGGGATTCCAGCGTCACGCTCGACGACCTCTTTGTACTCGTCGATGTACATGACCGCTTCGCCACGAACGTCGATAGTGACGGGGCGTGGGAGAACGGTGGGGAGACAGCGGAAGTTGGCCCCGTTGACGGTGATGTCCTGACCGATTTCGCCGTTGCCGCGAGTGGCGACGCGAACCAGCTTGCCATCTTCGTAGGTCACACAAATGCTGCCGCCGTCGATCTTGAGAGAGGCGAAGATATCGACGTCGCCGATGCCCAGACCCTCGACCCAAGGCTCAAAACCGGCGATTCCGTCGTCGGTGTTGTCGAGCGATCCCATGGGGATTCTGTGTTCGACTTTGTTTCGTAGTTGCCCTTCGTCGAATGGGAGACCAACTCGGTCGATCCGTTCGTCAGTTGGGTCAAGTGCTTTCAGGGCGGGTCGCAGAAGGTCGTATTCGCTGTCTTCCATGATCTGCGACGATCCTGGTCTGTGGTATGCGACATCGGCTTTGTCGATGAGTAGCCGCAATTCGTCGGCTTCCATATCGGCGACCGCATGGCCAAAACCATCGATGTGACTTCGGGCTGTTTTCAGGAGTGCCTGTGCGTTGAGTGCCATGGGTTGCTTCCTATACTTGGAATTGAATCGTTGGTGGTCTGTTGCGAACAGATACCCTCCAGTAAAAGAAATACGGGGAGGATATTGGGGAGGATACTCAAAATCATCAATACGTGGAAGATTAATTCAAATATGAAGTATGTTTAAGGTAACCACGTGAAGCCAATGATTGGACGCCAGAAATGTTAGAGGCTGCAATAGAGTATTCGTGGAACTACCATCTACAAGTATCGTATGAGGGGGTAATAAAAGATGAAATTCAATTGGTCTTCATCATCAGACCAATCATCGCCCTTTTCATAATCCTAATGATACTATCACTCCCCCACTTGGGCATGTAATGTTAACCAATGAGTATCAAGCAACGCCCGCAATTAAGACTGACCTGTGCTTGACGCCCCGCCCTTACAGCTTGACTTGCTGTTCTCGATCGAGGCCGCCTACTGCTGCAGCTTGTGTTTCTGTATCAGAGCCTCCAACGCGTCCAGCTCAGCCGCGTTCACTTCTCGCGACTCCAGCAAGTGGCTGACCACGCCCGTAATGCTGCCGCCGCACAACCACTCCACGGACTTGACGGTCTTGAGCGGTATCGCCTCGAGAGCCTGTTGTAACTGAGTGGCAAGTCGAGGGCTTGGTTCTCGATGACCAGATGCATAAACGTAGAGACTGGCCGAGCTTACTTTAACGCCCTGATTGGTTATGAGGGTGTGCAATTGCCCAATAGTGTAGCCATGGGCTTGGTGTTCTCGGAGCTGGTCTCGAATGCTCATATGTGTGAAATACCTGTTTCGTTTTCCGGAGGGAGTGGCTTGCGTTCTCGCCCTTACCTCTTTTGTGACGTTGCCTCTTCTGGGTCGACCCTAATAAGAGCGGGGAGTGCTAATCGGGATTAGAAGCTCAATGACGGCTTTGCCCTTGCCATTTGCCGCCCGGATGGCTTTGCCCTTGCCATTTGCCGCCCGGACCTTGGTCAGTGTTTTATCCAGTTTGGTCTGTAGTTTCTGGATGTAACTGATCAAGCATGGGCCATTCCAGTTGTTGGGAGAGTTTTCGATTGTCAATTCTTTGGGTGGCTTTGGTCGCGGAATCTCGTAAGCTTTGAACAACTTGATGAGTCGTTGCATTTCTTCGAGATCTTGCCGTCTTTTGACGTGCTTTCTGATTCGGCTACGCCAGTCTCTTGGTAGCGTGCTAATGTTGTAATAGGGCTCCAGATGGCACGACTCTTGGTCTTCCCCATAGTGATGCCGTTCGACGGGATTGGGGAAGAGCTTAGCCATGTCCTTCCATACCGCTCCGGGGATGCTGGCAATGATCTCGGAGGCTGGTATTAGACCATAAGAGCGAGCGAATCGGGATGCATTCGATTCCCACATTGGCGATCTCCTGTTTGGGTTCTACGGATTATTGCAAAACTGGACTTCCGTCAGGATAGGAGGAACGGTGCGATTCTGACGATTTGGGCCATCTGAGTTCCTCGTCGATCTGTTCAAAAGAAATGTGACGTCGCCCCTCAATAGTCCAAACACGTCCGTGGACATTGTAAACGCGTAATCTGGGGGAGTTGGGCCGTAAGACGACGTAGACCAGCACTTCGGCTCCACCGGTTCGCTCCCGGTTCTCGGCTTGTTGCACTTCGAGGGCGGTGTGGTACGTTGTCTCGTTGACGTTCGTGCCGCCGATGCGACCACTCTTGAATTGTCGCTCTATCGGCGTGTGCTTGTACTCTGGCGGGCAGGGGAGTCGGCCTGTTCGCTTCTGTACGATGAAGTACGGGTATTGCATGATCACTCCAAATCGATAGGGTCTTGGGCGACGTACTCCTGCCCTTCTTCGCTATCTAGAAAAATCCTCAGACACTCGGGACTACAGAAGGCACAAAAGGGCGTGACGTCGTCTGGGGGTTGGGCGTAGTGAAGCCCCCGCCAATTCAGCACTTCTGTGCCGCAATCGCAGCAGTACTTATCGCTGTTGTCGCAGAACTGGTCAGCGTCTTCGAGTCCGGTGTACTCGCTCCTGTTGTCGCAGAACTGGTCAGCGTCTTCGAGTCCGGTGTACTCGCTCATTCTGCCTTCCTCGTCACTGATCGCATAAAAACTGAGTGCCCTTCCGGTGCGAAGTCGTCGAGGCACGTGAACTTGTGCGTGATCTGACCGTCGAATGACCACTCTCCCAGGATTCCTACGTGTTTTTCGCCGTCGTCCAATTCCAGCGTGTTACAGCCTTCTTCAACGTAAACCAGAGCGATCTTAGCGTCCGGCTCCTGTAGAGCAGCCGTCTCGTTCGAGAGGTAGAACGTGTGGTTGTCTTCACCGTGTTGCGGGACAGCAAACGACAACGCATCATCCCGTGGGATGGCGATGGCGACCAAACTGCTTCGCTGAAGAAATCTTCGCTTGTTGTTCTTGCTAGTGCTCATATCTGGCTACCTCTTCTAACTCGTCTTCACAAAGGGAACAGAAAGTCTTGTCGGGACCAACGAAAGTGTCTGGGTCCTGACACTCAACACAGAGATCGCTAGGAACGACGTGTCGTTCTTGTTCGACCTCCAGATCGGTGATCTTGTGGCGTCGGATTCGGTCGTTACTCCAGCCGCGTGCTCGCAGGTCTTTGATGACCTCAGCAGCCGGATAGAACAGACCCTCCAACACACTCTCTTTGTCGTTGGGTGAGTCGATGCGGGCATCGTCGAGGACCTTCTCAGCGGCCCATTCGAGATTGTCGAGCCTTTCAGCTTTTTCGACCGCTCCTTCAAGTGCTCGAACGAAAGACTTCCACTCCCAGGCCAGTGTGACGAACGCCGTGATGTACGGATATTCGTTCGTCGGATCGTCCTTCGCCTGTTGTAGAACGGCGTCGGGGTCGATCTGCTGGAATTTCTGAAGTTGTTCTCGTTCGTAGATCACGCGTCGCTCCATTCGTAGGATTCTTGGTCGAAACTGGCCCAGACGCACTTGTCTCGGTCTTCGTGGTAACCCGCCAAAACGAGCTTGCCATTGCTGGGACGTAGCAGTAGTCGAAAGCCACACCAACGTTCACATGTTGTGCAGAACGGAAGGGGCAGATCGTTACGACTTGCATGGCTCGACCGATTGCTTGTACTGGTTCATAGGAGTCCTTCGTTGTAGGCGGAGTACATGATGGCCCAGAAAGCGTTCCCTTCCGCTTCCACGTGGATTCGTTTGCTGACGATCTGTGCCTCCTGTCCTGGATTTGCTGGCCAGTTGGAGCCAGTATCCTTGAGGAACTCAACCGAGACGAAAGGAACCTCGACATTCCGACCTTTGATCGTGGCGTTGAGTTTACCGCAATAGCGGACATTGGCGTATGTCGCATCTACGGCTTCGTCTTCGGGTTCGTCGGTGGCTATCCCACGGATTGTCAGAAAGTCGTCACCGATCCCAACAATAGAGAGTCGCCAGTCCATGCCAGAAGCAGCTCGGCTGGCGTTTGCGTCGGTTACGAGTTGTTGTAGGTATGGTTCGTTATTCATTGGAATCAACAATATTGGGCCAAGTTGAAGTGGGGATAAGACGTGCAGATGGTGTGCTCGGCAATTCACCGTTTTCATCTGCAACGTAGACACGCAGAGTACCACCACTCAAGTCGATGACGAGCGACTCGGCACATCCTTCGAGTTCCAGTACACAGCCGTGCTGGTCTGGCTTCAAACGCATCAGCTTGACTTCAGAGGTCTCTGCGTCAGTCACGTTTCGTTCAATAAGTCGAATTTGCATTGTTATACCCTCAGCAGGTTGAGTAGGATTCTGAAATGACCGATGCTTCGAACTTCCAGGTTCCGCCATCGGCAAGAGCCGTTTTCCAGTTTTGAGGCTTCCTCAGACAGGTGAGGATCTCGTTGCGTAGCACATCAAGCTGGATTTCAATCGAAGCGTCTGGTTCTTCGTTGTTGTACGCTTCGACTTTGACTCCCCCGGTCCCGAAACGAAGAGCGGGGTGGATTGTGGTACTCGCGGCACCACCCGCCCACTCGTCGCTTCTCCATATCCCGTCTTCGACGTATGCACCGTCGTGGTCGGTTACAAAGCCGCAGACGTAACTCTCATTATCGCAGTCACCGAGGGTTTTGTTCCATTCGTCCCAGGAATATTCAGGAAATGACGAGGACGAAGCATGGTCGAAGTCTGCTTCTTCAAGTCCCAGAAGCTTGTCGACTTCCTTCGCTAGCTTGTGTGTTTCTTCGAGATACGCGATCAGCTGTTCACGTGATCCGGTGAACCTGTGCGAGAGAAACAGATCCAGCTCGCAGGACCAAAGTTCTTCGATACTCGTTAGTGTCAGTTTCATTTGACGGCTCCTAGTAAACGTAGAGGTCGATCGTGTGGTCTGGGACGAGACGCTTGCCGTACTCGTCGAGAAGGTCGGTGATGTCGAGTCCGTCGTCATCGTACGTCTTGCCGCGAAACACCAGAGGCTCTTCGCCTTCGGACGACGACGGCAAGCTGCCATTGTTGCACGACGCGAGGTTGTCGATCGTGTTCAGTTCTTCTGACGTGAGGTCGATGTCCCAAGTGGTGACTTCGGCATCGTCTTCGTCAACGAACGTTTTAGCGAGTTGTATAATCATGTTCAGACCTCGTAGATTGCTGAGTGGTATCGGGTGCACTGCTCGATGAAAACGCCTGCCTCACGGAGACGCTCAACCAGAGACTCGTACAGGCTGTAATCACCGCCATTCTGCTCGTAGGCACCGTCCATCGACAGAGCACGATTGGCGTCACTACCCTCGTGCATCACAATCAGCAACGAATTCTGCCCGTAGCAACTGCCGCTCCACTCTTCGGGGTCGATGAAAACACGCTGGCTGCTCTTGAGCCTGTGTTCGTTGCAGAAGCTGCTGATAATCTCGGCAGCCTGTCGCCCCTTCTCAGAGAGGTCGGAAGGAATCTGAAAGTTCATGTTACGTCTCCGTGGTCTTCGTTTCGTCCTATAAAAGTGTTGCAAGACCACGGTTCGCCGTCAATCATCGTGTACATCGTTACCTGGGGCATCGTCTGCCGGGCCTGGGTCAATGTGGTCGACAACATCTTCGTCAACGGCTTCACCATGTTGCCAGGGCTGGCAGGGCGTAAAATCCTCGTCCTTTGGCGGCTTCTTAGACTCCGACTTGGTTTCGTCGGAATCGAAGCCGCCACCGTCATCGTCGTCGTCATTCACTTGGTGTCGAGTTTCTCGGATTTTGGGCTTGACCGGCCCGCAGGTCGTGTGGGGGACCAGAACTGTGAAATCGGCACCGAAGTCACCAGCCAGTTCCTTGGCGAGTTTCTTGGCCGCAGCGATGGTTTTCTTCTCGGCTTGGTGCATATCACCACCTGGACCAACGACGACAGGGTAGCTGAAATCGATGATCGTGTTGGCCGGTGCCACGTTGAGCGTGATCAGGTCGCTCGTCTTGACCGCAAAGGCCGTTGCTCGGAAGCAAGTGTCGCAGACCCGATGTCGGTTGATCTTGCGAGTGTCCAGCAGGGTGGCGATATCGTCTGCATCGAGGTACGTCGTGGTCAGATCCCTCGCAGCGGCATCAGAAAGGTGCAGGCGATAGTGACAAGTGCTGCGGATTTTCAGGTCGCCGTCCCGATAGCACAAATGCCACATGCTGCTTGTAGGGCGTTGATGGAACGTGATCATTTTTATTCCTCCAGCGGGATTCCGCAGATCTTACAGACTTTTCGGAGTTGGTCTCGTGCGGCAACTTGCACCACACTACGAATAGCAACGGGAACCAGGCACTTCTTCAGTTCCGATGAGCCGCGAGTTCAGGTAAACGTTGTCGGGGATGTCATGCTTGGCCTTGAGGGCCTTGTGGACCTTGATGCTGTTGTAGCCACCCTTGAGGATCAACACGGCGACAGTCTCGTTGGTGTCGTCTCTGGTAACCACGGCGACGTCGGGGAGCGTGACTTCCGGCTGGTGTTGTTCGGCCATAGACTCCGGTTCCCAAGCAAGAAAAGGAAATCCATGATTGAAGAGTGTCACTGGGGTCCATTCACCTGGGCCGGTTATTTCAAATATTTGTTTCATTTGTTTCTTCTCCGTTGTTGGGAATCAGCATCAGCGTCAATTGGCTGCAGTCATTCAAGTCTTGTTTCACTTTCGCCGTCACAGGCCGGAAGTAGCCACTGATCTGGAAGTTCCATTCGAAAAAGTCTTGGTTGTCTGACGGCTCGCCGTTCGGATCGTACGTCATATCCTTGGTGGACGACAGGCAAATCGCCTCGACATCCTCTTCACTCTCAAAGAATCCAGCGAAGATCGCCGCCTCTGCAGGAGAAAGCCACTGCATCAGAACGTAGCGGCCAGTCTCATCGATTCCGTCACCGGCAAGGTGCTCAACGATGCTGCAGACGTCGTTCCACACTTCACCGGGATTCGCGGCGAACGACGAAGCCCCTATCGGCCGCGATGGATCACCGACATTAGCCTGAATCGTGTGGGGGCGGAAAGAGCGTCCACCAGAGCCGGTGACGCATTCGATGGGCTCTCGATCATAACCTTCGCTCTTAGCCGTCAGGTAGAACATCGCGAGCTTGTCTTTGAGTTCGTTGGGTGTCATCATGGCTCCTGTAAAAGATGGATTTCTCCTACCCCGGTGTTGCAAAAACCAAACCCCAATTAAATGCTAAAGCAAACATTTTTAGGACAGCTCTTCAAGTGTTCTAATGTCATACAGAACATCGATGGAGGCTCCAAAGCCAGAAAAACATCGGGACTCGCTAAGGGATTGTTAGGTAAAAATAGAGTATGATCATCGAATTCGTCATGACCAGGGGATTGTCGTTCTACATTGATGGCCACAGACCATCCGTGCCCCAATGGGGATTTGGTGGCGATGAGCTGAACATGGTATTTCATACGTGGTCGCTTCGAAGGCGATATATCCCATTCGGTGATCTTCATGTTGCCGGTGCCAAAATAATCCTTGGTCCTGGAGATCCACCCTCTCCAGACGATATCTGGCGAGACGCCCAAGGAAACGACCATGATGGTATCCCACGGAAGGTAGTGTTGGATACAAACCATGGCAAGATCGTGGCCAATGTCACCCAATTTTATTATGG
>Ga0098044_1001420_pt1 | contig 12571 bp, 13 predicted proteins | sample 10_taG_FD_75053 | JGI IMG/M metagenome (GOLD analysis project Ga0098044, IMG submission 75053) | Marine viral communities from the Subarctic Pacific Ocean - 10_ETSP_OMZ_AT15264 metaG | ecosystem: Environmental > Aquatic > Marine > Oceanic | place: Pacific Ocean | collected 2015-01-16 | reverse complement strand
TCCTTCTCCCGTCCTAGACGTTTTTCCTCGGCCTGCCTGATCCGTACATTAGAAGCATACGCTTCCTCGTAAGATGTCCACAGGTTCCCGGCTGAGTCTATCCATTTGTCACCTACTTTAGTAGGATCGTTAGGATCAGTTTCTTCTTCTTCGGGTTCAGTACCAGCCAATGATGCTTTATATTGTTCTTGCCACCGCATTTGAGCGCCAACAGGCAAATTGTTAAACTGCTCTCTTGTAACACCTTGTTCAGCTAACCAGGCGAAAAAACCTGCATCACCACCAGTACCATCACCACCACCAGTACCATCATCGCCACCAGTGCCATCATCACCACCAGTCTCTTCGGTTACTTGCTGATAACTAGTCCAGTATGCGTTTTGCTGTTGTTCAGATAAGGAGTCCCACTCCATATTGGGATATGTTCCCATAAACCATTCATAGAATGCGGGATCATTATCCCAGGGATTACCACCAGTAGTAGTGGTATCAGTAGTAGTGGTATCAGTAGTAGTGGTATCAGTAGTAGTTATAAATTCCTGATATTTCTCCTGATATTGTTGCTGTGCGCCAACAGGTAAATTGTTAAACTGCTCTCTTGTAACACCCTGTTCTGCTAACCAGGCAAAAAACTGATCCTGTTCTGATGTGGTCCATTGAGCTTGTTTATATTCTTTATATTTATCTCTCCCGTTTGGCATATCTGATGCTCTCCTTACTTCTTCACCGTAAATATCTCTTTATTCAGGTCCCTTACCCTGACCGCTTCACTAAACCACCATTCACCCAATGTTTTGATGGCAAAAAAAGTTTTACCTAGATGTTTGCAAAGTCCTATGTCCCCATCCTGTCCGTCACTTGGTGTGAACAGACCTACCTTCACCGTTGTGATCTTATCCTGTTTTTGATTTTGTAATCGTGAATAATGTTGATATGTCGGTGTCACGGTGTGTGTCCCATTATTGTGTATTCAAAAATAATATCATCAAGAACAAAATCTTGTCCGTCACACTCAAACTGCAACGTCAAGGTCTTTCCCACTAAATTGAGAAAATCGCCTACATTGGTTAAGCTCGCTTTAGCAGCAAAAGTAATATTTTTTGATGAACCACCACTTCCATCCAGATAACATCGAACAGTCAGTGCATCATTTGCTTCATCGTCTGTCTTGTAAGTAACATAGATTCTACCAAATCGCTTCTTGACATCAGGAGCGCCAAAATCAAACTGCTTGGTTTTGATGGTAGCGGTTTCTTCGCTATCTGCTGCGCTATTATCTAATTCTCTTATGGTTTCTGTGGTTTGATTCCCATAGAGAACTTTTTGATCTGGGCTTTGCCTAAGATTGGTTTTAATATTGGTAGAATCGTGTGTTTCTGTAGTCCACGATCTAAAATCAAAATTAAAGATATAGAAAGTTGCTGCATCAGCATCAGTTAGAACCACAAGTTCATTCTTTATTGGTGAATAAGTCATAGATGAAAAATCAAAAGTCAATGCTCTATATGTGGCACGAATCGGGAATGTAAGTTCAGTTACTTCTTGTGGCGTAATTAATGATATTTGTTTTGCATTGCCACATACAACACCATATTTAGTTCTTGTAGAAAATTGATTATTGGAACATCCCACACCTCGATAATGACGCTCAATATACCAGTTCAATTCACTACCGCTAGTGGTATTGTAAATATAAACATTGTTCTCTTTTAGCACATAAAGACGCCCATCCAATTCCTCTAAAGAAGTAATAACATCACCATCATTCCGCCCGAAATCTTTATAGTTAGCAGGAGAAATTTCATCAGGTTTGAATATAGGTGTATAATACACCCTGCTCCTTTCTCTGACTGTCTGTTCATTCTCATCTTCTGTGTCACAATTACCATAGAATACCCGGTCATTAATCACTGCTGAACTTTGCCATCTAATAGCCGGAACTCTCTGCCCCGCGTGACGACCAGTAAACGATTGGTAGGTATAGCCCTTAAAAGCATCATTAGGTATATACCAGGTAGCAGCTAGACTTCCAGATTGTGGACCACCATTTACATATCTCGTAGCTGGAGTTGAATCTTCAGTATCAGTATAATCTATCGCATCTTGACTTAGTGTTGCCTGAGTATTCCCTCCACCAGTATTAATAGAAGCAATCTCAGCTACCAAAGAATCAAATTGTCCTATTTCAGCATTCCCAGATGCGACTGAAGCTATCACAATATCGTGGGCTGCAAAATTTTTAGAAGTCCAAGAGCCTGTGGAATCATCCCATCGTCCAGCCGTGCCACCAGTAAGTGTCATTTCAGTCCGTGCGCTTGCCCAATCAGGAACAGGAATCCAATAACCCATATTTTCACCCGCTGATCCAGCCTGAAACTTTGATGAGATTTCTAACGCTTTAGGATCATCACTCCAACCGTCATTAATATCTAAATGTGCTACTAAATACCAGTCCACATCACCTTCAGGATTCCAATAAAGATTAAGACCTGTAATTCTTCTTGGGGTTCCTACTCTGGCAACAATCTGTATTCCTGGTATTCTTTTGCCATCATTCTGAACGTCAGTCAAAGCACGCACACCGATTTCAGAACCAACTTTGCCTAATGCAGACTCCTGCACATAATCATAGATATAGGTACAACTGTATTTATCACCAGTCTTAAAAGTTTCCGTATCAAGATCAGTAAGAAACGCATCTGCGGTATCTGGATAATAAACGTGTATCCCTACTTTTGTGTTGGCATTTACACCATTATCACGATCAAATGCCTTCTCCATATTGATAAGGGTTGGTGGAGTTAAGGTACAATCAGCAACCAACCAACCATCAGGAGCAGGAGATGAGGGGTGTCCAAATCTTCCTGAACTTGCATAAGCTATAGAACCACCACCTTGACCAAAACCAAATCTTTTTATATAACCATACCATTGACTTGTATTGGCAGAATTCCCTCTAAAATTTCCATCAGAAAAACGCAAAATTTGATTATGATCAAACATATCAATGGTCTTGGCATTCGTCCCTGCCCAGGTAGTTTCATCAAATATTTCAGTCCAAGTTCCACTTGCTAAATCAGCCTGTGGAGCGCGAATAAAAGTCATATCCGATGTTGTATCTTGTCTATACCAAACATACCAAATAGTAGACGCATTAGAACCATCCGATGCATACTCAGTTCTATAAATGTGAAAACCTTGTCCTTTCTGAACAGTATTAGTACCACTTTTAACGCTACTTACATCTTTTACCCCTTTAACTTTTTCTAATCTTCCCACTTTTTGATTATCAACTTCATCTAATTGCTGAAACTGGTTCTCACGCATATCAAGTGGTGACGGGAATGTCACCAGTCCGCCACTGAAGTCCGCTATTGATTGTCTCTGTTTAGGTCTTGACATTAGAAATCGTTGTAATCCACGTTAAATGATTGCTCGCCGGACTTCTTGTGTCCGAACTCAATGGCACGCTGTTTCAGCCTTTGCCACTGCGCCTGGAAGTATCCCGCCTGGTCAAAGTTCTTCGTCATCTCAGAAATCTTGGATGCTGCATAATAAACAAGAGCATCGTGATATTGCTTGTCCACATCAGGAGTGGTCCCATCAGCCGACATTATAGCTGGCCTTGGAACATAATAGATTGTCACCGCCGTACTTGCAGCGGGAACAGGGTAAAACCCGATCTTGGAATCACCAGTCACATAATAGACTGAAGTGCCACGTCGTCTTTTGAAATCACTTCTAAAACCCATCTGATCTCTCCTATGCAGTCACGACAAATATCTGCCCATCAGTTGTAAAAAACTGAGTACCTGCTGTTTTTGTGGTCGTATTAATGGTGGGAACTTCATTCATCCCTACCCTGTCGATCTGGTAATTACCCATATCAACACGCTTAATTCTTACTATGGCAAGAGAAGTCACTGAACCAATACCTTCGTGTAACCATATATCCTTGATCAGATCATACCTGGCTGTATCCGCTGTTGTACCAGTACTGAGTGTAGCGAATGTTTCCAGCATAGTCCCTTCATCTACCATAATCAGTTGCGCTTCGTTCAAAAAATCATTGATCAAAGCGTCAGGAAGTTTCTCCTGATCCATATTCCCGGTAATGGTGCGAACCTTGGATCTCATTTCTTTTAATGTCATACTTACCTCAATCTCGGTGTCTGCACACCCACAGCTTCTTCAGCAGCTTCCACCTGTGCTTCCAAGCCATAAAGAGTACGAACCTCGTTCAGTTTCGCTGCTACATCCCTTTCAGCCGTGGCCTTGTTCGCCATCATATTGACCTTGCTCATCGCCTTCGCCATTGCGCTCAATACGATTATATCATAATACTCAGTAGGCGCGTCCAGAGTCCCGGCATCTGTTGTCATCTCATCCGGCTTTCTCAAAAAGTAAAGTGTTGTGGAATTAGCAGACAGTGCCGTAGCTGAAGTACCTACAAAGACATATAAGCTCTCACCAAACCAGTTGGCAGCGTAGGAACTGTCATAATTTGAATTTGCCAGCATTGTATGGAGCTTGGTGTCTTCCACAAACGGGATCACCGTATTGTTAGACAAAACCCACTTCACGATCTTCATAATTTTTGTAGGGGCGTAATTCCCTGTGAGAGAAATAGTGGTAATTGCGTTTGCACTGGCGGTCACACTTACAGTCTGTGTGGTCCCGTACCAGATATTACTGATCACCGACAACCGCATTGCCACATCGAACTGGCTCATATTGATCCAGTAGTTCAGTTCCTCTTTACCGAACTTGTTAGGGGCCACATCGTCCAGGCGACTCTGTAAGTCGCTTCGTATCTGCTTCAGTGTAATATCAGATAAAGCCATTATACGCTGTGCAGGTTGGCAAAGCGCTGGCTAATCGCGCCTAGCCTGTTGTAAAAATCTGCCATTATTCCCTGTGCATCTCCATATTCTTCCACCTGTTTTTTGCCCTGTGCTGACGCATAATCAACGACTAAAGGTTCAAGAAATACTGGAAGATCACATTCTGCACCCGTAGTGGTTTGTGGGGATTTGATATACTGGACTTCAAAGGAATTACTTTCACTTAGAGCAGCAATGGACAGTTCGATCTTACCGTCTTTTATAGCCCAATATTTTCCAGAGGTTGTAAACATACTATTGTTCCCATCAGTCACCTGATCCAATACACTCGGGGGAACACGTTGTGCGGATGTAACACTTCCGCCGGATTCCTTAAATGATACTGAAATGATGCGTACCGCATCAGTAGGAATTGTCTGACCAGTATTACCGCCACCATTTGCCAGGGAAACTTCCACTAAAGGTAAAAGAGCATCATTAGGTACAAGAGAAACAACTTCATTCTGTCCATCAATAACCCACTGATTAATCATTGCATCAGTAGTAGGTGTAGTATCACCTGCTGCTAAACCCAATTTGACCCTGACCTGATCTTCTAATGCTGATAGTAGTGCCATTATTTCCTCATATTATCGCTTTGATGGAGTGGGTTTATACCGGGATTCTACCCCACGGTTTTCCCCCACTCCCCTCAAAGGAATATCAAAGCGTTTCATTAGCTTAGTAAAACCTAGACTTAGGAAGTAAAGTCAGTGTTTTGGGTGTAGTACGCGATAGTCGCGTAATCTTCTGAGTTAAAGGTGGCTTTCGCCTGCCCATAAATCAGACCACCTGCAACACCAAGTTGATTACCATAGTCAAAGGTTTTTTCAACCCAGACAGGTTCGCCACTTCTAGCATACAATCCAGCCTGTGCGCCCATAAACAGATTGACAGAATAGTGCAGATTACTGCTACCACCGCCAGTGTCGGCCTGAGAGATGTTTTCGTGCGCGTGAATAACCACGCCATCCCACACGCCTAGTGCGCCAGAGAAAAGAGGATTGTCTGAACCGCGAGATTGTGCTTCACGCTGTGCCTGTTGCCACTCAGAAAGTTGAGTGAGATCGTAAGCCACTTCAGGGTGGATGAGAAGAACATAATGATCTTTCCCTTCTACCCGAATTGGTCGCATACGAAGTTCACTTGAACCTTCTGGGACTTGCGCCAACCGCTTCATTGCGGAAACATCCGCAAGAGAGATCGAGTCAGCAGAAGTCAAACTGGCAGCAGTGCTGGCTTCGTTTGACCTTGCAGCCACAGTGGAAGAACCGTCATCGGCCCGAAAAGTTCTGGATGGACTGGAAGCAAGACTTGTGAAAATGTCGGAATCAACTTTTTCAGCAAGCCAGGTCTTCAACACAGACATAGCTTCTTTCCGAAAATCGAAAAGGACTTTGCTGTTGTCAAAGCTACCAGTGTCACGCACAGCATTCCGTTTCATTGCAGTCGAAACGGTCTGACTGTAGGTACTCATAGCTTCTTCGTTGCCTTCAAGTGAATCATCACCAGAGACACCAGACCCGGAAAGATTGGTCAAAAGACCAAATGTAACATCTTTCCCGGCAGCGCCTTCTAGATCGTGTTTCGCCTGAATCATCGAATCAGAGCCGTCACCCATAAACTTCTCAAAGTAGATTTCTTTCGCAGTTTCATAGTAGAGCTGTTTAGCCCATCTGGATACCTGTAAACCACTTGCCCAATTAGAATCAGCCATTATCTATGCTCCTTACTCACTAATAAGATCAACAATGTTGATCATCACGGTAATAACACCAGCCGTAAAAGCTGCGGTTGCAACTGTCATATCAAACGTATCAGCGGATGTACTAAATCCAGCACCACCATCGGTGTCTTCATAGTCCATAATCTGAAGTTTAACAAAGTCGTTAGCAGCCAGATTTGCCACAGGAATAGCACCACTGTAGTCTTTACTACCTGTACCCCACTTAGCGGTAAGACTACCGCCAGAAGTACACGCAGTAGTAACAACTACATAGCCTTCCCTGACAAAACAATTAGCTGGAATCGTGAAAATATTGTGAGCGCCAGTAGCAGATACACCATCATCAACAGGCGTGATTTTTTTAGCTACCCAATAACCGAGACTCTCGCCGGAACGTCCGACAGGTTTCTCAGCTACTGTACTAGTAATATCAGCCATTGGTTTTCTACCTCTTGGTTAATCCAGAGATTAGCCCATCGGCGTGTCTTGCAGGTGTTTCCAACGCTCATCCTCAGATAATCTGGACCAATCACGCTCTGACAACCGATCAACGTCTGGGGCTGTCACTGAGGGTGATCCTGCTACCGAGGAAAGAGTGGTGGGAACCTGACTGGCGCTTTGCAACTTTGCAGTCACTTCTTTTACGCCAGCTTTCTTCGCCTTTTGAGCTACATCTCCGGCTTGCATCACCTGATAAGCGTCCTCAAGAAATGTGATACCACGCTTATCCGCAAACCGGGCGACCTCCATTTTCTCGTCATTTGACATATCAGGATGATCAGTAGTGAACTTTGCGATCATATCGTTGTACGCACGATCTACCTGTTTCTGGGTGTCCTTGGCCTGCTCGGTTTTCATTCGAGCATTAACGGCTTCGTTCACCTTATGATCAAAGTAGGAATCATACGTCTTAGGATCGTACACGTCTAATTCAGGACTTGGTTCAACAGTCTCCGCCTGGGCGGGCTGTTTATCCTTCATAGTCGCAACTTCCTGTCGCAAGTCACCTAGTTCATTTGTCTGTTTGCCATATAACGATTCAAGGTTCTGGTATGAATCCTTCAGAGACTCGACCCCGGTGAATTGTTTATCACCGACCTGAATTGATTTGTCCTTAACCTCGTCGTGGTCGTCCGTATCGCCTGGAGCTTCAACTTCGGGGGGACTTGCTTCCTGTGATACTTCCTGTGACTCAACGGCCTGATCAGGCTCTTCGGGAGCGGACTCCATTCCGAGCGCACTCCTCTCGTTATCATCATAGGCTTCACGGGACAGTTCCTTATCCTCGTCAATAAACTGAAAGCGATTTTCTGTTTCTTCCGCCATTTTATTATCTCCTACCTTATCCTCGGGGGCTGGCGCTAATAAAAAAGCCGTATCGTCGCATTGCTGCGATAACACGGCTTCCGCTTAGTTCCCCGTTGGGGGGTTAAGTCAGAGTTGCCTTAACAGGCGGGGCCAGTCTCTCTTTTTTATCCAGACTGGTTATCCCACCCTGACTGAAATTTATCGTTAGAGAGCCAGTAAACCTTGCTTTCGCAAGGTCTTTAATCAGCTCCCAAATCCATCTGGTGTCAGCTAACGGAATAATCCATTCGCTTCTTTTCAGAAGCGGAATTACCGATCCGCTTTGCACAGTCAGCCATAACGTCTTTTTTCACCGGGGGAACAGATTTCTTTACCTTGCTAGGCATATCTTTCCCCTTGTGACGCTGATCACTATGGTCTGCATCATAAGTTGCTGGCATTGCGTTTACTCCTTAACTGACGGTCGTGTGGTGTAGTCAATTCTCACACCATACATATCTGCATCACCAGACAGATCATCCGCAGCAGATACATCTCTCCTGACATTCAGAAATAATACATCTCCGTTTGCACAGGCATCCGCTGCTATGGAATAAGCACTGGATATTTCAAGAACATCCGCTGTGCCATCTGTAGTGGTTGCTGTACCCGCAACATCTGTAACTGCTGCTCCAACATCCTCACCAGATGCTATTGATACATAGTCTATATCAAATGTCACATCACCTGATGTTGATACTGCCGAATAATAGATGTATGCAGACATTGCTACACTACAATCTACATCAGCAGGAATATATACATTGGCGCAAGCATTTTCATCGCTATCATCAGCAAATGATATTGCCGTTGGAATTGTACCGCCTACAAGCACCTCAGTAGAGGTAGGTTGTAGGTTAAAATGACCCGCCGGAATCCATAATGTGCCAGTGGCTCTATCAAGAAGCCGGACAAGATCACCTTGGCTCATTCCTCTTGGATTGATTTTTGCCATTGTGTTACTCTCCTATTAAAGCCCCTATGTAAAGTACCGAGTACGTTTACGGCGGGATCTTTTCTTTTTTGTTTTACCCTTAGAGCTACCTTTCTTGTATCCTGCCATAGACATTGCTATCGCTACGGCCTGATCCTGGGGGTAGCCCTCTTTTCTAAGTTTTCTAATTTTTGCGCCTACCTTCATAACTATCCTTTCGCTGGTTCCGACATCTGGCCCTGCGCCTGTTGCATCATCATCTGAGCCATCTTTTCCTCTTCCATCTGTTCCTTTATATCATCAGCAGATTCAATATCGGAAAGCTCCAGCCAGAGTGGGAACAAGTTCTGGAAGCCCATCTGTATCATCTGAGCCACCTGTTCCGCTTTCATTGCCCTCATAGTCGGACTGTTAGTTCCGGCATCAAGTTCAACATCAAAATTGGTATTGGTAAAGTTGGCAAGGAACTCAGTAACCACGGACTGTTCAGGCTGTTCCTCATCAGCGATCTCAGACCCGATAATCCGTGCAATCTTTTCAGGCATCCAGAACTGTTGCATATTGCGAATGCTCATTTCCAATACCTGTCTTTTGGTCTTGTCCAGGTTATCCATCTGCTCCTCAAGCGTCAGCATCCCCTGGCGAATCCGCGTCTGGGCAGCAAAGCCTGATTCCTTGGAAGAAGTGGCCTGCCCCATTAAAGGATCAGTGGCGCCGGAAATTTCCTTGGCATCAACGGCAGCACGCTCTTCCATCGCTGCTGCGGTGGATACAAGAGAAAGATGCGAGGTTGACCACTGTTGCATAAAATCTGAAATTCTTTTGTCCTTCATACCGGGAATCCCTACCCACTCTCCGGCTGAAGACGCTTTGTTCATCTGTTCAGGAGAAACCATCCCCTCAACAAAAACACCACCACCCCTTGGCGTGCGGTTTAAAATATCCAATGCCTGGGAACGTCTCTTGTTCTTTTCCCGCTGTGGATCTTTCATATTCTCCACCAACCCGAATGTTTCCACCTTTCCGCCTGTATCCTCAAAATAGTAGAAATACGGGACCAGAGGGAACTGGTTATGGCGATAAGGATTAGGTGCCTTGTCCACAAGCAGACGCCCACCAGAAAAAACTGATAGGTAGGTCTTAGGCATAGAACGCGCCACAATCCCGAAATCAATCCTCGGAATAGGCTCTCTTTCAATCTGCTCCATCTTTGTCTCCGCAGCCTGAAAACGCCTGATGGCTTCCTCCGCTTCTTTCTTCTTGGAAAAACCTTCGTCACTCATCTGGCCCGATTGCGTGTTTACCAAGAAAAACTCGTTCTCCCATTCACGTTCCCATAATTCAACTACCCTCGCCCTTTGCCTGACTTTATCTATATAAGTGGCTTCATTGACAAAAGTGCCGTGAACATACCGTGATCCAAATTCCTCATCAATATCAACTTCATCCTGTAAGGTTGTATCCAGATCAGTCATCATCACGTCTTCCAGTTTTTTAAGGTCAGAGAGCTGATCAGGATAAAGACTTCTCAGCTTGCTCAACGTCAGCCACTTGGTACGAGCCAACCTTGACCACTGTGAGGTGTCAGGAGTGTCAGCTTCAGGATCAATAAGAACGTGCGCCCAGGACTCGCGCTTGATAAATATCTCACCAGCAAACTCCAAACCAGGCTCAACGTGTACATCAACCCATCCACGCCCGGTCATCACACCGTCCTTGTGAACACGGCTGAATACGTTCTGCATCCGCTTGCCACGATCCAGATAATAAAGAAGTGCCGTTATCAGCTTTGCTTCCTCATCATCATTAGACTCGATTGGCCTTGCACGCCACTTTGTCCGTTGCTGACGTTCAATGCCGACAACCAAATTCACCTTTGGTTTTATGATGTTGAGCTGTAACGGGGGACGGTTCTCGTTTCTCAGTTTGTCCAGATCATCATCTGACCATTGACCTTCACCAAAACCGCCTGTATAAAACCGTGCCGACTCCTTCGCCGACTCCACAAAATTCTTCTCAGAAGAGAACATACCGTCAAAAGTGTCGTGCAATACCTGTAATGTATCTAATTCACTCATACGCTCATCCAGCCTGAACCTTTCTTTCTACCTGACATTAACTGATACCAGTCAAGACCCCAGTCCACTATCTTGTGGGGCTTGCGGGAATCCTCTACATAATGCACCAGATACCTCAAACAGTCCATCGCGTGATCGCCAACCTTTACCGCTTCCTCAAACAAAGGCCGGTCCCCGTGTCCGTACTTCAGTTCCTTCCACTTGAAATCAATGATCTCTTCACGCAACGGCTCCATCTGGGCAATATCAAAAAACGCCAGTTTGCAATATCCGTCGTCATCAGGAGACAGGTACCGACCTACACGGTCATAACCCGCCCTCTTGTCATTCTTCGCTGGCTCCCAGTAAATACCGTAATCACTCCACTCATCAGCAATGGTCATCCCGTCACGCTCAGTCCGCATTATAGACGGATCAGCCAGACAGGTGTACCTTGCACCTTTATACATCCGCTCCTTCACCATCGACGCTAACGTCGATATTGAAGTCTCCACTTCGTAAATCAGGTTATAAACATAAATCTTTCCCTCGTCATCAGTGGCAGCAAAGAGTATAGCAGAGGGATTCTTGTACCCGTAATCATATACCAGGTAATGATTGTACCAGGAAGGAACATTCCACGGTTTCACAAAATGTACCTTCTCTTCAAACATAGGATATACCAACCCCGCAAAATCATCCCAGTTACAGTAAACATAACGCCTGACCCACGCCTGTGGCATTGTCAGTAACTCAGCGATGTAATCAGGTGGCAGGTAAGGATTATCAGAATATGCCCTTACCTCGGCCTCAGTGGTGGGAGCTTCAGCTTCCGGCGTCCAGGTGCGAGTCTCTATTAACCTGAAATGCTTCGAGTTCCTGTTCTTGTTCTTCACAAACTTCTTCCAGACCCAGTTGTGGCCCGCAGGGTTGCAAGTATGGAAAGAACAACGCAGACTCCCCTTACGCCTTAACTGACCGCTTGCAGCGATAAAAGTATTCTCAGGAACTTCCTCCAACTGATCAAAAGCAAAGAAACCAAGGTTCAAAGACTTGATCCTCTGTATGGCGTCCCTTGAATCATCAAGTGCCATATAAATTATTCGTGAGCCGTTCTTGAACTCTATCAAGTGATCCACAGGACGGTGCTTCCTTACCGTGTCACCAGCTATGTCCAACAACTGTAACAACGTGGACTTCTTGAAAGCGTCCAATACCTTCCTGCCCATCAATCCCAGGTTCCCGTCTATCTCAACAGACTGCTTCACCGCTTCCACACACATAGCGTCCGTCTTGCCGGTTCCCAGAGATCCCGCCATCAAATGATGCTTCGCGTGTCCTGTGTACAGGTGATAGTCCTCCTGATGTGGTAAAGGCTCGCTGGGCGAGCCGTCCTCATCGGTGTAGCCTATGTAAATGTTTTCCTTCACGCTTCCGCCCACTCACCGAAAAACAAAACATCCACCTGGGCAGTACCGTCATTCAAAGTGTCCATAGCATTCATATAAATATTCGGGGGTATGTAATCACTGGCGCCTTCAGCGTGTAAAACAGTGAACAGATGGTTCAAGTTATCCATTATCTCACCGATGATCTCTATAGCGTGTTCCTGCATTACGCCCTC
>Ga0098044_1001415_pt1 | contig 12577 bp, 6 predicted proteins | sample 10_taG_FD_75053 | JGI IMG/M metagenome (GOLD analysis project Ga0098044, IMG submission 75053) | Marine viral communities from the Subarctic Pacific Ocean - 10_ETSP_OMZ_AT15264 metaG | ecosystem: Environmental > Aquatic > Marine > Oceanic | place: Pacific Ocean | collected 2015-01-16 | reverse complement strand
TATTCTCAAGATAAAAATGGCCGCACAGGTCGCATGGTAATCGCCAAAAGGATAGTTGAAGATAAGACGCGAAATTTTGCTGTTGTAGGAAATACTCGACAGGGAAACTATACCTCTACTAAAGAACAAGAATACTATCCGAGAATAAACAAAAAGATTGTTGTGCAAAGCGTCTCTATTCCTATCCCGGTTTACGTTAATATAGAATATAAAATTCAGATCAAATCTGAGTACCAACAGCAGATGAATGAGCTTCTCGCGCCATTCATGACGCGGACAGGACAAGTGAATGCTTTCGTGCTAAGGCGCAACGGGCATATGTATGAAGCTTTTATTGATCAGGGGTTCACTCACACTAATAATGTGGCGAGCCTAGGAGAAGATATGCGGATGTTTGGGTCAGAGATTTCTATAAGAGTACTCGGCTATCTTATTGGCGAAGGCGAAAATGATGATCGGCCCATCGTAAGGGTGGATGAAAACATTGTAGAAGTGACTTATCCCCAAGAAGGGATCGTGCAGGAAGATGAAGAAGGTTTCTATACTATCACTTCCTGAACTCAAAGTTAGAATTTATTGAAGTTCCTGAAGACTTTTGAATTCCAAAATACTATTTAAAGTATGATTGTGACACCAATTAATTCTATTTTTTAAAGAGAGGAACCAATAATGTCAATTAAGAATTTCAAATTTGTATCTCCTGGGGTGTTTATCAACGAAATTGATAACTCATTCTTACCTCAAAAGGCCGATACAATCGGGCCCGTCGTTATCGGCCGCGCAACACGCGGCCTAGCAATGCAGCCTGTCACCGTAGAATCGTATTCCAAGTTTGTCGAGATGTTCGGAGATACTGTCGCAGGACAAGGCGGCGGCGATATCTGGAGATACGGCAACCTTCAGTCCCCGATGTATGGGACTTACGCTGCTAAAGCTTTCCTCCGTGCAAACGTTGCTCCTCTCACGTATGTACGACTTCTTGGACAGCAGTCAGCGAATAACGAGGGATCTGCCGACGCCATGGCGGGATGGCAGACTACCGGCGCACCAACAACAGGTTCTGATGGAGGTGCGTATGGCATTTTCGTTGCCCCCTCTTCCTCCACTGGTCTATTGACGGGTGATACGAACGGCCTCCAGTTGGCGGCTGTCGTCTATGTTCAGAGTGGCTCAGTTCTCTTATCGGGCTCAGTGGCCGGTGCATCCACCGCCTTATCAACAACGGCGGTTGCCTCTTCCACTTTGATCGAGAGCGATTCATCTGGAAACTTTAATTTGGTTATTCGAGGAATTACTGCTGGAGAAAAGAAGTTTACAATCAACTTCAACGATTCTTCTGAGTTATTCATTAGAAAGCGTCTTAACACAAACCCACAGCTTACTTCCACAGGCGGCGATTTTTACCCGTCTGCTTCTTACGAAGATTACTGGCTTGGTGGGACATTTGAGCAAGAGCTTCGCGAGCGAAGTCTTGAGGGCGGATCGAGCGGTATTCTTATCGGCTTGATTGCTGGCCTTGCTTCTGGAAGTGCCGAGACCACCGGCCCTCACAAGATGAAAGGACAGCCTTCTCAGGAAGCTGTTGCTGGTTGGTTTATTGGTCAGGACCTGGGCACCTACAGCGCCTATCAGCCCGCCAACGCGACGAAGCTCTTTCGCTTGATTGGGCGCGGCCATGGTGAATGGCTCTCCAAGAACGTGAAAGTCTCCATTGAGAAGGTTAGGCAGTCTAACACGACTACGAGCGATTATGGAACGTTCTCTGTTGTTCTTCGTTCGCTCATGGACACCGACAGCAACGTTGTGGTTATGGAGCGATTTGATAACTGTACGCTTGATCCGTCTTCGCCCAACTATGTGGCGCGCAAGATTGGCGACAAGTATGATAAGTGGGATACCACCACGCGTAGCCTTAAGACTTACGGAGATTTCGACAGTCAGTCGAAGTTTGTGAGAATTGAAATGAATGCGGACGTGGAAGCCGGCGCAACTGATCCGGTCCTCCTTCCATTCGGTTATTACGGACCTCCGAAGCTCCGCGATACAGGGAACCTCCCTGGAACCGGCTCTGTGGCACAGTTGGCACAAAGGTTTGTGGTGTTGGGGGCGACCCTGCCAGGGTCACCCACTGCCGCCGAGTTTGCGGGCCGCATGATTTCGGCCTCTTATACAGGCCATGGAGGCTTGACCGCTTCTCTTAGCTTTCCGTCTGTGCGGCTGCGCAGTCAGGCGACAGATGGTGGATTGTCGGATCCTACCAAGGCTTACTTTGGCTTTGAGGTGACACGCACAACCACATCCACACGCGCTGACGCTAGTGTCGGCGCCCCGCAGAGATTGTGGTATATCGACTTGGGTCAGACAAACAACGTTCCAGTTGATACAACAGCGACAGCATATAATTTGTCGGCATCGTCGGCCATTCAGGGCTTCTCGTACATCTTCTCGATGGACAACGTTAGCGCTTCTGCCGCTAGTGTTTACACCTACGCATCTGGCTCTAGGCGCGCCGGTACAAGTACTTCAGCGCGTGATAGTAACACCTATACGACGTTGCTTGATGCGGGCTATAACCGCTTTACTGCGCCGTTCTGGGGTGGTTTCGACGGGGTTGACATCACGAAGCCAGATCCCTTCTATAATATTGGAATGGGAACTAGCGCGACGGAAGACAACTCTTATGCATACTATACGTATAAGCGCGCCATTGACACGGTTGCCGATCCAGAATACATTAATATGAACCTTCTGGCAGCCCCCGGCCTCACCACAGACGCGCTGACTACACATATGATTAATGTATGTTCGGAACGCGCCGACGCATTGGCGCTGGTTGATTTGGCAGATGTGTATATTCCCTCTTCTGAGAGGTACTATGCAGACAAATCCAGCCGAATTGGCACCACTCCGACTGCAGCCGCATCGAGCTTAAAGGCGAGAAGGCTAGATTCGAGTTATGGCTGTACCTTCTATCCGTGGGTACAGACACGCGATGAAAACTCCGGCCGCATTCTTTGGGTACCGCCTTCGGTAGCCATGATGGGTGTTCTTGCAAGCTCTGAGCGCAAAACCGCTATCTGGTTCGCGCCCGCCGGCTTCAACCGTGGCGGCCTCACTGATGGTGCGGCTGGTATCCCGGTTACGAATGTTACTGAAAGACTTTCGTCTGCAAACCGCGACACGCTCTATGAGGCACGCATCAATCCGATTGCATCGTTCCCCTCTAGCGGCATCGTGGTCTTCGGACAGAAGACACTGCAGGAACGTGCCTCCGCTCTTGACAGAATTAATGTCAGACGACTGGTTATCTACCTTAAGAAGCAGATTTCTATTCTCTCAACACAGATTTTGTTTGAGCAGAACGTTCAAGCTACGTGGAACCGTTTCACAAGTCTTATTGAGCCTTTCCTGGCTAACGTTAAGACCCAGTTCGGTATCACAGATTATAAACTCATCCTTGATGATACAACTACCACGCCAGATTTAATCGATCAGAACATCTTGTATGCAAAGATCATGATTAAGCCTGCAAGGGCCATTGAATACATTGCCATCGACTTTGTTATCATGTCCACTGGCGCGTCTTTCGATGACTAAAAGATGTGGGGAGTTTTTCCCCCCTCTTACTAATTAAATTTAGAACATAATAACAGGAGTTCCACATTATGCCATTCTGGTCAGAAAATTTTGGTCAAGACACGACCATGAAAGATCCCAAAAGAAAGTTTAGATTTACGGTTGAGTTCCAGGGAATTCAGTCGCCACAGGGAGGTGCTATGCTTTGGTATGCCAAGACGGCTGCGAAGCCTTCTTTTCAGATTGCTTCTGCTGAGCACAAGTATTTGAACCATACGTTCTATTATCCTGGCTCCGTTACATGGCAGGATGTGGCTATTACCCTTGTGGATCCTGTTAATCCAGATATGGCTGCAACTCTTTCCGATATTGTGGTATTATCAGGATATACGCCACCGGTAGACTCTACTGCTTTGAGCACAATGTCTAAAGCTAAGGCTGCTGGTGCATTAGGTACGGTTATTGTGACGCAGATTGATTCCGATGGCAACGAGCTTGAAAAGTGGACGCTTTGGAACTCATGGATTAGCGAAGTCAAGTATGGCGACTTAGAGTATGGCGGTGATGACCTGACAGAAATGTCGGTTACCCTTAAGTACGACTGGGCGCGCCTGCAGACAAGCAATACAGACGGTTCTGCGACAGTTACGAACGCCGGCGCCAGTGAATTCTTCAGCGTATAATAGACAATTAAATAACGAGGTGTATATTGGCTAGAAATAAAGAGCGCACGGGCGCACGTCAGCAGCAAGCTGACACTCCCCCGGCGCCACTCATGCAAAATAATGATTCGGAGGGTTTCTCTTTTGTTGTCCCTACCGAATTTATCGATTTGCCTTCGGAGGGTAGATATTACCCAGAAGGACACCCCCTTCACGGGGAAAACACGCTTGAAATCAAGCAAATGACAGCAAAAGAAGAAGACCTTTTAACGTCGAGATCTCTTTTAAAGAAGGGTATCGCGCTAGACCGACTATTAAAGAGTGTTGTGATTAATAAGGCTGTTGATACTAACTCCTTACTGGTAGGAGATCGTAACGCAATTTTGATTGCTACCCGGGTATCGGGGTACGGCGCAGAATACCAAACAAAGGTTTCGTGCCCGGCTTGTGGCGCTACTCAAGAATATAGTTTTGATTTAAACGAGGCGCAGGTTTATGATGGAAGTGGTTTGCGCGCCGAAGAGGCTACTTCGAATGGAGATGGTACCTTTCTCGCCACTCTTCCGCGTACCAAGGTAGAAGTACACTTTCGTTTATTAACAGGGGTGGATGAAAAGAATCTTATCAACCAAGTAGAGAATGCGCGCAAGAAAAGACAAAACGAAAATTCGATTACGAGACAACTGAAACAAATTATTATTTCTGTCAACGGAGATGAAACGCAGCAAGCTATTAACTATGCTGTGGAAAACATGCCTTCGGCAGACGCCAGACACCTTCGACTTATGTATAAGTTAGCAACGCCAAATGTCGATCTCGCTCAACACTTTGAATGTAACGAGTGCGATTATGATCAGGAAATGGAGGTGCCGCTTACGGCGGACTTTTTTTGGCCTGACCGATGAATACATGGAGAACGTGTATGAACAGTTCTTCTTTTTAAAATACTCGGGGGGATGGTCGTTTTCGGAAGCTTACAATCTGCCGATTGGTTTGCGAAACTGGTTTACAGAACGTCTCATTAGACAGCTACAGCAAGAGAACGAGGCATATGAAAAAGCCTCAAAAGGCCGAGGGGGAAGTTCTTCCCAAACGCTGAGCGCTCAGAACCAGCCGCAAGCGCCTCCCAACATGTACGGCAAACGAAGACAAGGTTAAAAGCTTTGTCTTTTTTTGCTTATAACTAATTATTTGTAGATAAAGAGGGTACAATTGTGACCATTGACGAAACTACTTTAAACATAGCTGAACAGGAACGATTAAACAAGTTAATAGATGAGGGCAAGTCTAAAGCTGAAGCGCTCCTCCAGCTAGCTAAAGAACGCAATGAGAGTCTTAAAGACACGAATGAACTGCTAAGCGACAATATCAAGAAGAACCAAGTTAGAATTGATCTTCTTAGACAGGCAAACGAAGAAGCTAAGACAGGATATGAAACCCGCGAACGAAGTCGAGAACTAGCAGTACTGGAGACCAAACAGCACGCCGACACTCTTCAACTCTTGATGAATAAGGTCTTCGAAGGCCGCGAGCTAAACAAACAAGAAAAAGAACTTTATGAGCAAATGGGCAGCAACTATAAAAAACTAGCCCAAACGTTAGCTGCCACCAAAGGTCTTGCCAAAGCACGCGAAGAAGTTAATGATTTGGTGCGCACCGAAACAGGCTTTCAATCAGCGATAAATAACGCTCTTGCCAAAGCAGTTGCGTTATCAGAAAACCGCAATATGCTCGCCGTTGGCCATAAGAAGCTTTTGGGCGGCATCGAAGGTATGATGACCTCTTTATGGAAATCAGCTAAAGATGCCATGTTTGGCATGGACCAAGCAATCTCGGACTTTAATAAGACGTTTCAGTTAGGCGACCAATATAGCGATCAAATTCGCAGCACATATACAGAAATGAACCACTTGGGCGTTTCCATTGAAGACGCTAGCAAGTCTACTCAAGATCTTATACGAAACGTTTCCGACTTCACCATGATGAGCGGGGAACAACAGCGCTCCCTTACTAATACCGTAGCTCGCTTTAATGAGTTGGGTGTTAGTACGGACGTAAGCACTAAAATCATGCAAAGCTCTCTTAAGATGTTCGGGGAATCCACCGCCACTATGGACTCCCGAATAGGCGAACTGGCTGCCAGTGCCAGAGCCCTTGGCGTTGACCAAGAAACGTATTTTAACCAACTCCAACAGCACAGTGGCGCCTTGGCCAAGTTCGGCACGGAGGCTATTGACACCTTTAAAGACCTACAACATGTTCAAAAGATCACAGGTATGGAGATGGAAAAGGTTTTAGCCATCACTAACAAATTCGATACCTTTGAAGGCGCCGCCGAACAGGCTGGTAAGTTAAACGCTGCTTTGGGCGGCAATATGGTCAACGCTATGGACCTGATGATGGAAACTGATCCAGTTGGAAGGTTTGAACAGATCCGCGATTCGATGTTAGACAGTGGTTTGGCGTTTGATGATATGAGCTATTATCAGAAGCAGTATTTTACGCAAGCTTTGGGGCTTTCGGACGTTGGAGACTTGGCAGTCATGCTGTCAGGCGATTTAAATGACTTGGCCGGCGCCGGCAACGAAAGTGCAGAATCTATCATAGAACAGAAAGAGCGGATGGCAGAAACACAAAGTATTATGGAGACTTATAAGAATCTCATTGCCGATATTGGCGGGGCATTAATTCCAGTGGCCGAGACATTGAACAGGTGGACTACCGCGCTAGCCGAAAATGCTGTAGTGGTGAAAACTCTATTTTGGTTGCTCGTTGGTTGGCGCGCCCTAATGATAACACACAATACGTTAGCGGCCATCGGCGCGCTTAGGACGGCGCTTAGCACAACCGGCATATGGAAAAGAATTATTGCCAAAAAAGCCGAGACTCTCGCTGAAGCAGAAGGCGTAGTAGTTAAGGAAATAGAGAACGAGCTTCTGGAGGAGAATACTGACCAGCTGGACAATAACACAAGTAGCATGTCATCTTCCATTGGCGTCATGCTGGCCTTTGGTGCAGCGATCCTTATGGTTGGCGCAGGTGTCTTTTTAGCTGCAAGTGGGTTTGCTTTGCTGGCAGATTCAATTAAGGGCATGACCGACACAGAACTTCAAGCCTTTACTGATACTCTGTTAGTTTTTGGCGCCGGCCTCGTTGTCTTAATGTTGGCGTTAGGGCTGTTAGTATATAGTGGCGTGGGTGTCGCCGCAGCCGGCCTTATGCTGGCCTTCGGACAGGCCATAGCTTTGGTGGGTGTGGGAGTGTTCCTTGCTGCCGCAGGAATTGCCTTAATGGCGCATAGCCTGGGTGCGGCGATGGAAAATATAGATCCCGTTAAATTGGATGCGTTCGGTGCTTTTGTGCTTACCATGGGCACAGGTGTCGCGTTTCTGGTGCTGGGAGCTTACGGCCTCGTTCTGTTCGCTGTGGGCGTTGCGGCTCTAGGGTTGTCTCTGGCACTTGTTAGCGAGAAGAAGCTGCAGAACATAGCCGACCTCACTGTGAGCTTAGCTGAATTGTCGGAAACGGCGCATCTAGATGAAACTGCTAGCGCTATCGAGCGTATTGCAGGTGCGGTAGACAAAGTGGGCTCCTTAAAGTCTTTCGCCTTGAAAGCGGCAATAGATGCGGTAGGCACAGCGGCGCTAGATATGAAGGCAGCAGGTGTTTTTGGTACACTGGCGGCCGGAGAAACAAATGCCACTGCAGCCCTTCCTGAGAAGATTTACTTTGAAGCCGAAGTGCCTATAAATATTCATATTGGTGACGAAAAACTCGATACTATTTTTGAGACGTGGCGTGGCCGCCGAATTGACGAGGCCAACAGATAATAACAACACCCAACAAGGAGAACAATAAATTATGGGCGACGAAAGAAATAAGTTTAGTTTTGAAAGATACGCTATTCCCACTATTAAGGGTACTGGCGAGAACGGCAAAGAACAACCCACTTCATATGTTGGGGTTACAGATGCGTATGCCAACAATGGTTTTGTTTTATCCTTCTTCCATCTGCCCTCTGCAAAATCTGTGTATTTTAAAGCTTTTATTACATCCTTTAATGAAACTTATAATTCAGATTGGGCCGCCGAAACCGTTTATGGCCGCGCCGATCCTATCTACATGTTCAAAAACACTCAGCGCAAGATTACTTTGGCATTTAAAATCCCGGCCGCTTCTGCCGGTGAAGCCTACGAAAACTTGGCAAAAGTTCAAACTCTTGTTCAGTTTTTGTATCCCACCTATACAGATATATCTAACGCCAATACCATTTCACAGTCTCCCTTAATGAGATTAAAGGTAATGAACTTGGCGAGTTCTGAGGATGTGAATACTGAAAACATTGCCAAAGAAGGTACGGAGAGCGACGAAGCTGTGAATAGCGCCACATACTTTGAAGAATATTCTAGTGATAGCAATGCCTCATTGGGGCTTCTAGGAGTTGTTAACAATCTTACTGTTAATCACAATATTGATAATCCCGATCATGGGGTTATCGAACACGCACCCAATACTGTCTTGCCCAAGTTGATAGAAGTTAACTTGGACTTTTCACCTATCCACGAACACACAGTTGGCTGGGAAGAAAGCTCTACTGGTGATATGGTGTTTGCCGACGAAAGGTTCCCTTATCATGCTCCAGAATTTGAAGAGAACGACGCGACTGCTGCCAATGCGGGGGCCGCTGGCTCTGGTTCGTTCGGCGCCAGCCTCGACGCCGACGAGGACAGCGCTTTTTTGTCAGATGAACAAACAGCCGCAGCGGCTACAGCGGAAGAAGAGCCCAGCGATCAAGCGGCGCAAGACAGTGCAACCGCTCAATATGATGAGCAAGTACGGCAAGCTACGAGCGCTGGCGCCACCCACTCGGCGGACACAGCGGAGATCTACGCCGCATACGTGGCCCGCCAAGACGCAGCGAAAGCAGCGGTCGCCGCCTCGACCGCCTATGACGCAGATGAATAATATTAATAGGAACTAATAAATAATGCCAACACGATATAACAACAGAAAAATAATAGTGAACAACAGTGAATACTACGAACCCATTCGACAGTCGAGAGGGCGCAAGGCCATTGTGCAGTATTCTACAGGTAAATTAAAAAATCCTACAATCACCCAGCGCTCCCGCACGAAAACCTCCAATCATATATGGAAATATGGAGATAGACTATATAATCTTTCCCACAAGTTTTACGGGGATCCACAATATTGGTGGGTCATCGCGTGGTGGAACGGTTATGGCATTGAAGCTGATATTAAAACTGGCGCCACTCTTTCGATTCCTTTGAATATTGAAAGAGCGCTGACTGTGTTGGGAGTGTAAAAGAATATGGCCATCACCGCTTATAGCCACTCCGAGTTCCGCGCATTGTTAGACGAAGCTTTTGGTGACGATGCGTCGTCACCACCAGTTTTTGAGGAGCACAAGTCAAAGGGTTGGGGTGTGACACCCGAGTCTTCTACGATTGCTCGGTGTATGGAGGCCGGCCTTAAAGAATCGTTCGAAAGCCAAAAGGAGAACATCGAAAACGACGAGAACATCAAAGGCGACACAACCGACTTTAATAGTTTTATGAACAGCGGCCTGGGCGACCCGAATACCACACTGGCCACAGACGCCATGATTGAGGTTGCAAAGCTGTTGAAGTCAGACGGTAGTTCTCTGTGGGAAGGCTGTTTGACAGCTGATAATCCAACCGGGTGGGCACAGGTAGCAGAGGCGGCCGGCCTCGATGCGGAGAGGGCTGACATGTTCGGGGAAGCCGGTACCGGTGATGAGGTCAAAACCCTGCTAGCAGACACCCTCACCGCCGATGGTAACACCGAAGGCGCCGCATGGTTGGAGGGTGTAAGCGCTGCTACCACCGGCACAACTGTTCTTGCAACTGTGGAAGGAAAATGGTCTGACTACAACTATAGTCCGTGTAAAGGTGGCTCGCAAATTTCGGGTGACGATTTATGCCAAAAGATAAAAGACACAATTGACGCCTACTTTGTCCGCCAGATCAAACAGCACAGCGATGCCATAGACTTACGTGATACCGTCAATTCGGCGGAATTCCTGCTGGGCGATTCCAAGGGCGCCCTCGATGCTCTCGATGACCGGAAGCAGGTCCAACGTGATATATATGATGGCAAAGCAATCATACGCCAGGATATCGAATTTAAAGAGCAATGTTTTTTGCTGGCCAATATCTTTTATTTGGCTCACATAAAACTAGGCTTAGACCAATCGACAGTGGAGGGCGAAGCCAAACAATTTCCTGACAATACAGCACAAGGAAACAGGTGCGTACTTGTACATGGAGATCCTTTCGGCCTGATCAACACTCTCACTCAGAGCCCTTCAAAAGAAACGTTTTTTGAAATGCCCGGCTCGGCTCTTTCGGCGTTGCAGCCCATGATCCGCTTACATAAAGTGATTTTAGATACAACCGATTCGAAAGATCATAAAGAAAAAGAATTAGAAATGAAATTCGATACCCATTATACGCCCGAAGATATAACTGATTTTATGAACACCCGAGAAATGAGGGGGCACGGAGTAGGTATTAAAAGTTTTGATTTTGCGTATGAAGCAGAAAACCCCTACGCAATTAAAAAGAGCATTAGAGCAAAGCTGGTCCTGTTTGCCAACAGTTTCAGCGAACTAACAAAAGAGCGCACTGGCACTACACTAGATGGAGAAACCGCTACCTATTCTTATATTGATTTGGCTCTTAAAACAGGGGGGAGCTATGAACAAATGGCAGATGCTGTAGAGGCCGTTAACCCGAAAGAAAGAGATGTGGTTTTAGATAATTTGTCGAAGCTTCTTTTTCGATTGAAGGCTAATGTGGGCTGGGCCCTCCCGACAAATCAAGCATCTCTTCCCGCCGGTCACACCATTAGCGGCACTCTTTTGAATTCTATCTATGATTCTGCGATTAGTCTTAATTTAACGCCAACTGTTCATACCTTTGACTTTGATGATATGGGCCGCGTAACTTTTACAATTAATTATTTGGCGTATGTTGAAGATTATTTTGATCAACCTAACTTTAATATTTTTTCTGACACAGGCATTACTACGAACCAACTAGTTCGAAAGCTGGCTTACAAAAAGATGAACGCGGAGTGCGCTTCGGAACAAATGAGCGAGCTTAAAAACGATCCCGATATCAAGAAACAAATTGATCAAGAAAAAGAAAACGCCATGAGGAGTGTGATAAAGAACTTGTTATTCGCTGACAAGATAAAGTATTTAACCATTCCTTTGACGCATTTAGAGAATTACAAAATGCAGGGACCCTTTGGGCAGATTGACAAGAAATATCTTGATCAATTAACAGGAAAAATTGAGACTGCTAAAAGCATGATAGGAGTGATCAAGGACGATCTAAAAGTAGATCCACCAGACGAAGGCGATCCCGATGGCGCTAAGAGAAAAGAAGCGATGATTGATCAGAGCGTGAACCCTATAGAAACTATTTCTTTTTTCTATGTAGCGGACTTAGTAGACAGCATTCTTAAGAGTATAGGAGAAACTTTAGTTGATTTACAAACTACACTTGGCTCCAAAGGGAAGCTCCCTAAGATTAAATCAGATTGGGTGACCGCAGAGGATTTAGTGAAAGAAGTAGATAACTATAAAAGATATGAAGAAAACTTTAAACGCATGCGCATTATGTTAGGGCCTCTTGAAATCGTTAACTCCGATTCTAAAGGAAAATATTTAGATTCTAAGACGCTTAATTTGGGAGATCTCCCAATTTCAGTCAAATATTTTATGGAATGGATGACTGAGAAGGTTCTCAAGCGCGACCAAGCTGAGTGGCCTCTTCCTGTTTTTCTTAATGCGTTCTTTAACGAATTCATTAGAGATTTTTTAAATAGTGATGTATGCTATGACAATCGCGCCAAACAAAAAACGCGTCTTAGCCAAAATGCCATCACTTCATACACGAACGATAAGGATGACGAGATTACATATTGGTGTAAGCAAACCGGCCGCCGTCGTTTAGAGGTAGACCGAATAGGTCACCGCCCCATTCTTAACGTTATGGGAGAGCGTGGCGGGCCACGCCCCAGTTTAGGAATAGAGAATGAAATTAACTACCTTACGTATTTTGCCGCACGTACTCAGCCTACTAATATCATGCGAGGGTGTAAAGGCGGGGCATATGATACGTGTTATGAAGACGACCCTCCCGATCCTGACAAGCCGGCTGTAGTTCCTGGCGACCATGATCGAGGAATTTGGCACTATCAGATAGGAAAGGACACTGGGATTGTTAAAACGATTACTCTCTCTAAGACTGATTCTCCTGGGTTAGCGGAAGTGCGCTTTGAACAGG
>Ga0098044_1001411_pt1 | contig 12602 bp, 6 predicted proteins | sample 10_taG_FD_75053 | JGI IMG/M metagenome (GOLD analysis project Ga0098044, IMG submission 75053) | Marine viral communities from the Subarctic Pacific Ocean - 10_ETSP_OMZ_AT15264 metaG | ecosystem: Environmental > Aquatic > Marine > Oceanic | place: Pacific Ocean | collected 2015-01-16 | reverse complement strand
TATAAACCAGAAATCGCCGAAATCAAAGAATCTTCTTCCTCAATAAACGGCGCGTTCTGACTTAAAATTTTAACTTCTTCTTTGGACATTTCACCAATGTCCCTCTCATCAACATATTGTAGTTCACGGACTTCAATTCCATATTTTAAAAACAGTCTTTTGATGTTTTGAGCTTTGTATTTTGCATCTGGGTCCAATGCCAACAAAACTGGTGTTCCATTTCGAACTATTCTTTTGAATAGCCTCGATGTCTCTCTGATTGTTGAGCCCAAAATAGGAATAGCGTTCTCAGCCTTAACAGCATCAAACGCTCCTTCAACAATTGTTACCTCTTTATCAAAATCAACGTATAATTCATTGAAGATGATATCCCGACTAACTGGAGGATTTAGATATCTTTTGTAGTTGTCGGTAAATGTTCTCGCAATGAAGTAATTAAGATCTCCATTTTCGTTAAATGATGGGATTATGATTCTTCCCTTGAATGGACCATCGGAACAAAAGCCGATTTTCCACTTTAAGATGTCCTTTCCTGTAATACCCCGTTTTTCAAGGTACCGTAGGGGTACCCTAAATTGAACATTTCCACAGAGAGTGTGAAAATGCGGAGGAATTTGCAAGATTTGTTCAATATTTTCTTCTTCTGTCTCACCGAAGAGATTTCCGAAAGCGGTTAGATCGGTTTTTTCGCCAGAAAACGCTTTCCAAGCTTCTCGATCTTTTGCTGAACCAAACTTGCGAACGAGGCGGTGAAGATTTCTTCCCTTCGCATCACAAACCCAGCACTTATAAACGCCGCGACGAATGTTGACAGAGAATTTTCTCTTATGGTGTTTACAGAAAGGACATTGAAACAAATGCTCATTGTTTGATTTGTAATGTGTCCCAAGAAAACTCGATAAAATCGAAAGTTTTTCATTCATGTTATTAATATAACACACCTAACAGATCTTGTCAAGGATTATTTTGATCAAAGATCTTCATATCGCTCCTGCAACAAATAATGTCCTGCACGAGCAACTACCACGGCGTCAGCAATGTCATAACAATACTTCTGAACATTACCATAACGAGTGTAGTCTATCTGAAATTCCCCACTTTTTACAAAGTGTTCCATGACAACTTCTTTGGCTTTTTTGCCTTTTACAATTTTAATCCCGCACTTTGATCTGGCAGAAATTGGGGTTACATAGTTTGGCTCCATTCCAAAGATCTGATAGGATTGCCAAGAAATAATTCCATTAAATCTCTGAAGAACTGACATTATTTTTGCTGTTGAGCCCCCCTTCCGAAAAAACATAAGAGCCTGTTCGATGAAAATATATTGAATGTTATATTTCTTTTTAATTTCTTTTAAAATAGTCTCGGCTTGTTGAGCTTTTTTAAAGAAATCTCCGATCTTTCGTAAGTCAATATAATCTGTATGAATTATTCTATCATCTTTTAAGATACACACACCTATAATGCTGGTACTAATGTCGAGTCCGAGAATCATTGTAGGTCTACTTTTAGTTTAAAAGTGAAATCTCTGCTGAGCGTTTTTTTCACTGGCTTTGAGACCGTTGCAATACCAATAAGGTTTTCTTCCTTGTCATAAATTCCAACCTTTGATATATAAGTTGTTTTCTCAAATGAAGCTGTTGGGTCTACATAGGGGCTTTTTACCACATTTTTAATAGTTCTCGGAGTTTCACGAAACATACTAGAATTAATTTGGAATTGACTGGCAGTAGTGACAGATGGATCAAACTCAAGATATGTGGGGTTATTCGAATGATTAATTTCCCCCTTTTCGGCATGTGCTAGCATTGTAATAGTTTCAATATAGTTGACTCCTTCAAACTCCATGCGATAATTGACAAAAGGTATGTTTGAGCCAGAATTATCGTTCATTCCGGCGCCATACATTAACCAAGAAGATGTTGTGGGGGCTGCTAGTTTATAGTTTCTGGTAGGAAGAAGGGGCTCCAGTCCCCAGGAGCCGGTTAACAAAATAAAGCCCTCATTATACAAAATAATGCCAGCCACCGAGCCAGTCCCCACGCTACCCGAGGGGCCGACCTGAATTAGTTCTCCGTTTCTCTTGCTATCTCGAAGTTCTCCGATTAGTGATCCAGAAACATAGTATTTTAAACTTACTGAGCCGTTTTCTTTATTTATTGAAGAGCCATAAAAAATAGAAGGAATAGAAATTAAATTAATTGGTGTTTTGGTGCCCCAATCCCCGTAACTAGGGCTAGAGGAATTAAATTGATAGTAAGGACTCCAATAAGTATAAGAACTCATAGCGGATCTAAGAGCCGTTATTCTCAAGGATGATGTAAATGGCCACAAAGGGTGAGCGGTAGGTATAGATTGGGTTAGATACTCTCTACTAATAGTGGCAGAAAGAGGGTAAGAACCAGTAAAAACTGATCCGTAGGTCGCTGCATTCCATGCATTCCAGGATGATGTAGAAACTGATTTGAATGTAGTTAACGAACTATCTTTGTATAAAAGAGGGTAAATTAATCCTGTGTACTGAAGTCCCTCATCGTTTACGCAGATACCGCCAACGCAAGTATATCCTGGTGGGCAGTCGGCGTCGATGAGGCACGTCAGCGGGGCCCTATCAACATTCAATTCGTAGAGAGACACAAATCCAGTAGGAACACAGGGTACACTTCCAGTAAACGCCCCCGAGATTCGAGATTCGTTTTGATAGTAGACACTCCCTTGATAAATATCAAATTGATTTCTCGGAAAGGTCTGCAGCGTATTGTGAAAAATGTCATTATCGCCAAACTTTTTAAGAGGCATCTTTAAAACCTCGCTTTAATAATCCAGCCTCACACGGAAAATCAATTCAGTGGAGGGAGTCTTTTTAAGGGGTTCTGATAGCTTAGCGACAGCCAATAATTCATTATTTGGAGAATAAAGCCCAATTGATGTTATATATGACTGGGGGGGTTTATTCACATCCTGCTCTTTCACAATTATTTGACTTTGTGATAAATATGTCTGATTAGAACTATAATTAAACTCATTATTTGAGGCTCTACAAAAATAGATTGTTGAATTCAATTCTGTAGTATTCTGAAAATTGTTATCGATCCAGACGCTTCGAAGATTATCGGCCGTTCCTGTAATATCGCTTCCAGTGAAAGCTGCAACAGAATCAAAAAGAAGCGCCGATGCAGTTAAAACAACAATACCGGCTTGATAATAAATCAATCCAACGCCAGATCCAGTAGCAATGGGCTCGCCAGGAAGAGATCCAGTATACAAAATACCATATTCCCCTGCCGGAGAATTAACTCTATACTCATTCCTGGCCCCACGGTCTCGAATGGTTATCTCCGCGGCGCCGCTCAAAAGTGTTAGTGAATAAGTTTCTTTTTTGATCTCGTCTTTTGTCAATAGCCTAGTATAACTGATAAAAACACATGCGTTCATAGCGTCCGTTGTTACTGTGAAATCGGCATCGCGGTCAAACCTTCTAATTGAACCCGTCTGGTCGTATCCCACTAAAACCTGCGCCATTTGATTATACATATTCATTTTTTTAGCATTCATTGAGTTTAAAGAACTAGAAAGGGCCGGCGAATATCCATAAGAAATATCAAAGATGTGGTTGGCAGAAGATGACAAAAATGGATAATCATAAACGCTCTGAAACATCCCGTGAGTATAATTTTTAATGTTGAGATCGCCATAGGTGCCCGAAACCACCGTTCCCGTGATTGGGATTGCCTCGTTTAACAATGTTCTTGTTAAAGAAACATCACTAGTTGATAGTGTTTTAAATACAGTTGCCATTTTTTATCCTTTAAAATTATTTTTAATTACTAAATTCACTACGGTGTCAGCACACAATTATAAGCGGTGCGGGCCCTCACATATCTAATGGGAACATCGATGGTGTATCCCGTTGTTAAGCCCGTTACTCGCACTATGGAGTCGATATAATAACAAGTAACTGGGCCGGCTGGAGCCCCGGCGTGCGCTGCGTTGAATTCGCCTCCCAATTGCGTGAAAAGGCTCGTGGTAGTTTGTAGTTGGTTACTAACTTGAATTTGAAATTCGAGAATTGATCCTCGTGGTCCTGCTATAACTTGTTGGTTATTTGAAACAGTGGTTGTGACAGTATTATCCATAACAAAAGTCGGATCAGCTGTCGTTGAAAGAAAATAGACCGCTATTCCGTCATCATCAATAAATGACGGGTTAGCCAACGTGGCTCCTTGTCCATCTATGATTTGGCCAAAACGACTATCTATTTCAATTTGATATTGATTTTCATACATCTCGTTGGTGGGAAATCCAGCCTGGGGACCTCCTCCAAGAGTATTATCAATTCCCTGATCTATTCGACAAAATGTCTTAATGTTATCTGGATCATAACCATACCAGATTCCTTGAGTTGCCGGAGTCCAATCGCCGTCCGTGCTGAGGGCACATGCCGTGTTTTGATCTACTGCTACCAAATAAGAATTAAATTGACTATTAATATTGGTTCTGCTGAACAAAGTATTTAGCTTAAGTACGGGCATGTATAAAAGCGTCTCATTATTAGTATATGTCTGTAAAAAAGAGTGCATCAGGGAGGAGTTATTTGTAAAGGCTTCCAAAATCGGCGTTTGCATGATTTGTAGATCTTCTTGGCCTGCGGGCGCATTGGGGTCATATATTCCGTAATTAATTTCTTCGTCACTAAGAGCAAATTTAATAATTCTGAAAGTTCCATCGCCGCGCGCGAGCAACTTTCTTCCTGTGTCCGTTAAGACGGCATCTAAAATGATGTCCCCACTATTATCTAAAAAAGCCATAAAGATTCTCCTCTCACACTATAAATAGTATTATATAATTTAAAATTACTATTCATTTTCTACTTTAAAAGCAACATTTAAATCAATTTTTTTGCCAGTTTGTTTAGAAATCAAACGAATTTTAAGTCTTTTCGAAGGTATATACTGCGCATGGTCAGCGCCACCAACAACCGCGGAGGAGTAATAGCCCCCAAACAAGCTTGGATTTTTTACCCCCAAAACAATACCAGTATGTTTCCCAACTGCGCTATTAACAATCCTGCCGGCGCTGTCGGTTAAACCCGATTCATCATAATTTATCATCCTCTGGGCTATCGAGGGAACAAGCTGTAAAAATTTCTTAAAGTTTTTTGTCTTTGATTGTGGTTTAGGTGGCGGCACCAAATCAATCACTTCAATAAGTGGATAAATAGCGCCAGAATCATTGACCATCTGTACTTGGAAAACCGCAGAAGGATAAGATTTTTGTCCATGAATATCTACAGTACGCACCATATAATAATAAACTTTATTTGGCACAATTTCATCTTTATAAGCCGTATCCCATGCGTAGACATATTGAAAAGAGCTTCTTTGGAGTGTCGAAATAGAATTTCTAAACTTCCCAGAAAAATCTTCATAAGTCGATGGTTTGGTTTCGGTTCTATAAATTTCAAACCCGGCTACTTCATCATCCGTTTTATAAGTTATAGGATCAGTAGGGCTGAGGCCATGACTCGTGCGAAGGAGGTCTATATAATCGGCGTCTGCTGAGTCTAAAATGACTGCTTCCTTTTGATATTCGCCAAGTTGTGCATGCATACTCAAGGTTATTTTATTATCAATTCCGATATAGGGTATAAAAAAAACATCTGGTGCCGTGGGAGGAAGTGATAAAACCGCGCCATTGAAATCGAAAAGATGTGTTTGGATTAATTGAACGGTTGGCGCTGTTACAACCCTGAAAGGCGCTTGGCTCTTCTTATGTAATATCGACGTGGTACCGGCTGGGATCGTCGTTTCACCAGATCCCCAAGTGCCATGGCAAATATCATCCATATCGGTGGCGCCATCGCCTGGGAGAGACTGGTCCCCCACAGAGATCGAGACCCGATGGTAGTGGTCAACGACAGCGCCTCCTCCGGTTGAGGACACGTTGACTCCCATAGTCCTTCCAGTGAGTTGAACGGCGCCACCGTATCCGGAGACAGTCGTAGTTCCAGCTTGGATTGAGAGAAACAACTGCAAGGATGCCGCGTCAAGGATAATATCACCGCTATCGCCATTCCAGGCGGTGGTGGATGCCGGATCTTGGTTGGGGGTTGTCGCGCCGTCAAAATGATGGTCATGATCAAATGTCGCCAGCGAGTACCCGCCAAAGTTAGAAGATGGGACGACTGCGCGGCCGGTGGCCCAGCTATAAATGTTGTGATAGTGTGGTTCAAAGATAGCAGCATACGCAATTCCCGCCCAGCCGGTGGGCGCCTCTGGGCAATAATCTTCGTCGGGCGGTATTGTCGTGGCTTGAGCGAGATAATCAGCAGGATACAGATAACTATAAGAATATCGGGTACCGACAACCACATTGTATGCAAATACCCTATAAAAATAATTTTTACCAAATTTTACTTGCGTATCTATAAATTGGATAGGAGATCCGGCAGGAGGACCACTTACCCCCCAGCCTGATTGGATCCAAAATGTTTGTAACGGAATAAGTGAATTCGGGTCAGATCTTTTTTCTATTTTGTAAAGTATAACTTCTGAATAATCTGAACTTTGTTCAATAAGCTCTTCATAGGATTTTATGTATTCTAAGACGCCTGGAGAGTTGGGGTACACTCCGTATCCCGAATTCATAAGCGTATCTGTAACCGTTTCAATAAAATCTTCGGCATAAGCATTTATAGTAGCGATGTCAAAATTGGAATCATATACTATATTATAGGAATTATTTAAAATTGGTGAATTATTGGCATATCCGCCGACAAGCGGGTATGAATGATAAGGCGTCCCGGTCCATCGGGCCGCTTCCATTAAGTCAGAAATGTTCTGGGCCCATGGATCTAAGTTGAGAAGAGCTACATTTACTGTCGAATTAACAACGACGGCCTCGGGGCTCGCCAAAGGCGTCCCGAAAGTGGAGTACTCGATATAAGATTCATGAACAACGTCTAGAGTTTCTATATCCAAAGATTGTTCCAAACCTAAATGATTCCAGGTGATATTACCAAGACGCGTCTGTAGATCACTTTTGCTCGTTGCAGCCGATTCAGCTTCGGTGTATAACATGATTGTGTTTATTAATGCCAAATCTAAGTCTTGTTGGCCAATCGCGTTTCTAAACAAGCGTGATGATTGATAATCCCAGTGTACCAAACCCGGGTTAGTTATAGCTTCAACGGGCCAGTCTTCACGATATACATTATTCAAGCCCATAAGTTCTTCGAAATTGTAATAGGGAACAATAAGGTTTTCCCATCTCGTATCGGGAGTGACTCCCGGAACCAAATAGTTATCTATATAAATCTCCATTTGAGGGGCGTCGGTCACCATTGCATTTTTTTCATAAAAATTGAGAAGTTGCAATTCAGATATTGCATCGGAGGAAGCCGCTTGTTCATATTTTCGGTCAATAACGGGGTTACCGGTGAAATTTAAAATAAATTCCTGGTTGACAGTGGGCACTAATTGTTGATCGAACACCACCGGATTAGTGGTTAACGAAAAATCCTTTGTTACGTGAGGAATCTCATTTATAAATTTCAAGTTTTTAAATCCAGGTTTACCATCGTTGGTCACGCCATCCACCTGAGCGATCATTTCTGTGACCCATTCTTCAAAAGTTTTACCAGTAATTGATGGGTAGAGTTCATCATATTCCTGTTGGCCGTAGATGTAAGCGGCTAACCAATAGAGTTGACTAGACATGCCGGTGAAAGGTCCGGCGGCATCTGCGTAGTCTGTCGCGTATTTATGTCTTTCATCTGAGTCTATAAATGCGCCGGGGTTTGGCGTAAGGTAAATATATTGTTCATGTTGGGGGTATTCCACTAACCCGGCATAGATTGAATCTATGCCGCTCCAAATATCAGAAGCATACAGGTAGTCGTCCGCTACGGAGATGTCTGTAGGGGGTATGGGAGAATAAGCTATGTGTACGAGGTCTGGCGCACTCCCCTGGTGGGCAGCGCCGAGCCCTTTTATAGCTTCTCTAAGTGGATCTGGGGTTGCGAAGGTATATGTTTTTCGATTTGGGGCCATTAATTAATTTCCTGTTTATATTCTTTGCTGGGTTCGTTAAGAAACGACAATCGATCTTTGTGCCTCTGGATCCGCATGGATTTTTGAGGGCGACGAAGTTCGACGAGGCTGTGATTTTTTAATCCCAAGAGAATTTTTATTTTTTGCAATTAAAAAATATGTATTTGCCTGTGTCATTTCTATACCTCGGGCTGAAACGGGGCCCCAATCTTCATTGGCTTGTTTTTCAAATCTGCACAAGATTACCTCAGACGGGCCGGTGCTGCTTTTTAAATTTGATATAAGAGATGTCCAACTCTTGGGTGATTCCCAAATTGGTTCTTTCATAGCTCCATTTTTATAGCCCATAAAAATAGTAACTTTTGCTAACATACCCACACTAAACCTAAAACTCGGCGACATATCTATAGGAGATACGGATCCTTCTTCTCTTTCTTCTAAAAAATTTATGTATTTTTTAACTGAAGGAGGCAATAATTCAGGATCAGAGTATTTTGTTTGTTTCAGAATATCTGCACTGGATGGAAACGTGTTGCCCCTCAATTCCGAATTTCCACTAAATTTTTTATTAACCGTGTCTAAAACTCCCGTTGTAGCTACAATGTTCATAAATTTCTGAGTTACCGGGAGGGCCCATTTTTCATTTTTAAGTATTTCCAATAAGGAAGAAGTGTCATCTGTATTTTCTAGCGCCGTTGCCGCACTTGGTTTAAGCTGGAGTCCGCGCTTTTTACCCAAAATATTACCTTCAGATACCATATGTGTTTCCTTGCCTTGATTTAAATTTAAATCAATCGCCGCGTTCATCGGAGTTCGTGATGGCGCAACATTGATGCCAAGTGTCGCCCCAAGAGCCCGGGCCGGGAGTACTGCGCGATTCTGCGAAGTTTCTGTCACTTCCACTTCGGCCAAAACTGCTACAGCTATGTTCTGCATGTCAACATATTGGGCGGGTTTTTCAAAATTTTCATTTAAACTGGTTCTTTCAATGGTAAAACCATTTTTAGTTCTAGAACTGATCAGGCGCGGGCCCATTTGAAAACCATTAACTTTAGATTTTCTCTTTGTACCACCCGATTGATCTCTCTTTTTTCTCAATTTAACCAACAATTTTTCACGATGGTCTTTCTGTCGTTTAGATTGCCGCTTTTTTGTCTGCTTAGGAGTCTCTTTCGAATTATTTTGAGGAGTCGATTCATATTCCATAGGCTTCCCCATTTCTTCCTCGTCGAACATAATTAGCTCCCAAGTTTCAGCATCCATAGCGAGGGGCCCTGCGTCAACGTGTTGTTCTAAATTAGAGAAATCCATTGCTTGGGATTTTGCCGATGGAGAAATAAACTTCTTAAAATTACGCGTAGTTGGGAGGGGGGAGACGAAATTAATTTCTGATGGACCTGTTGAAAAACCAGCATAATCTACGGCGGGAAGTCTTGACTTTCTGGTATCGAAATACTCTTCAAAATACTCTTCAAAATTTAATGAAGAAATTTTTGAATTTTTGGCTACGCCGCTTCTCTTTACAAGTAGGCCAGGTTCTACCGGTTGGCGAGTGGCCCCCATAAAACTCTCTATCTTCTGATATAAAACTTCGATCAATCTAATGGCTAACTGCACAGATTCTGCTGTAGCAGTATACGGATCTAAAAGACTTTGCATCCCAAAAAAGGAATTATTTAAATCAAAAATACGTGTTGAAGGTGGTTTAGAATTCTTCTTTCTAGAAGATTTATTTTTACGTGTATTGTTGTTAAGGGAAGCGAGTTTAGCTGATGTGGACTGTCGAACTATAGAAAAATTTGTAGAAGCGTGAGTTGGCTGATCCCAGAAAGTTCCATCGCAAACTGATTTAACTGTGTCTTCAAAATATATTGGCGCCACGACCCATGGATATGGAATTTGTTTGTTATTTAACATCGAAATTCCAAATTCTGTTTGTAACTTATAGATTTTTTTACGTTCATCGATGTGGTTGGTAGAATTTGGATCGTTTTTATTGAAGAATGTCTTGTAATATTTCATAACGTTTTTTGAACTGTGGATTAAACTAAGATGTTGATCCAAATATTCTATGATTGTTTTTAGTTTACCCAGGCGCTCATTTAAAAAAATAACAATGCCATCCTGAGTTTTCATCCTTACCCCATATTGATAGGGCGCGCCACCTATTTTTTTAATAGAATAATCGGTAAACGCGATTGGGGTCACCCCTTCTGTGATGTTTTTTAAATTTGATAACTGTGTGATACTGCCCATTTCATCGTTGTTGGTGCCAATAGAGAGCGTCGGACTATATAATTTAGAATTTTCGATGGAAAGATTCTCTCCGCTTGAATATGATTCTGCAACCAGGGTTACTTCTTCCGATATCGGCGCGCTATCTCTGGAAGTGGGTGAGCCGAGTCGATTATAATTTAAAGTTGATTGCCCCGGATATCGCCTTCTTATAATTTGTATATTATCTATTCTTGAATTTTGAAGAATTTTTTGTTTTGTCATTTTCGGTACAAATCGATTTGTCAACATTTTGCCAAATTGGCTTTTTTGAGTTATAAATTTAAGATGATTAAAAAAGAGGACGCCCCTACAACTATCTTCCATATCTCTTGTTAAAAATGCATGTGTATAGGCATTTGGAATTTTTAAAGAATTATCAAACCTAGCCGTTCCCTGAAGTATCGGTGGTGTGAAATCTGCTGGTTTCAAATTATAATTTAGGCGAGGGATTTGTTTTATAATTCTGCGATCTTGTATTTTGGAATTTGTGACAGTCTTTCTTTCTAGCTTCATAGGAGGATCGGTTTGTGTCAATTGTTTCCGGCGTCGAGATGTTTTACGCGTTGCCGAAAACAAGTTTTTTTCTTTATCCTCTATAATAGGGCCGGTCCAATAAGAATCCTTCATTTTCCCAGGAGAAGTTACAACATATACAAAAGAAGTAATATTAAGTTGACCAGATTTTATAACGTTTTCTCCAGAAACAGGGCCCGAACGAGCATAGGGTTTCAACTTCATTAGATCACCTGTCGGGCTGCGGACACCACCCAAATCTTTAAAACCTGATTTTGGTGATACATTATATGTTTGTCTCCCTTGGTTCTCTTGCTCAGGCTCTACAAAACAGGTTGTATAATAAGAAAGATGTTCTTTTACCTCTTTTACCCAATCTTCTAATTCAAAAGATATCTTGAAAGTTTTTTCTTTTCTTGATTTTGCTGCACCAATAGCTGCGTGAATTGTTTTAGGATCTACCAGATTTATTAGCAAGCCGTGATAAACTATATCGTAGCCCGGTTTATTATAAAGTTTTTGAAGATTAAGGTCTCCCGATGTTTTAATGGTAGAAGAAAAACCCTCTTTTTGTGTACTTACAACAACCACTTTTAATTTTTCATAGACACTATTAGTTATTGAAAAGTCTAATGACATCGTGAGAGTTACACTTAAATCTTCCGCCGCAGTATCTCGGGATGTTGAAGTTTTGTCGACTGAATCTAATGTTATTTTGTCGATTTTTAACGGGGTATAGGGCCGGCTGTTTTTTGATAAAGGCGTCCCGTGGGTTGATACAAGTAAATCTATAGCCATCTTAATTTTCCTACATCAATAAATAGTTTGTTATAAAAAGTAAACATGTCTTTTATTTATCCGGGCAAGATGGATCTTTGGAACCCTCTGTGTAGGGGCTGATTGTTGTCGGTGAAGAAATTACATCCTCGCACTCGATTGGTGTATCGACATAAATCCCCTTGGATTTAACCACACTAATGGCTTCACAAATTGTTTTCTTATTTATTCTCGAATCCACATTAATGTCAAAATAAAATTCAACATAAGTATCATCAATGTCAGGGGTTACTTCTGGAATTGTTTCGCTCACCAAAAGTCCTTCGACTACATTGGTCGGCTCTTCTTTAAAAAATAATGGTGTATAAGATCCATCGGACTCAATATTATAAACTTCAATTTCAAAATTTTCTTTCTCAAAAGAAACACCGCTTTCCTCAACCATTAATAACATGTCTTTCTTTCCCTCTTTAAAATTAACTTCAACCGTTGATCCATCTTGAAATATAATAGAAGTCTCTACCGGATCCGGAGTATTCTCATTTTTTATAGTAAATTGATCAAGAATCGCGGCATTAGTTTGCCTAATTAGGTTTTGAGAACTATCCAAAACCTTCGTAATGTATGTTACGTTCATTGATATTTGGGGAATTTGAAGCTCTGGATAAGATCCGGTTATTTGATGATACGTATCAAAATCGGCTAGATAAAAGGAAGCTGTCTGTGCATATTCACCGTCTAAGAAAGTTATTTTCCAGGTTGGAGCTATTTGTGATTCAAAATTTGAATTACCAAGTGGGCTAACTAAAGAAAAGTGTTTTTCCGGGGTTGACTGAATCCGGATATAATCCTCTTCGGGTACGGTCGTCGAACGCCCCCACAAAACAGCTTGGCCGGCTGGAGACATGGATTTGGTAAAATCTTTGGCCCTTGCGGAAAAGGCGTGTTGTGTGTGTAATTGGGCGGTACCTTCCTGGATTCTCC
>Ga0098044_1001408_pt1 | contig 12603 bp, 14 predicted proteins | sample 10_taG_FD_75053 | JGI IMG/M metagenome (GOLD analysis project Ga0098044, IMG submission 75053) | Marine viral communities from the Subarctic Pacific Ocean - 10_ETSP_OMZ_AT15264 metaG | ecosystem: Environmental > Aquatic > Marine > Oceanic | place: Pacific Ocean | collected 2015-01-16 | reverse complement strand
GTTTGATGCTATGGAAGATTTAGCAGGTAAAGCAGATATTTTGAGATATGAGATTCTTTTTAATGAAGGGGGGTTTTATATTGATGCTGATTCTAAAGCTCTGGAACCCTTAGATGATTTTTTTCTAGATAATGATTCTTTTTGTTGTTGGGAAAATGAATACACTAGAACTGGTTTAATGGCAAATGGATATTTAGGAGCGACTAAGGATAATAGATTAATGGCTTTTCTTATACACACTATTAGTAAAGTACCTGTGTCTGTGGTGCAGGATTTCCCCAAGGGTTCTGCATGGCAAACAGTAGGTCCCTCTTTATTAACTAAGGTAGTTCAACACCATGTATATACTTCTTTAAGAATTTACCCCAGTTGGTATTTTATTCCGCAGCACTATACTGGCACAGATTATAAGGGTAAAGATAAAGTGTACGGGGAGCAGTATTACATGTCCACCATCCCATCTAAAAATAATTATGAAGACCTTAGACCTTAGAACCATCCCTAGTGTATTAATTAATTTAGATTCTCAGCCTAAACGGTTGGCTTCCGTAACAGGAAGACTTAAAGAGGTAGATATAGAATTTGAAAGATTTTCAGGAGTTCAAACTGATAGAGGAATTGTAGGATGTGGATTATCGCATCATCAAGTTCTTTCTCAAATAGAACCTGGGACTTTAGTTTTTGAGGATGATGTGGTAGTTACCCCCCATTTTACCCCAGTAATAGAAGTACCAGAGGAAGCAGATGCTATTTATTTGGGTGTTTCGAATTGGGGGTATGTTCGTCCTTCCCAGTTAGCTCTTTACGAATCTGTTATAGCTACTCAGTATAATGATGATTATAAGAGAGTGTTTAATATGTGTTCTGCTCATGCTATTGTGTATTTGAGTGAGAAGTTCATTAAAGGGGCAGTAAAAATAGCTGCCTCCTGTTTAGGAAGAAATATTCCGTGGGATTTAGGGCTGGCGGCTATCCAAAGACATTTTACTATAATCACACCAAATAAACCTTTCTTTTATCAGGAAGAGTTGCCTCAATATACTAATATTGCGGTAGACTCTAGAGAGGTAGTATGATTACTTTTACTAAATTAGGATTATATGGTAGATTAGGGAATGCGCTTTTTCAGTATGCCTTAGTAAGAGCCGTTTCCTTAAAGACAGGTAAGCGTCTATGCCTTCCAGACATAAATCAACATGTTGACACTACGGCTGGACAGAAATGTAAACTACCACACTTTAATATTAAGTATGATCCTCTTGTTGAACCCCCTACTTCTCTGTATAAAGAAGTAGGGCACGGAGTTTATGATCCGGGAGTATTTAGTGCCCCAGACGGGACTGATTTCTTTGGACACTTCCAAAACAAGCTATACTTTGACGATGTAAAAGAACAACTGAAAAAAGATTTCCAACTGTCGGAAGATATCCATAGAGAAGCTCAGACTATCTTATCCAACTTTAAAGATCCCACTAGCATTCATGTGAGGTTGGGAGATTATAGAGAAGATTATCGACTTGCATCTGGTTGGGAAGAGAAGGTAGTAGATTACATTAACTCTGCTAGGAAGCTGGTGGGAGAGAGTGGAGAATTTTTGGTATTCACAGGAGGGAAGAGACATAGTGATGATTCCTCTTCAGACTTTGAATGGTGCAAAGAAAGGATTACTGGGTTAAATGTTCACTTTATGGAAGGCAACTCTGAAGTATTAGATTTTGAACTAATTAGATGTTGTAATAATAATATTACTGGATGGGATAGCTCCTTTAGTTGGTGGGCATCCTATTTAAATGACACTAACGGAAAGATAATTTGTACGGATAAAAATCAAATATTCCCGTGGCTATATGCACCAATGACGGAGTGGATAAAAATATGAATGATAAGTTAAATGAGGTGATTTCTTTTTGGGATAACAGGCCCTGTAATATTAATCATTCTAGTTCCGAACAAGGGACAAAAAAGTATTTTAGAGAGATAACAGAGAAGAAGTATAAAGTGGAACCCCATATCCTCCCTTTCGCAAATTTTGAAGAGTGGGGAGGGAAGAGAGTTTTAGAGATTGGCTGTGGGCTAGGTACAGCCGCTCAATCTTTCGCTGAGGCTGGGGCTATTTATACGGGGATTGATCTCTCCCCAAAATCTTTAGAGTTGGCACAGAAACGGTTTGAGGTTTTTAATTTAGAGGGGTCTTTCTATCAAGTAGAGGGGGAAGATATTAGTTCGGTAGTTCCTGTGGAGGAGTATGATTTAATTTACTCTTTTGGAGTGATTCACCACACCCCCCACCCACACAAACTGCTGGCAGAGATAAAAAAGTATATGGGAAAGAAGACGGTCTTTCGTCTAATGATGTATGCTTCTAATTCATGGAAGGCTTATATGGTTGAAGCTGAGTTAGATAGACCCGAAGCGCAGAAGGATTGCCCTATCGTTAATACCTATACACCTGCGGAGATCCATGAGTTGTTAGAAGGATATAATGTTCATAAGATTGATCAAGATCATATATTTCCTTATGAGATAAGTAGTTATAAAAAACAGGAATACAATCTACAGAAGTGGTTTGAGTATATGCCCTCTGAGATGTTTTCTGTTTTGGAAAAGAAGTTGGGGTGGCATCTTCTTATTGAGGCATCTTTATTATGACCACTTTAGCCACCTTATCAGACGGAGGGAATACTGAAGGTATTGGGGCCTTAGCTCAGTACCAGTTGTTATGCGTGGGACTGGCGCATGTGTACAATAAGGATTATACTTTTGCCCCGTTTACTAATCTTCAACACTATCAATACTTTGATGTAACACAAGAAGAGTTTGGTAGAGATGTAAATGAATTATTCAGATTTGATGAAGCCCCCCTTCCTTCTGCATCTACTCAGCACTTATCTCCTTCCCAAGTTATGGCTCAAGGACAAGAACATCTTGAAAGTATTTTTCCCGTATTGTCTCAACGCGAGTTATACTTAGAAGAGGATAAAAAGTATTTTAATAAAGACGAAATAACTGTAGCAATTCATGTGAGGGTGTATACTGAAACCGATTGTTGTACCGCATCCTCCAGAGAGTATTTCAACGCTCAGGGGTTATTAGATCATAAAGCTTATTATGCTAATATTATGTCTTCTATAAAAAAAGCTTATGGTGATAAGAAGATTGCTTATCATATCTATTCCCAAGGATCTCCTGATGATTTTAGCTTTTTCTTTGAACTGGATTCAAATGTCTTTCTTCATATTGAGGAGTATCCCACAATCTCTGTTTATCACATGGCTAATGCTGATGTGTTGGTGATGGCAAACAGTTCTCTAAGTTATATCGCCCATTTATACGGGAAATGTTTTACAATTGCCAGAGATTCTTTCTATCATAAGCTATATGAGACAACTTCTGTTAGAGCCGATGTGATGGGGGCTTTCGACATAGGGAAATTAAAACATTATGAGCAATAATATTAGTATTTTTGGTGTGGGAAAGCTGGGGCTATGTTTTGCTTTAAACCTTGAAAGTAAAGGCTTCGATGTTTTAGGTGTAGATATTTCGGAAGACTATGTTGAACTTCTTAACACCAAAGCTCTTACTTCTTCGGAAGAGGGAGTAAACGAACTTCTCTCCAGTTGCACAAAGTTTAAAGCAACCACTAATTGCCTTGTAGGACTTAAGCACTCTAACCTTCTTTTTGTCTTGGTAGCTACACCCTCGCTTCCAAATGGAAAATATGATCACACTCAATTAGTAAGGTTAGTGGAGGAGTTAAAGTCTTATGGGAGACAAGAGGAGACTAAAGAACTAATCATCGGCTGTACGGTAATGCCCGAGTTTTGCGACCAACTACAAGCAGACTTAGAAAGGTACAACTACAATGTCTCATACAACCCAGAGTTTATTGCACAAGGCACAGTAATTAGAGATCAGCTTTACCCAGATATGGTTCTTATAGGCTCCAGAAATGAGGAGAGTGCAGATAAGATTAAGAGTGTGTATGAACGCTTAGTGGAGAACAAACCTACCTATGCTACTATGGCCCCCATCAGCGCAGAGATTTGTAAGATCGCCTTAAACTGTTTCATTACCACTAAGATTGCTTTCACTAACATGGTAGGGGACTTAGCAACTAAAGTGGGAGGAGAGCCCCAAAGTATTCTAGACGCTATTGGAGCCGATCAACGAGTGGGAAGTAAGTGTACTCGGTATGGCTATGGGTATGGAGGTCCGTGCTTCCCCAGAGACAATCGTGCGCTGGGAGTCTATGCAAAGGAACAAGATTGTTCTATCCATATTAGCGATGCTACTGATGAATGTAATGCCGATCATCTTAAGTTTATGGTGGATAACTTTGTAGGAGATGAAGCTGAGTTTACTTGTGTCACCTATAAACCCGAGTCTACTATTCTAGAGGAATCCCAGCAACTAGCCTACGCAGTAGCGTTAGCCAAGAGAGGGGTTAAGGTTACTATCTCAGAGAGGCCAGAAGTTATGAAAGAACTTAAGAAATTGTATGGAGGGTTATTTAATTATGCAAGCGTTTGATCATGCAGAGGCTGTAGCCATAAATGAAGCCCGTATTAACCACTTTACTTCTTTGGATCTCGCTGTATCAGGAAAAACCGTTTTAGAAACGGGCTGTGGAGGAAGGGGGGATTTTACAAAGCATTTAACAGAAAAAGGAGCTAAGGTAACTTTGCTCGATGCTAGAGAGGGAAATATTCAGAGCTTGCTACAAAAGACTGGTTTAGATCTTCCTTATATGGTTTGGGATTTGAATCATGAGCCCTCTTATTTTGATAAGTTTGATATAGTCTTTTCTTTTGGAACTCTTTACCATTTAGAGAATTATTCTACTGGTATAAAAAGTTTTAGTAAGTGGTGTAAAGAGCTTTTGATTCTGGAAACAGCAATTGCCCCTACCCCCGATGAAGTCTCTTTTGTTAACGGTCGAGGTGATGAGGCTCAAGCTGTAACTGATACAGAGTGCAGGTTAGGTCAGAATGTAGTAGTAGAAGAAGTTAAAAAACATTTTAAACATGTTTATCTGACTACTAATCAACCTGTTGAGAAGAGGCTTTTTTTACTAGCCTCAAGATCCCCTTTAAAGACAGATTTTAGATGGGAGGAAATGTAATGCCATCTGATTGTTCACAAGATAGATTTGTAGTAGACACCCTCAACCAATATAAAAATGGTTTTTGGGTAGAGTTAGGTTGCCAAGGACCCATCCAATCAAGTAATACGCATATTTTAGAGATGGATCATGGGTGGAGAGGACTCTCCATAGATATTAGCCAACCACATATTAATTTATGGGAAGGTGTAAGAAATACAGAGCATTTAGTGTGTGCAGATGCTCTTGCGTTAGATTACACGCAATTATTTGAGGATCACAGTGTACCTGAGGTAGTAGACTATTTAAGTGTAGATTTAGAACCTCCCCCCATTACATTTACTGCCCTTAAGAAAATTCCATTTGACAAATATAAATTTAAAACTATTACTTTTGAGCATGATCATTATAGGCAAGAGTATTTACATTATAATTTAAGAGAAGACTCCCGAAAGTTTTTCGAGTCTATAGGTTATTATAAACTTCCTGATGTGTTCTTGAATGCGTATCATACAAATTTACCAATATCCGAGGACTGGTATGTTCATCCTGAATTAGTAGATGTGACTATATTTAAATGATCCCCTTTCCTACAGAGCCGTTTGAGTTGTTTATTGATGTGGGTTTATCTTACAGTGCCCCCCACTCACAAGAGGTATTAGCACAAAACCCTAACGCATTCGTTATCGGTATAGAGCCGCACCCTAATTTATGTTCTAAGGTGAGGGCTTTAAATTTAGGAGATAGATTTCATCTAATAGAAGCTGGAGTTGGGGAGGTTGAGGGGGAGTTAGATTTTAATATTATTGGCCCAGACGAAGGAACCTCTAGTTTTTTAAATATAAATGATTCTTTTAAACAAAAAGGGTATGATATTGTAAAGCAAGTAAAAGTATCTGTTATTACTTTAGAAAGTATTTTAGATCAAGTGCCTTGGGATAGGGTTACAGGTGGATTATTTGACATGAAATCAGATACTCAAGGATACGAAGATAAGGTTATTTTAGGTTTAGGAAAGTATATGAAAAATTTGAATACTTTACAGATAGAAGTTCATACTTGGGGTTATTACGATGAAGCATCCGATCATAATTTAGTTAAAAGTCTTTTGAACGAGTGTTGTGTAGAAGTAAGGAATGACGGAGGGAACGCATGGTTCAAGAGAAAATAATTAAGAGGATTAATAATGTTTAACGAAGGAGATTATGTACACTATTTCTTGAAAAACTACTTACAGTTCCCTGATTCAGAGTTTGATTTATTTGTAGATGTGGGTCTTTCACACAACGCTCCCCATTCTAAACAAGTTTTAGCTTCTAATTCTAAGTCTTTTGTCATAGGGGTAGAGCCAAACCCTAAAAACTGTCAATCAATTAGGGGTTTAAATTTAGGAGATAGATTTTGTTTAATCGAAGCGGGAGCCTCTAATTTCTCAGAAGTGACAACCTTAAATATGATGAGCCCAGATCCAGGAACCTCCAGCTTTTTACCTGTAACCGAAGTTCTCTTAAATCGAGGTTATAGAATAAGTGGAAAAGTAGCTGTGTCGTGTGTTAGATTAGATAGTATATTAGATTTAGTTCCTTGGAATAATGTAAACAAAGGTATGTTTAGTATGAAATCTGATACTCAAGGCTATGAACTTAAGGTGTTAGGAGGTTTGGGGGCATATATAGAAAAAATCACAAAACTTAAAATTGAATGTACTACTTGGGGTCAATACGAAGATGCCCCAACATTAGAAGAACTAAGAACTATATTAAGTCCTTATTTTGATTTAACTAAAGAGGGGCGTGAAAACGCATGGTTCACCAAAAAATAATAGATTGGTTACAAAACTATCTCATAGAGAGTGGGATGAAAGGTTTTGTTATAGGGATATCAGGAGGTATTGATTCTGCTGTTACCTCAACTTTATGTGCTGAGACAGGATACCCTGTTCTAGCTGTTTCTATGCCAATCCATCAAGACCCCACTCTGCACGGTAGGTCCGAGCTACAGATTAATTGGTTATCCAATAACTATGAGTTAGTAAGTTTTAAGAATGTAGATCTTTCAGATACTTATGACACCTTTGTAAAGGCTGTTCCCTCCTCTGAGCTTGGCTATGCCAACAGCAAAGCTAGACTTCGTATGGTTACACTCTATGGGTTAGCGGCTGATCATAGCTATCTGGTAGTTGGCACAGGAAACAAGGTTGAGGACTTCGGGGTAGGATTCTTTACTAAGTATGGTGATGGGGGTGTTGATTTATCTCCAATTGCTGACCTTACTAAGACTGAAGTATATGAACTAGCGAAGGAGCTACGTATTCCACAAGAAATTCAAGATGCTCCCCCTACAGACGGGCTGTGGGAAGATGGCAGACAAGATGAAGATCAATTGGGAGCTACTTATGCGGAATTAGAATGGGCTATGGATTATGATGGTAGCTATCGTCCTACCCAAAGACAAAATAAAGTGTTAGAAATTTATAAAAAGCATCATAACGCTAATAAGCATAAGATGCTTCCTATTCCTGTTTGTAAAATAAAATGAAAAAAGCAATAGTATGTGGAGCGGGTGGCTTTATTGGAGGTCACATGGTTAATAGACTTCTTGACGAAGGTTATAGAGTTACAGCAGTAGATATCAAGCCTTATCAAGAGTGGGAGCAGATTAATAAAGGAGCCTTTAATTATTACAGGTTTGATCTTCGTAATGCTCCTGGAGTTAATAGGTTAATTCGACCTTCTGGGCCTGATTCAGTTGTGGATGAGATTTATCAATTTGCAGCAGACATGGGAGGAGCAGGTTATATATTTACGGGAGAACATGACGCAGATGTTATGCATAACTCAGCTACTATCAATTTAAATATTGCCCATGCTTTAAGTAAGCTCAGTCCTGGAACTAAAGTGTTCTATTCTTCGTCTGCTTGTATCTACCCTAAGTACAATCAAGAAGATCCAGATAATCCTAACTGTGAGGAGGAGTCTGCTTACCCCGCTCACCCTGACTCAGAGTATGGTTGGGAGAAACTATTTTCTGAACGAATGTGGAGATCCTATGCTAGAAACTATGGTATTGATGTACGCATAGCTAGATTCCATAATATATTTGGTCCTCAGGGAACATGGGATGGTGGGAAGGAGAAAGCTCCTGCTGCTATGTGTCGTAAAGCTATTCAAGCAGGACATCAAGGAGCTATGGAAGTGTGGGGAGATGGTCAGCAGACTAGATCTTTCTTGTATATTGATGAGTGTATAGAGGCAGTTCGTAGGTTGATGGAGTCAGAGGTGGAAGAGGTTATTAACATTGGGTCAGATGAGATGATTAAGATTAATGATTTTGCGAAGATGGCTATTGATATATCAGGCAATGATATCCTCATTAAGAACATTTCAGGACCAGAAGGAGTTAGAGGAAGAAACAGCGACAATACTTTAATTAAAGAACTACTTGGATGGGCACCCTCTCAGCCATTAAGAGAAGGGATGGAAAAAACTTATAAGTGGATTAAGGAACAGATTAGCGAATGATAATAAGATTTAAAAAGTTACACCGTGAAGCTGTGCTTCCTACTAAGGGCTCTGAAGGAGCAGCAGCATATGATCTATATGCAATGGAGTCTGTTTATATTCCTGTTGGCGAGACTTTAGCGGTAGGGACTGGGATAGCTATGGAAATCCCAAAAGGCTGGAAAGGGGAGATCTATTCAAGAAGTGGTTTATCTTCTCAAGGGGTTGTAGTAGCAAATGCTCCAGGCAAGATTGATTCTGATTATAGGGGAGAGATTAAGATACTAATTCGTAATGAGAGGACGGAAGGTTTAGTTGGCATTAAAACAGGAGATAGGATAGCTCAGTTTGAAATAAGTCAAACTTTTTCTATAGAGTTTGAAGAAGTACAGACCCTCTCTCCTACCGCACGGGATGGAGCAGGCTTAGGCTCTACTGGAGTGTGATATGGTTGATTATAAATTTAGTTTAATTACTCCTACTCATAGAAAGTCTCCATATTTATTTAAATTATATAGTACTATAAAATCTCAAAAATATACTAACTGGGAATGGATTTTATGGCTTAATAATGGAATAACTAGGAAGGATATTGCCCCTTCTATTTTAAAAGATCCCCGTGTTACTGTCATAGTTAGTAAGGAAGATAATGATAGTATTGGTTATATCAAAAGAAATGCTTTTTCTCAAGGAACTGGGGATATTTTAGTAGAAGTAGATCATGATGATCTACTAACTAAAGATTGTTTGAGTGAATTAAATATAGCTTTTCAAGATAAAGAAGTAGGATTTGTTTATAGTGATAATGCAAAACTAAAGGATAATTTTGCTCCCTATAGAGCGGATCAAGGGTGGACACATGGGAAGTTTAAGTGGAAAGATAAAGAATTGGTTACTATGAATTCCTTTAAACCCTGTAGCCAAACTCTTAGTCGTATCTTTTATGCCCCTGATCATGTTAGAGCTTGGAGAACTTCTGTTTATGAAGAGGTAGGGGGCCATAATCCTGAATTGCGTGTGTGTGATGATTATGATTTAGTTGTACGAACTTATTTAATATCTAAGTTTCATCATATTCCTAAAGTTTTGTATGTGTATAGAATTGATGGAACAAACTCTTGGTTGCAAAACGCAGCAGAGATTAGTAGGCTTACTTATGAACTTTATAATAAGTATGCTTTTCAATTAGCAGAGAGAGACTGTGAGTTAAAAGGATTATTAAAAGTAGATTTAGGGGGTGGACTGTTTCCTAGAGATGGGTACATTACTATTGATAAACAAAGTGGAGAGATTACCTGTGATTTAGATGAGGGTATTCCTTTAGAGGATAATAGTGTAGGGGTTATTAACGCAAGCCATGTACTAGAACATATGAAAGACCCAGTTAAGTCTATGAGAGAAATTCATAGAGTGCTGTGTCACGGAGGATGGGCAATGATTGAAGTCCCCAGTACGGATGGGAGAGGGGCTTGGATGGACCCAACTCATGTCAGTTATTGGAACGAGAATAGTTTTTTATATTATCTTAAGCGAGATCAAGCGCAGTTTATCCGAAATACAGATATAAAATTTCAATCTTTTAGATTAGAAACTCATTTCCCTACCTCTTTTTATGAAAGAGTAAAAGCTCCTTGCGTAACCGCATGGTTGTCGTGTGTAAAAACTGATGAAAGACTAGCGGGATCTTTGGAGATATAAAATGCTAGAACATAGAGGAAAGTATATAATAGTAAGTAGTTTAAATCAGTGGTATGATCATGTAGTTAAAATGCTCTTAGAGCATTATGATACAGAGGAATATGCTGATACGGTTTTTATATTAGGAGGTCATCCAAACGGAAAGTTCTCTTCTTACCAAGACAAATATAAAGATAAAAAGTTTATAATTTATCAATTAGAGCAGTTGTTTAGGCACCCTAAAGAAAAAACTTGGCAGAATGTTACTCTTCTTGTAGATTGGTTGAGGGAGTCGAAAGCTTTAGGGGCTACTATTTGGGATATGTGTATTGCTAATCAGGCATTTTTAGAGACTTACCAAGCTATTGAAGTAGATCAAGTAGTTCCTTTAAAATTTACTGAGTCTTTAGAAGAGTTAGAAAACAAGGAAGATCCTGAGATAGATGTATTATTTTATGGAAATCTTAATCCAAGAAGGGCAAAAATATTATCTCATTTAAGCTGGTCTTTTTACTTTAAGGGCTATAAAGTGATGTGGGTTTCTAACGTAGATTTTGAAACCCAGAAAAAGTATATAGAAAACTCTAAAATCATTTTAAATCTTCATCATACAGAGGATTATAACAGGCAGGAGCAACCTAGGATATTTTATGCGGTGAATAATAAAAAATGTGTTGTAAGTGAGCCGAGTCAGATAAATTATTTTGGGGATGGTATTGTTGAATCTGATGATCTTGTAGGTGCTATCTCTCATTTGTTAGAAGATGATAGATACAAAGCTCAAGCTCAGAAAGGGTATAACGCTTTTAGGAAAACACTAGATGATAAAAGGATTGCGGTCTATTATTATTTCATAGGCGATGAGGGAGATTCAGGATCTGTTATTCCTAAAATCCCTAAGCAGAGTTCTTTAGATTTTTATTACTATACTCAAAATAAGAAAATGTTTGAAAAAGCTTCGGCTGTACCTAACTTAAATTGTAGACTTATAGAAACGGATTCTACTACCCCTATGGAACATAATAAGGCAGGTAAATGGTATAAACTATTCCCTCATAAACTTAAAGACTTGCAAGATTATGATTATACTGTATATGTGGATACTAAATACTCTTTAAATACTCCTAATGAGTGGAAGATCTTATTAACAGAATCTTTTATTAGGGAGGTGTGTGAAGATGCTCCTAAGTTTGGAGTATTCAGACATACCTATACTAGAAGGTATATCTGGGATGAGGTTATACAATCACTAGAACAGGATCGTTATTTTCAACAAAAAGATATGATTAATCATTATATTTATAATAAAACGACTGAGGGTTCTGAGTCCTACTGTAATCCTCTCTTTTTAGCGGGGTTTATGTTTAGAAAGATGAATGATCCTGTAGTTGAAGAGATTTGTGAATATTGGATGGATGAGATAGAGAAGTGTGGGATTCATGATCAAATTAGCTTTCACTATGTATATCAAAAATATAAAGAGCATATAAAAGAGATAGTTAGATCCTCTTTTAGAGATTTATCAGAACTAGGAGGAGAAGATGGACGGGAGGATGGACAAAGCAATTGGCATTCTTTTTTTGGGCAGCATTTCCACAACACTACTATTCTAGATGTAGGGAGTGGGTTAGGGCATTCAAAAGCTAGATTGTCAGTTAATGGTAATGAAGTAACCACTCTCGACGTAGCCCCAGGGTTGGTTGTAGATTTAAGTTGTAGTATTTATGATATAGAGGACAACTCTTATGATATAGTTACCTGTTTTGATGTTATTGAACATATTGCTGACGATACTAACTTCTTGGAAAAACTTTATAAGATAGCTAAAAAAGGAGTAGTTATTACTACTCCTAATTTTACCTTTTCTCAAAATAAAAATCCTTATCATGTGAGAGAATACACGCCTGCTCAACTTTTACAAAAATGTCAAGAACATTCAAATGATTTAAACTTTTTTGGATGTGTAAATCCTCCTTTTTCTGAAGTATTTTCACGAACAATGGGATCTTTTTTATTAGGGGAAGATAAGGTACTGTGTGTTTATCTGAGAAAAAATCCTGCGGATATTATCCTTTAATCTCCTCAGTAAATAAGTCAAGTCTTCTATAATATAGTATGGATCAAAGTGTTTTAAAACGACTGAAGAACGCAGGGCTGCTATCCGAACAAGTCCCTGATTTGGGGTTTGTTGGGACTGGGAGCTTCGCTCTCAATAGAATTATTTCGGGTAACTATACAAAAGGAATCCCGATTGGGATGATTACTCAATTTCATGGTGAGGCTTCTACAGCTAAAACTGTGTTTGGAACTCATATACTTAAAGAG
>Ga0098044_1001406_pt1 | contig 12615 bp, 14 predicted proteins | sample 10_taG_FD_75053 | JGI IMG/M metagenome (GOLD analysis project Ga0098044, IMG submission 75053) | Marine viral communities from the Subarctic Pacific Ocean - 10_ETSP_OMZ_AT15264 metaG | ecosystem: Environmental > Aquatic > Marine > Oceanic | place: Pacific Ocean | collected 2015-01-16 | reverse complement strand
CTTTATAAGAAGCTGCCAGAAGCGCCCAGCATCGTGGAGGTTGCCATATTCTAATTTAAAATGTACATGGTTATAGACTCCGTCTATTCTTTCAGTATTAATAAGCGACGTACGTCGTTTAATACCAACCACTTTATAGCCCTTATTTAACAAAAATTCAGCTAAATAAGATCCATCTTGGCCAGTAACGCCCGTGATGAGTGCTGTTTTCATTTTACCCCTCTTACCTTTGGATAGTTCATTTTAAACCATTCACATACATTCTTTAAGCCATCTTTTAATGGAGTGTAAGAATTTTTCTTCCAGCCCAACTCTAGTAGCTTAAGATTACTACTAGGTTTTCTCTTTTGGCCAGAAGGCATAGTCATGTTCCATACCAGCTCGCCGGAATACTCTAGCAAATTAGATAATATCTCGGCTACTTCTTTAATTGAATATTCTTCGGTGTTCCCGATATTAACTGGCGTGGCGCCATCATAGTTTTCCATCAAAAACAAAAGAATTCGGGCAACGTCCTCAGAATATGTAAATTCTCTAACAGGAGAGCCGTCTCCCCAGCATTCCACATAAGGCTTTCCGTTTATTTTGGCTTCCCAAATTTTACGCATTAGAGCGGGGATAACGTGGCTATTCTCTAGATCAAAATTGTCATTTTGCCCATAAAGGTTATTTGGAATGGCTGTAATAAAATTGCACCCATATTGTTGTCTGTACGCCCTAGATAACACATCTACCATTCTTTTAGCATAAGAATAGCCAAAATTAGAAGAATGAGGGGGGCCCATATGTAGTTGATCTTCAGTCAAGGGATAGTTAATATAAGGCGCATCCGGGTAAACGCAAGTAGAAAGAAGAGATATAACCTTTGTAGCTCCCCCAAGATAAGCGGCATGCAACACATTCTGGTTTATTTTCTCGTTCTCCAAATAAAACTCTCCCATGTTGTCCATATTAGCTTTAACCCCACCCACTTTGGCAGCAAGGTGAATAATTTTTTCTACTCCTCGTAATTCTACTTCCTTAAGTAAATTCAATTTTTGTCGAGTGGGATAAGAAGCTTCGGGGAGGTATTTTTTAACCGCGTTCCCTACCATCCCTGTGCCGCCCGTAACGAGCCATGAATCCGATGACACTACTTTTCTACCTCTCCCAAAACGTATTTTTTAAAGTCCCAGATGGGGGCCCAGCCCAAAAGATTATAAATTTTAGTGATATCTGCCAAGGTACAGTGTGCTTCGCCAGGACGTGCTGGAATGTGGGTGTACGGGCCGCCTATCATTTGAGCCAACTCAAGAACTGAGTAGTTTTTGCCGGAGCCGACATTAAAAATTTCTCCATATGCAGCCTCATTGGTTGTCGTAGAGGCAAGCATATTAGCCTCTACGACATCTAAAACATGAGTAAAATCACGACTTTGTGTTCCATCGCCCACAATCGTCATTACCTTTCCCTGGCGATATTGCTTCAAAAAGAGTCCCACTACGGGTGCATATTGTCCTTTCAGAGGCTGTCGGTCTCCATATACGTTAAAATATCGGAAAATTACTGTTTTAAGCCCAAAAAGTTTTGTATACATAGAACATAATTCTTCGCCAGCACACTTAGTAACTGAATATGGATTAAGGCAATCTTTGGGCATCGATTCTTGAAGGGGTGGTTCATTTTTAAGTCCATATCCTGACGACGTCGAAGAATAAACAACCCTATCTACATTATGTTCACGGGCACATTGTAAAATGTTACACGTTCCCACCACATTAACTTGCGCTGCATAAGTGGGATTGAGAATCGTAGGCTGGATACGGGACTCTGCCGCTAGATGGAACACAACGTTGATGCCTTCAAAAAGAGGGCAGATATTGTCATAATCACAAATATTAATCTTATGGTACGTAGCTGCCTCATTCACATAAAACTCATCATTACATTTGGCTGAGTTATCATCAATCACAACTACTTCGTGTCCCAGGTCGATTAGCCGATCCACTACGTGGCTGCCTATAAATCCTTGTCCTCCGGTTACAATTGCTTTCATTTCTCTACCTCCTTATTCTCTAAATTTGTAGAGCGCATTATATGCTCTGGTATTTTAATATTCCCCATCCCCATCGAATGTTCATACTTTGCGGCCGGCCGGGCATCATAGTATGGGATATCTAAAGTCAGCCGCACCTCTTTTTCTAATTTATCTCTGGCTTCAACAAGAGCCGCGGGATTCATATGATCCGTCCAAACATAGGATGTATATCCGCCATCGGGGTCACCCTTATAATAATCCAATTCAGATAAATAATTAATAGACGATTGATATAATTTGTCGCCCGTGAGGGGGGATGTATACACATAATTACCTTTGTCTTTTACGGCATCATCGAAATAAGGGGAACCTGGGTAAGTGGTTATAATGGTACAGTCGAATTCTTCCGGCTGGACTTCTAAAAGCCAATCTTTAGTATTTTCCACACTCTTGTGACTTTCGCCGGCATGGCCAATAGACATTAGGGCTTTCACCTTAAGATTATGTTTTTTTGCAATTTCGACGGCGCGCGTATTGTCATCGCGGGTGGCGTTTTTTTGGATATTGGTCAAGATCCTCTCGTCACCAGATTCGAATCCAGTCAAAAGCCACCGGAAACCAGCACGATACATTGCAGCGGCCTGCTTTTCTGTAAACAGTTCCGCCTTTACAAACCCACGCAGTCGGAAGTCTTCACCAACTTCCGACTGGAGATCAGAAATTTGATCTAACAATTCTACAAGATTTTTATTCACATTAAGTTCATCATCATAAAACATAAATCCTGTAAAATTATACTTATCATACAAATGCCGCATCTCGGCCACTACCGATTCTGAGCTTCTCTGTCTTATATTCCTTAAAAAGGGTGAATTTCTTCCGCTACAAAAAGTGCACTTAAATGGACAACCTAGTTGGGCAATAAGACTTACTGACTTTCTTCCTTCAATGGCATACCTGTATGAATCTATGTCTACCAGGTGGCGTGCAGGGAGTGGAAGTTCAGAAAATTGCTTGTTGCGTAAAAAATAAACAGATTTACGATTGTCGCCATCAATCACCCCAGATGTCATTTCAAGAGCATCAAATATCATTGTTTCGCCGTCGCCACAAGCCAAAACATCAAAAATATTACGCAGCTGCGAAATGTCCTGCGTCGCTCGGTCGCTTAAATCAAGGCCGCGGCTTTGTTCTCTCTTGGAAGCAGAGTGCATCAGCGTAACGTGTGGGCCGCCCAAAATCAACTTAGAATCGTCAGAGTTTCTTCGAATGGTGTCGGCAATTAGCACCGCAAAGGGAATTTGCGGGGTGGATGCAGTGAGACCAAAAACTCGTGTCTTACTAGACTGGCAATAATCAGCTAACACATCTAGGTAATTATCTATACCACTAAGGTCTAAAAAATCAACAATATGGCCCCGTTGTTCCAAAGCCGCCGCCACTTTTAAAATACCAATATGCATAAAAACACGCTCATCAAGTAAAAATGGAGAGGGGGGAGTTATTAAACAAACTCTATTTTGCATTATTATATTCCTTCCATAAATTTTCCGTCGGCGGCATATACTGACGTCATTTTTTAATCTATGAAAACCTTTTTAAAATCCCGCATTACATTTTGGGGAGAGTATTGTGCGACAAGCGCTCGGTAATCGTCTGGGTCGTGCTTAGCTGGATCGAAGGAGACCAATAAATTATATAATTCTTCTGCATCTCTGTACCATATCGCCTTATCTTGAAGCATGTGGTGGTGACCTTCGTCGGTCCCTCCTGGCCAAGATAAAACCGGTTTGCCCATAGTTAAAAATTCTCCGATGGACATACTAAAAATTTCCCCTAAGACTCTTGCGTGCAACATAGCATCACAAGTATTAAAAAACTTGACCTTTTCGTCAAGATCATAAATCGGATCTAAATGAATTATATTGGGTAAGGGCAAGCAAAAGGGCTTTGTATTTAAAAATAAAAAGTATAAAAACCTATTATTAAGCGCAGCGCGTTCGACGACTTGTTGAACAAATGGAATGTTAAATTCGTTGATGCCGCCATGGCGCCCAAAAACCACAGCTTGTTCGGGTATACCGAGACTTTCGCGCAAAGTGGTGGTTGCTTCAGGTAAATTAAACATATGAGTCACATAAGGCATTTCCCCCTGTGACATCTTTTGTGCTTCCCACTCAGCTATATATGCATAAACATCACCGTGAGGATCATAGTTTTGAAACACTGAGTGTATCACACACTTACATTTTTGGGTGACTTTCCCATCGAACTCACCGCCCTTAATCATATAGAGAATATCTATTTTCTCTCGTTCTATGATCGAGTCTACCTCCCCCCAGTCGTTATAACCATAAACTTCAAAATTTTGTCGAAACCTCTCCTCACCTAAAGGATGGTTCCATTTGCAGGTTTTATCATATATGATAATTGAATCGTTTCCCAAAAGGCTTCGATTATAATATGCATAGTCAAACATCGCCACCGATGTTCCTCGAATGCACAGTTGGTTACTGTGAAAAGCTATTCTCATTTTATATTTTTTCTATTAATACCAGTCCTGGACAACGACACCCAGGTCTCTTATTTCCTTCTTCAACTTAGCGTCTAAATCCTCATACCCCAACACCATTCCGTTATGCCATTCTATAATTAATTCGTCAACATATTGAATAGTGTTGTCCTTTATCATTTTAGGCAACACTTTATATTCAAAGCCTTCAATATCCATTTTCATAATAATGTAATCATTCTTAGAAAAACTTTCTTTAACCCACTGTGAAAAATCAATACATTCTACCAATATTGCCTCCTCGTATACTAAATTCTCAGCATACTTTTTTTTATCGGATAGTTTATCGTACAGCACACCTGGCAATGACCCTCCTGTTGTGGGAATGTTAAAATCTATAAAGTCTAAATTGTTACCTAATTTATACCCTTCATTTAGATTATCGCACCAAGCTGCCCATTTTTTGTCTTTATTATAGTACGTTTCTGAAACTTTTTCAGGCCTAAATGGCAGTTCCCCATCCTCGTCCCATACGGCTTTATTTATCAAAGTTATTTTTTTATCCTTTAAAACATCATATCTGTTGGATTCTATATTTTCTTGATAATACTTAATTGAATGCGGGTTTGCCTCAAATGCAAAAATCTCCCAAGTGGAGTCAACATCCCAAATTGGAGCGCATTCCGCAAATCCCATTCCCATATTGCTCCCTACATCTAAAAATATTTTTCGACCGGTTGCGTGATATGTATTTTTACGTATTCTCATTGTGACTCCTCCAATGGGGGTTGTTTTGACTGCACTAAAACAAAGACGTGGTTACCTTTCCCGTTTGCAAAGGATTGCCAGTTATCTTTAATGCCCGGAACGTGCTCATAGTCTTTTATTATTTTCCAGCCGTTTTTCAAAAACCTTCTGGACCACCAATCCTCATCTTCAATTATTATATGCGAAATTTCTTGATGATACTCGGCAATTCTATACTTCCCACTATCCCCGATGGGGACAGCACACATAAGAACGTCAGCTACTTTTAAAAATTTTTGCAGCAAATTATCTAATTGATCGGGAGTTAAGTGTTCAAAAACGTCCTTTGATACTATGTGTGTATACCCGCAATCATAATGATCTTTCCAAGCCTTCTCTGTTGAGCAATTCCAACAGTTGTCTGAAGCAAAGGATAGTGCGTAGTCACTAATATCGCACCCATCTGCTCTGATCGCTAGTTCGTTGAATGCTCGAACTAAAAATCCTTTGGCACAGCCAAAGTCTAGCACGTAACTATCTTTATCGAGCCCCAAGCAATTAATAAAGCCGCCAGCCTCTTTGTGTGACCGATGAGGCATCCAACGATAGTTTTCTAACCATCCTTTCCCGGAGGCCTTTCCATTTTCGAAATAATCTTCATCATAAAAAGACCCTTCGTACTCCCCTTTAAATTTAGACGAATTCGACATGTTCTGGCACTTCCTCTCTTAATTTGTGAATAAAATCATTTTGTTGTTTTCCACAATTACAAAAACTACACTTATATCCCAAATCATGCGGCTTATTGTTTATTAGCCACTCTTCAAGGTTTGATATGTGGCATAGTTTAAAATCCTCTGGCAGGCTTCCTGGGGATTCATATGTTAACTGCATCGAGGGGCACGGAAGCAAATTGCCGTGCCAATCAATTGCTGCTCTCACCCAGGCCATATAACACCCCAGTGGAGCGCCGTGCTCTTTATTAGAAAATAGTAGTGGTGAACCATAACTAGAAACCATGTCAGCTATCTGTTTTTCTCGTTCGGAGCTGCAAGGCCTCTCCACTCCAATCCTTAGGGGAATATTATTTTCTTTACAAAATGAAAATAATTTTTTAATTTCTTTTTCTTTTGTTTTTTCTTTGGGAACAACAAAAGAGCCACTATATTTGAAAGTGCCAGTTGCCGCGGCCTTGTTTAGCAAATCATAATCAATAGTTTTTGCATGATTTAAAGATTGGTAGCTTATTCTTGCCCATGTTAATTTTGACAATACGGTTTCAGAAATTTTATACGATCTCCCATTATAGTTCTTTGCCAATTGTGCTCCATTTGTAATTAAGGAAACTTTTCTTCCTTTTCCGTGGATATAGCTGACAGCCTCTTCGAAGTGGGGCCACATGGCCGGCTCACCCCCACCAGAGAATTCAAATGCTTTGGTACCATATTTAATTAACACATCAACTGCATTTTTAAAATCATCAAAATTTAAATCACCATTATTACTGTTTATAAGAGTCTTACAACAACAATATGAACACTTAAATTGACACTTAATTGTTGGCCATATAGAAATATGAATCGGCGCTAGCGTAACATTTCCATCTTTAATTTTTTTGATATGATCTAAGTGGTGAATAAACTTATTAATTCCGTCTAATTTCCAGGTTGAACTACCTTGTGCTTTTTGTTGAGAGGTTGCCGGCACGTCGGGAGCAGTCGCATTTTGGCTGATAACATTAAATTTTTTCGACATTTTTAATAATCCTTTAAACTAATCCTTTTTATTAAAAGCTCCGTGCGTATGCAAATTTGTACTTTGCATTAAGCCCGATGCTTCTTCATATTCATTTTTCATTCCTGCACAGGGGGCTCTATCAAAAAGCCCAACCTTCAATTGCGCGCGATGCAGCTCATCGTATAAAAACCCCTCGGCATAAGCGGGTCGAGTAGGGTGGGTGCGAAGACTGGGGTCTTCGGTGTACTCACTCCACGTAGAAAATATATTGTTGGTAGGCTTTGGACAAACTATCCAGCCATCTGAGGCATACTCATTTATACGAACTTGGCCCGGGGGGAGGCCTAGCGTTGGGTGCATTGGAAAGGTATAATAATCATCTCTCTCCTGCGGATCCGTTTTTGTAAAGTCACTTATAAAATTTTGCAGGCCATGATCACTAATAATATATACATCTGGGTGTAGATGTAAAACAAGATCGTACCCTAATAGTTCGTCAAACGAATGAGCGGCCTGTTCTGGAGGCCCCATTAGATACGCGCCATCATTTACGAGATCACACAATACTACAATTTTTTTTGCCGCAAAGAACTGAGCAACAGATTTCATTTTTTCGTGCGAGACCGGAGAATTACAGTTTATCACTATATCAAAATTTTCACATAAAAATTTACTTTTATTAAAAAATTCGCTGCTTAACTGAAGTTGCTCAACATTATTGTAAGCAGTATAAAAAATAGCATACTTAGATTTTTTTTGGCGGCCATAAACGAATTTATTCATATTAGTCATTGAATCTCACTTCCAAAAAGCCCACATTGTGACCCTTGCCTCACCAGGGGGGGCTCCCACCAATATACCTTCATATTGTGAAGCAACGTCTGATAATTTAATTCAAAATCTATAGGAAACGTAAAGGGTTGCATCGATTCATAAATTTTCTCGGCCGCCTCATAAGTTATGACGTAAGAATCTGTACATTTACTAGCAGGATGAGTTTTAAGATAAGCTACCTGTCCTGGACGCCGATCAGATTCACTTATTCTCAAATTGCAGCCGCTTCCAATAAAAATAAAGTCATAATCTCTGGGTGTATTAAATATGTTAAAATTAAACTTTTTTATAAACTCTTCGTCTAGAATCACATCGTCTTCTAATATTAATGTAGTTTGTACCTGTTGTTCAATAATTTTTTCATACATCTTAAAGTGTTTATAAGCCAAAGACAGCTCAGCTTGTCTCAGCTGCCTAGGCGGGAATATATCACCATAAGACATTTCGTTCATTCTGGTAACCCAGGAATTGGGTGCATTGTCATATAGTTCTTCAATTTCTGCCGATGCGGGCTCCATTTCAAACCATTCAGTTGTTACACCAAGGTTAGAAAATTGTTTTACTAAGAAGCTTTTTCTCTCCGTCAAGGGAGAATAGTGAGCCGTATATACACTGTTAACTGCTAGCACAAGATATTCTCCTCAAAAAATTTTAAAACACTCTCTGGTCTCACACTATCAGGTATTTCGTTATTTGGAAACACGGAAGCCTCTTGATACTGTGCTGCTAGGGCGTCATCATAGTCTACCATTTTAACATACGATACTAAATCCTTAAAACTAAAAAAATCAGAGGCGTCTATAAAACAATCTTTATTAAAGTCAGCCTCAACGGTGGATGACCCCCAATAAATCGGAATACTTCCCACCGATAAGGGATGTATTATTTTTTCAGTAGTATAGCCATCATAAAATGAATTTTCAGCAGCAATTGTAAATTTGTAATCTTTTAAAAAATCAATTTTATGCTGCTGGTCAGCGCGGCCCGGAATAGATATACCCATATTATTGCGCAAACGGCCGGCACAATCAACATGTTTGTAGGACTGTATTGAGTCTAAAATATTAAGTCTCTCGCCGGTGCTGTTTGAAAAAACAAAATTGCAAAATTTATTTTTGGGATCCGCATTTCTGTTGAAGAGACTTTCAAGAGATATTAAACAGGATGGATCTCTATTATCATTATGAGGAGCCTCAAACCAATCAATAAAAAGAACCCATAAGGGAAGTCGAAAGTTCCGTGGGTCCAATGTGTGATCAAATGTAAAAGCATAATCACATTTCCCGATGCTATAGCGCGGATCCTCTATCGACCCGCCAAAATCAAAGTTTGGCCTAACGTTTTCTCCGGTATAAAATATTTTTTTACAGGAATGATTGATATATCTATTTCTTTCTCTCTGCTTCGCATAATCTACCGAAAAAAAGAGTAAATCCGGATTATTTTCGTCAATAGTTACTTTATGTTTTTGACTTAAAAGATTAAAAAAATAATTATCTATTTTATTAAAATTGGGCCAAAAATCTACAAAATTAACCTTTATTGTTTTCATAGTTGATAATGCTTCCAATATTCATCCCAATAAGATATTTCATTAACGAGCTGTTGCTCGAGCCAAAGACAATCGTTTTCACTAAGAACAAGTCTGTGGCTCCCGGGATCCGGAAAAGTAATGTGGTCTCCGTGAATATTAGATTCTGGGTCAACTTCAGCAAAGGTATTAAACTTCTTTTGACGGTCCATATTGGCACGGATCGATGTTGACTCTTCGAGCCGGCGCCGTGTAGGCAAATCAATTTTAATAGCAAAAAATGTTTCTAGTGTGTCAAAAAGATGATCATAATCATTATAAAAATCTTCATAGCGTAGTAGCAAAAGAGGATTCGGTACATGTGGGGAAGTATAGTGCCTCAAAAGTGCTTCTTTGTATTTTAGCTCACCAATATATTGTAAAAGCACGGATCGATCAAGATCAGTCTTTATACGCTCCACATCATTTATAAAATGACGTATCTTGATTATAGAAATTAAAACGTCGCGAGGGTCTCTCTGTGTTGCGACCACGGGGCACTTTAGATTGCCGCGGCATTCTTCATATATATCTGACAACTCTTTTTCGTGACATTTAATCACCCTATTCGGAAACAACTCTTTCAAAACTTGCCAAACCATTGTAGAGCCAGATCTTCCAGTGCTAAATTGTATTATTCTTGAGTCATCCATTTTACAATTTATCCTTATTGTCCCAGTAAAATTTTTCTGGTTTTTCTTTTTCAAATACTTCGTTAACAAAATGTTCTTCAAATAGATCTCCTTTATAGTGTTTTACTTCGTCCGGTATAAAATCAGCATATCCTCCAGATAAATCGTCAATCCCTATAATCTTGTGATTTTTTTGTAACAAGTGTCTACTAAAGTTAGATCCCAATAGCCCTGCCACACCAGTTATCAATACCTTCATTTCAGTCCCTCTATTATTCTCTTTGTTGTTTCAAACGATCCTAGGCGAGAACAATTTTCTTCATACCATTGGCGCCCGTTATAAGATAAAAATTCCCACTGCGCTTGAGAACAGTTCTGAAGCACTTCTCTTAAGTGCTCTGGGCTTTTTACGCGTAAAAAATGTTTCCCTTCGATAAGCGGGTTATAATACGTGGTGGAAACACCATCAGATATCAAAGGGACCACACCTAGCCCCAAATATTCAATTTCTCGGTTGCCGCGTGGTCCGTAACCAGGCAAACTTAAACCAAATTTACTATTAGACAGTATTTCTAAATATTGCTGTTGAGTATATGGCCAATTTAAACTATCCCCCATCATAACTGGCATACTAAATTCTTCTATACAGGCCGACCAATCATATTTTACCCTATTGGCATACTGAACTCGATTTTCAATCTTGCCCAAGAAAACAGACTCAGTTTGGCGATTATCCCACGTTTTGATGCCGTCTTGAATCTTTGTTTCTAATTGACGCGGATGCCGGGCCCACAAAATCCAAGGCACTCCTTCTGGATGGTCTGGTACGGCAAATAGTCCGCCGTTCCATGATGGTGGCAGCCAGGGATAGACATCATATCTATCGTACTCATATAATAGAACATCTCCAGGCTTATTTGCCCAAAGAAATACATCATTAGTCTCTCCATCGATAACTTCGCAATATCCAGATTCTTCCCACATACTTAAAAGTTCTCTAGAAGTATCTCCTTTGTGTTCTGGGGTTTGTTTGCCGCGGTAGATCTTCATTACTTTTGCTTTCCTTCCGCAGCAATATAGAACGCGTCATTGGGCGTCATTTGTTCTATAAACCGATAGTTAAATTTTACCAGATAATTATATATTTTTTCCCTCTTTTCTTCGCAAGTCGTGGTCTCGATAATAATATGACGTGGCCGATTAATATTTAAGTCGAGGCCAGACAAGGCTGGAATCTCTAGTCCTTCAATATCTAAACTCAAAAGATCAATCGGTTTTTTTATTTTTAAAGTCTTTAAAATATACGCCAAGGTGGCGGCAGGGACATGCCTAAGTTCGGCGCCTGGCTTAATATTAAAATCCGGATTTTTGTAGTTAATCTGTCCTTGTAGTGCTAGCTCATAATTGGTGGTCGACGAAGTAAAAGTCCCTTCAACATGTGAAATATAATAATCCGGATCCACGAGCGCTGCATTATAAACAAAATTGCCGGGCCGATTGATAAGACACTCTTCATACAAATTATGATCGGGCTCGACGAGAAGGCCTGTCCATCCTAAGTTTCTTTCTAATAACAGAGTATTACTTTGCCATATTCCATTCACGGCGCCGGCTTCAACATAAAGCCCTCCCCTCATTTCTTTTCCAGTAAAAAAATTCAACAACTTCTCATCTAAGTCCCAAGGAGAGTCCCCCACTTTATGCTTCTCCTTTTATGTAAAAAGATCTGAGGGCACGCGATGATTTAATTTCTCTTTCCACTATCGGAAAGAAGGACAATAAAGAATTGGTGTATGGACCGCGGCTGTCTACCGGCTCTCCGGCCCAGTTATCTAACTTAAATTTTTGTAATAAAAAGAACAAGGATTCTTGCTCAGAGGTAACAGGAATAGAACCCAATTCATCTTCTGTAGCTTTCTTACACGGAAAATCTTGTGGATTGTTTTGAAAATACGCACAATGATCATAAAAATGTTCTTGCGTATAATCCGGATTAGTTGTGAATTGTTGAATCATCATATCTTGATCTGATCCATATCCGGATGGGCGCATTGCATAATAGGTATAAAAATTATTATACTTCATATAGCCCGGGACTTCCTCGGGCTTGAAACTCGACAAGCCGGCTAGCATACGACACTTAATTCCATAATGATTGGCGTGAGTACGCAAGGTTCCTATGGCACACGAAGATTCTTCAAATGCCCTTGTATAGCGATATTCAATCTCTGTGGGAACTGAGTCTATATCTCTCATATGTACTACCGCAGTTTCAGGTTCCCACAATGGCATCATTCGCCATATAGCCGGCTCAGTACCAGCATAATCCATATCAATAATTTTGGTGGATAAGTTGGTTTCTTTTTCTAGTAAAGAAAGCATCTCAAAGAGGGGATGATCTACAATATTAGGAGTCAAATATAGCCGCGTTTCATGCTTCGGATATAGAATATAGTTGGTTATGGCAACTGCCGGTATATTGAACCAATATCTATCCTCATTGTTTTTATGAGAATCGTGTGTGCGATGGGCCGGCATTATTTTGGGCTTGAACAAACAATAAGAT
>Ga0098044_1001403_pt1 | contig 12619 bp, 10 predicted proteins | sample 10_taG_FD_75053 | JGI IMG/M metagenome (GOLD analysis project Ga0098044, IMG submission 75053) | Marine viral communities from the Subarctic Pacific Ocean - 10_ETSP_OMZ_AT15264 metaG | ecosystem: Environmental > Aquatic > Marine > Oceanic | place: Pacific Ocean | collected 2015-01-16 | reverse complement strand
GCTATGAGGTGCGCACGAGTTTTGTCATCGGGCTCGGCATCCTTATCGTTCTGGCGCTTGTCGTTCTCTTTATCTGGCGCGCGGCCTCTGGTGTCATTCGTGCGCCCGCGAGCGTCTCGAACTTTCTCGATGCGCGCCGCAGGCAGAACGGCTTTCTTGCGCTGTCGCGTGGCATGGTGGCGGTGGCCGCTGGCGATGCGGCAGACGCAAAGCGCCATGCGAGCCGTGCGCGCAAGCTTCTCGAAGACAGCCCCATGACCCTGTTGCTCTCGGCGCAGGCTGCGCAGCTCGAAGGTCGCGACGATGACGCGGGTAAATATTTTCAGTCGATGCTCGAAGAACCCGAAACCGCTTTCCTCGGTTTGCGCGGGCTCTTCGTGCAGGCGCGTCGCGCAGGCGATCGCGCGAGCGCATTGGAATATGCGCGCCGTGCCTTCCGCCTGAGGCCCAATGCAGGCTGGGCGGCGCAGGCCGTTTTCGAGATTGAGGCGGCAGATCAGGAATGGGGCGCGGCCTTGCGCACGCTCGATCAGAGCCTCAAGGCAAAGCAGGTCAACAAGACCGCTGCGCGTCGCCGTCGTCTCGTGCTGTTGACGGCGCTTGCCATGAAAGAAGCCGAAGCGGCGCGCATGAAGGTGAGCGATGAAAAGAAGCCCGCGCTCGAACATGTCTTGAAACAGGCGATGCAGGCGGTGGCGCTCGATCCCTATTTCGTGCCGGCCGTGTCGCTTGCGGCAAAGCTTTGCGGCGAACTGGGCCGCGTGCGCAAGGGCGCGAAGCTCATCGAGACCGCCTGGTCTGCTTCGCCGCATCCTGATCTGGCTGATGCCTATATGGGTCTTGTCGAAGGCGAAAGCGGCTATGACCGCTTCAAGCGGATGCAGCTTCTCGCTGGCCACAACCGCGATCATGTCGAAAGCCGCGTGGCGCTGGCACGCGCCGCCATTGGCGCGCGTGACTGGCTTGCCGCGCGCGGGGCATTGGAAATCTTCGTCGGTCAGGATGCTGTCGAGCGTCCGACACAGCGCATTTGCGAATTGATGGCCGAGATTGAAGAAGGCGAATTCGGCAATCGCGGCAGCGCGCGCGAGTGGCTGTCGCGGGCGCTTCATGCGCCGGAAGATCCTGCCTGGACGGGCGAGGGCTGGAGGTCGCATGAGTGGTCGCCGATCAATCCGGTGACAGGCGAGTTCGATGCGTTGACATGGCGCGTGCCGGGTCTCCGGCTCGTTGGGCCCGATGTGCCTTACACACCGCCTGTCGCTGACGAAGCCGATCAAGCGCCCGAGAGTGCGGAAGAGACTGTGGCGCTCGACGACGACACAAATGAGGAACTTGGACTGCCTGTTTCGCAGAGCGCGGAGGAGCCTGAAGCGTTCATTCCCCATCTTCCTGACGATCCGGGGCCCGATGGCGATGATGAGCTTGATGCGATATCGGGCAATGATCGGGGGGAAACCAAATGGTAGCAAAGTTCTTCAAGGGCATCGGGGTTCTCGTCCTTCTTGCCCTTGTCGTTATGGCCGTCTCTGTCATCCGCTTTGACAAGACCAAGGAAGAACTTGTTCCCAAATATGCTCAGGCGCCGTCGCAGTTCATCGAACTGGCGAGCGGCGCGGTTGCTCATGTGCGCGATCAGGGCAACAGGCAAGGGCCTGTTCTCGTCCTCATTCACGGCTCCAATGCCTCGCTCCACACCTGGGAGCCCTGGGTTGCCGACCTCAAGGACAAATATCGCATCGTGACGATGGACATGCCGGGGCACGGGCTCACAGGCCGGGTGCCGGGCGATGATTATTCTCGCGCGGGCATGGTGAAGTTCACGCATGACGTGTTGGCGAAGCTTGGGCTCAGCCATTACGCTATCGGCGGCAATTCGATGGGTGGCGGTGTTGCGGCGGAATATGCCGAGGATTATCCGGGCGAGGTAACGGCCCTTATTCTGGTCGATGCTTCGGGCCTGCCGCGCCAGGCGAACCCGAACGAGAAGGTGCCGCTCGCCTTCCGCCTCGCGCGTATGCCGGTCATCAACCACATCATGCTCTACGTCTCGCCGCGCTCGATGTTTGCCGAGGGCGTGCGTAAGGTCTTCGTCGATCAGTCGAAGGTCACGGACGCGATGATCGACCGCTACTACGACCTCAACCTCTATGAGGGCAATCGCTACGCCACCATGCTGCGTTTCCAGCTGCCAATGGACGATGGCAAGGTTGCGGCCCGCCTCGGCGAGATCAAGGTGCCGACCCTCGTCCTCTGGGGCGAGAAGGACGGGCTCATCCCGGTCGCCAATGCCCATGAGTTCGGCGCGCGGATCGCAGGCGCCAAGGTCGCCATCTACCCCAATGTCGGGCATATCCCGATGGAGGAAGTGGCCGACAAGAGCGCTACCGATGTCGATCATTTTCTGAGCGCGGCCTTTGTGACGCCCGAGGCGGCTTCTCCCGCGCCTGCCACGGAGGAAACATCTTCCCCGGCGGCTGCGGGGGCTGAAAGCCCTGCCGGTAACCCCGAGTAAGGCTTTTTGGCGCTATAGTACCGATCCGAGCCCGAGTTTCCCCGAAAGCCTGTTGCCAAAGGCTTCTGCCCGGGGTATTTCAGGCCCCGCAAACAGGTAGGCCACCACAGAGCCCGCCTCGCCGTGCCGCTTTAGCTCAGTTGGTAGAGCACATCATTCGTAATGATGGGGTCGGGTGTTCGAGTCACCCAAGCGGCACCATTTTTTCAGGCCCCTGATCTCATTGATGCGCCTTATTTTGCCTGTTGAATGATAATTGTCTCAGCGGACATGACATATTCCGAAGTCCCGGCCGTCGGTGTGACGACTGCCAAATCCCCTTTCAGCTCGGTTATCTTGGCGTCTGTAAACCCCTGATTTGGAATATAGACTTTTGCAATTGTATCATTTGTGCGGAGTGCTCGCAGATACCCGCTAAATTCGGCCATTTTGATATTCCTTTGTCTTGATCAAGTTATCAGTCGCCAAGGGTCTTCAAGTAATCTTCCAGAATTTTCTTTGAATCCGGGTGCAGGGTATTTGCTGTTTTTGCCGCTTCTGTCGTGGCTTTTATGATGTTGGCGTCTGCCTGCTTTTTGGCTGCTTCTGCCTGTACTTTCGCGGCATCAGCTTGCGTTGTGGTCGCTGTGCCGAGTTTGACGATCAAATCCAGCACCGCCTCGAACATCGGATCAACAGTTGTCGGATTATCGGGGTTATTCAGAGAATGTTCACAAGCTCTGTAAAGGGTTTCTCGAGCGAGAAGAACGAGTTGAGTGCGCCCCGCTAGCTCGATTATCTTCGATTGAATTTCTGCGTTTGCCTCAGCCGATGTGGTTTTGTCTGGAGAGGTTGCCGCGCTGAGTGTGCCGGATAGCTTTAGCAGGCTTTCTACTGCGGCATCTGGAGCAGGTTCGGCGCAGATGCGAATATCTGGCTTGGAATTGGTGACATATGTGCCGCGAGACGTAGCGTCATAAGTGACAACCAGAGGTCTCGGATGTTCGCTGAGTCCGACGACTCCGACATTGTGATCTTTTTGGAAGGCGGAGCAGCCGCTTAAAGCGACATAAAGCAGGAAAACAGCAAACGTTGAATTTATTGGTTTAATGAACATATTTCCTCACACTGATTCAGTGGCAGACCATCGCCAGGATGCCCTGGTCTGCGGTGTGTCAAGAACTTATGAAAATGCAAAGATGTACGCGCACGCACGCTACTTTTTGCGCCAGCTTCAAGCGCAGTGGTAAAGATTAGAATATCAAATGAATAGTCACTATACAAATTAATTTGAAAAATATATTTTTGTCAGTGTACACCATCATTTTCGGCGCTTTTGTGATAAGTTGATGTTGACGTGGAGATTTTGTTTTTATCCAAGTTCTCCGCCTGCATCACTCCGCCACCGCGCCCGCCGCAATCAGCCTGTCGATCTCGCTTGCCTCAAACCCGAGGCTTCCCAGAACGTCGCGTGAATGCTCGCCGATGCCGGGCGCCATGCGCGGCGCGGATTTCCTTTCGCCTGCGATGTGGATGGGGCTGTTGACAGTGCGCAGGCCACCTGCGTTTTCGATTTCGGGCAGCATGTTGTTGGCGGCGACCTGCGGGCAGGTCAGGTGGTCGGCGGCTTGCGTGATAGGGCCAAAGGTGATGGTCGCTTCCTGGAGCATGTCGCGCCATTCCGCCCAGTCGCGTTTGACGAATTCCTTTTCGAGAAGCTCGACGAGCGCAGGCGCATTGTCGCGACGCGCCTCGGCAGTTGCAAAGCGCGGGTCGTCGCGCCATTCGGGATGGCCGAGCATGTCGGTGAGCAGCGGCCATTCGCGCTGCCAGTTGAGGATAGCCAGCATGAACCAGCGGTTGTCGCGGCAACGATAGAGTTCGGTGAGCGCGCCGCGCTGGCCGCGTCGTAATCTTGTCGACATGTCGGCATCGCAGAGCGCGGCTTGCATCCAGACGCCGTTCGACCAGAGGCCGTTGGCCAGCAGCGATGTCGAGACTTCGCCGCCACGTCCGCTGCGTTCGCGGCGATAGAGGCCTGTCATGATGGCTCCGAAGAGGGCGACGGCGGTCGGGTGGTCACCCATACCGGGAATGGAGAAGGCGGGCTCCGTTTCGGGTGTGGCGCGGACGCTGTCCATCATGCCCGAACGCGCCCACCAGGCGGTGGCGTCATAGCCGGTGCGATCCTTTTCGGGTCCCTCTTCGCCATAGGGCGTGAGTGATGCGTAGATGATGCGCTCGTTCTTCGACAAGACGTCGGCGGCGGTGAGGTTCAGTCGCTGGCGGATGGGGGCTGGAAAATTGGTGATGAAGACGTCGGCCTTTTCGATCAGCGTGTCGAGAACGGCGCGGCCTTCGGCGTTCTTGAGGTCCAGCGCGAGGCTTTCCTTGTTGCGGCTGTTGAGCGTCCAGAAATAATCTTTGTCGCAAGGCGGCATGCCGGGCACGTTGATGAGCTGGCGATAGCTGTCGCCGATCACCGGCGGCTCGATCTTGATCACGCGCGCGCCATAGTCCGACATGATGGTGGCGGCCGCAGGCCCCGCGATGAAGCTTGCGCAATCGATCACCAGCAGATCGTCGAAAAGTTGGTTCGTCATTTTTGTTCCTCCCTCATCCCGCGCCAAGAATGAGGAGAGGAAGGCACAAATGCAATGGCGAGATGCGAAGTGGCGACGGCTTCTCTCAGGCGGCGAGGGCGTCGCCCGGCAGGCTGTTGATACGGCCGAAGCCTTGCACGAGATGAATGTCGGCGACTGTCATGACATAGAAATTGAAATCGGGAAAATCGACATAGGTTTCAGATGCAGGATGGCGCGCCAAGAAGCGGGCCCGTGCATCGGCGATTGCCGTAGCGTCCGTCAGGGGGGTGATCGTGCCGTTGAGGCTCGCCCGGGCGCGGGCCTGCATATCGGCATTGTCGTCTTCATCGAAAACATCGGTGATGAGCAGGCTGCCGCGCGCGTTCCTTTTCAGGTTCTGCGTATGCCGCGCCAGTTGCGACAGGAGGAGCAGCGGCCTGCCTTCGGCGCTTGCGGCATAGGTGACGAGCGTCGTCAGCGGGTTTCCGTTTTCATCGAGCGTCGCCAATGCGCCTTCGCGGTTCTGCTCGAACAGACGTTTTGCGCAGGCTTGCAGGGTTTCCTGGGTCATGTGGTCAGATCATCCGGATAGACAGGTTCAGGAAGCGCCATCGCCGTCGCCCATCTGCGATTGCAGATAGTTTTCGGTGCCGACGTTCGCGATGAGATCGAGTTGGGTTTCGAGGAAGTCGATATGTTCTTCCTCGCCTTCGAGAATGCGCTCGAAGATTTCGCGGGTGATGTAGTCGCGCATGCTTTCGCAATAGGCGATGGCGTCGCGATAAAAGGCCTGCGCCTTCATTTCCGCGTCGAGATCGGCGCGCAGCGCTTCTTCGACGTTTTCGCCGATCCTGATCTTGTCCAGATCCTGAAGATTGGGCAGGCCTTCCAGAAAAAGGATGCGCTCGATCAGCGTGTCGGCATGTTTCATCTCGTCGATGGATTCGCGGTATTCGATTTCGCCAAGTCGCCTGAAGCCCCAGTTCCTGAACATGCGGGCATGCAGGAAATACTGGTTGATGGCGGTCAGCTCGAGCTTGAGCGCCTTATTGAGAAATTCGATAACTTTGGGATCGCCCTTCATCGCGCCGCTCCTTGGTGGGAAGCCCGGTTTTTCCGGGCGGGTTGCAGGGTAAGTCGAGCCCCCGCATGGTCGGATGGGAGCGACGCTTCGTCAAATCCGACATCATGTTTCCGTGTCGAAAACGACTTTATTTTCAGGATTTTGAAAGGCGTCAGTCGGCTGCCCGGGCGAAGGCGCTGGCGGTCTGATGTTCCGAGATCATTTCGGCCATTTCCGGCAGGCAGCGACCGCATTGGGGTTTGCAGCCGGCGGCGCGGTGGATGGCATTGGGAGAGGTTCCCGCGCCCGTCGCGACGATCTCGCGCACGGTGCGGTCATTGATGGCGTTGCAGATGCAGATGAACACGGGGTCTCTCTTCTCTCGAACCGGAAATCAGGCGAAGCAGAGGGAGATTGTCAGAAAGCTGGAAGATATGCAAATGCGAGTCGTTAGCATATTTTGGGAAGATACGCGGGATTGCGCCGTTTTCTCGTGGATTGTGCGGCGGACGGCATAGCGCGACAGATTGCCCCGCGGGGCATTGTGACGAAGGGGTCGCTCGCCTTGAAAGGGTGAGGCGGCTAGGATTTACCGCCATCGCCCCGATTTCCGACAGGAGAAGCCTATGCGTTCCATGATTTCCAAGCGTCTTGCCGCGGTGCTGGGCGGGTTTGCCCTTGCGAGCGCCTGTCTGATGGCGGCCTCCGGGGCCGAGGCACAAGATTACATGGCCGGTCAGATCGAGATTGCCCAACCCTGGGCACGACCCAGCACGGTCAGGACCGGGGCGGCCTATTTTCGGCTGACCAACAAGGGCGACAGTGCCGATGCCCTGATATCGGTCGCGGGGGATGTTGCCGACAAGGTCGAACTTCATACCATGACGATGGACGGCAATATCATGCGGATGCGCAAGGTTGAGAGCCTGATTTTGCCGGCGGGCAAAAGCATCGCGATCGAGCCAGGCAGCCTTCACATCATGCTGATCGGGCTCAGGAAGCCGTTGGTCGAGGGGGAGAGCTTTCCCTTGCATCTCACATTCAAGAAGGCGGGCGTCGTCGATATTACCGTCCATGTGCAGGCCAAACCTCCTGCCTCGGGCGATGCGGCTATGCCAAAGGGCGGGGGCATGGATATGGATCATTCCATGCCGAACATGCCTGATATGTCGGGGGGCATGTCTCACCCCTGAGACATGCTGGCGGGTCGTCGAGCTGCGACCGGCCCATGATGTGCCGACCGGTGGGGCGTAAAATTCCGTTTTCAGCTTCGCCTTTGAATCTCTTAATAAAAACCGGAGGTTGGTTAACTTCTTCTGAATTGTTCCGTGCGCGGATTTGATTCTTTCCGCCTTTTGTGTTGCGCCGCACATAGCATGCTGCATATGCGAGATGCTGCGAGTGCTTCCGCATAAGCCCCAATTCCCCCGAAAATCCGTGTCAAAAATGTCATAGTGAGACTCAATGTAGTTTGCGCCTGTTTCTCCGCGGCATCTGCGGCTTGACACTTGTCTGCATTCAAGGTGGGTTAATTATTGAGGGATGTTGACTGGCCGGGGGGCAGTCGAGTGGGGCTTAACATCCATCGATTCAACCTCCCGATTCAGCTGCAGTTAGTAGAAGCCATCGAGGATCGAGGAGGATCACTCTATGATAACAAAAAATTTGCGATCATTGCTTGTCGGCGCAGTCGCGGCAGTCGGATTGATTGCATCGACGAGTGTGGCAAGTGCAGCCCAATTTAAATTTGGCGACGTTAATGCCACGCTGGATTCCACCATTTCAATTGGTATGGGCGTAAGGACTTCCGGTATCGATTGCACCAAAGTTGGTTTGGACAACGGTGGCTGCACCACAACGGGCGCGAGTTCGGCTCGTAATTTGGGGGCGACGGGCTCGGGGATGAATTATGGCGTCAATAACGACGATGGCAATATCAACAGTCGTCAGTGGAACCCCTTCACCACGGTCGCAAAAATTACAAGCGAGCTTCAACTCGACTGGAAGAACTATGGCGCTTTCATTCGCGGCAAGGCCTATTACGATTATTGGGGCGCCCAACAGCAGGGTACGCGGAGCGCCGGTTATGGAACGCGACCCCTCAACGATTCTTGGCGCGGCAACGGCGTAACCGATAACAACAATGGCGCAGGCCATGGCTTCAAGCTGCTTGATGCTTTTGTTTATGGAAATTTCGATGTTGCCGGGCAAGCGCTCAATGTGCGTCTTGGCAACCAGGTCGTCAACTGGGGCGAGAGTCTGACTCTCCAGGGCGGTATCAACTCCTTCCTGCCGATCGACGTGTCGGCGATCCGCACGCCCGGCTCGCAGCTCAAGGAAGCCTATCAGCCGACCCCGATGATCTATGCCCAGCTTGGCCTGCCGGGAAATTTCGGCATCGAGGCTTTTTATGAGTTTGCCTGGACCCGTACGCGTCTCGATTCTTGCGGAACATTCTTTTCTCAAAATGATGGTTTGTGTGAAGGCGGCGCCTATATCATGAACTCCTACGAGTATGGCCATTCCGTTGCGGCGCTCGGCGGCATCCCGTCCCAGAGTTATCAGGGTGTGATTGTACCACGTATTGCGTCGCAATACGCCCGCAATTCCGGCCAGTGGGGTGTCAAGGGCAGCTATTACGCCGATTGGCTCAACGACGGCACCGATCTGGGTATCTATTACACCAACTTCCACGCCAATCTGCCGATCGGTACTTTCACCGCGGCTGGCGTGCCGGGTGTCAACGGTGCCGATTTTTGCGCGGCCGCCGCACCCAGCACTGCGCTTCCCGCTGCGGCATGTCTCGGCCCGTTGGCTGGCGCGGTGCTGATCGGCGGTGCCCATGCGGGCAAAATTCGCGCACTTACTCAGTATCCTGAAGACATCCATATGTTTGGCGTGAGCTTCAACACAACCATCGCCGATCTTCTGGGCGGCACGGCCGTTTCCGGCGAATTGACCTACTCACCCAACATGCCGTTTCAGATTGCCGACACAACGATCAACGCCAATAGTCTGGCCTTGAGTCTGACAGATCAGCTAGCGGCTTATATTGCGGCAAATCCGGGTAACACTATTGCGCAGGCGCAGGCCGCTCTTGCTGGCGGTACGCCGACGACGGTCCTGACCAACGGGCGCCCCCTCACCGCGGCTGGTGGTGTGAATCCGGGGTATGATCGTCATCGCGTCATGACGGGCCAGATTTACACGATTTCGACACTTGCCACGTCCAATCCGGTAACGGAATTCCTGGGCGCGGATCTGGTGCCGCTCATCGCCAATGTCGGCTTTCAATATCTGAATGGCACCCACAAAAACCTCGCCGTTCCGATGTCGGGTTCATATTCCAGCAATGCCATCGTCGACTACATGCTTGGCTCGGGCGCTTGCCCCGGCGGTCCGGCGACGAATGCGTTAAACCTGTCTACGGCTTCATGTCCTGGCGCTCAGTACGCCAGCACTTTCTCGTGGGGCTATCGTCTGATCGCCACTGCTCAATACAACAATGCCTTCAATACAGCCTGGACGGTTTCTCCGTCGATTCAGTGGGCGCATGACGTCAGCGGTTATTCCGCGGGACCGACGGGCCCTGGCTTCATCGAAGGTCGCAAGGCCGTGACCCTTGGTGTTTCGGGTTCTCTGCAGAACACCTGGACCGTGTCGGCCAACTGGACATCCAGCTTTGGCAACAAGTTCCAGAACATGATGTATGACAAGGATTTCGCGCAGGTCAATGTGAGCTATGCCTTCTGATCTGAGCGCATAAGAGACATCAAGATTGAACCCGGCAGCCATCGTGCTGCCGGGTTTTTCTTTGTCTTCATGCCAGACATTCCGATATTTCAGTCGACCTCGATCATTGGTTGACGGATCGAACTAAAATGACGATATCTCCTTGTTGCACCGAAAGAACTTTTTATCCGTAGGCGGAGTTATGGGCGAATCCAGAGGCGGGTGCGCCTGTGTGAGCCATCTACCCGGATCGGTAAATTGATCGGAGATCTGATTGAAAAACAGACATTAAAAATATTTAATGTCCGCGATCTGAAAATGTGGGGCGTTTGGCCGGAATTAGATGCTCTTGGGCCACAGATATTGTTTGAATCTGACAATGGCTTGTTTGCGGCATCTTGCTGTTTTGGTATTATTCGCGCAGAGTTGGCGGGAGAACCGAACCAAGACGGACAAACCGTCGAGTTCTGAAAAAGATTATCAAGTGGAGGGAACGTATATGAAAAGGACGACCATGTTGGTCTCCGCCTTTGTGTTCGGCGCATTAAGCACCAGCGCCTTTGCACAAGTGCCGGATGTACAGGCCAACCGTCTTGGCAAAGATTTGACGCCAATCGGTGCCGAGAAGGCAGGAGAGGGGGACATCCCTGCCTGGACCGGCGGCTTGCAGACAGTGCCGGGCAATGTCAGCTACAAGCCGGGCGATCATCTTGCCGATCCGTTTGCCAGCGATCCGATCAAATATACGATCACGTCGGCAAACATGGCTCAGTATGCCAATGTGCTTTCGGACGGTTACAAGGCGCTGATGAAGGCCTATCCGGACTACAAGATGAACGTCTATCAGACGCGCCGTACCTGCGCTTATCCTGATATCGTTTACAAGGCCACCGAGAACAATGCCAAGGTCGGCATTCTCAACGGCGGTGGCTCGGGTGTCGGCGGCGCCATTATGGGCTTCCCGATCCCGATCCCGTACAATGCCAATGAAATCATCTGGAACCACACGCTTCGTTATCGCGCGTTCAAGGTTGTTCGTCAGTTCGCTGCCGCGCCTGTAACGCGTAGCGGTGACTACACGCTCCAGATCGATCAGGACGAAGCCATTCTCGACTGGTCGAACCCGGCCATGAAGAAGGCGGAAGACCTCAACAATATTTCGCTTTACTACATCGCGAACACGATCGCTCCGGCGCGTGAAGCGGGTAACGTGATCCTCGTGCTTGAAGCTCTGAATGCAACCATCAATGGTGGTCGTCAGGCTTGGCAGTACAGCCCTGGTACGCGTCGTGTGCGTCGTGCGCCGAATATCGCGTATGACAATCCCGGTACGAACTCGGACGGTCTGTCGACCTCGGACAGCTTCGATGGTTATAACGGCGCTACCGACCGTTACGACTGGCGGATCATCGACAAGTCGCCGCACATCATTGCTGCGAACGACTACAAGGCTGAGAGCACTCCTTACAAGGACTTCATCAAGCCGCTTCACCTGAACCAGGACAAGATCCGTTACGAACTGCATCGTACATGGAACTTCGAAGCTCTGCTTCGTCCGAACACGCGTCACGTCTATGCGCGTCGCGTCTACCACAACGACGAAGACGCCTGGCAGATCGCTACAGCCGAACTCTATGACGGTCGTGGTCAGCTCTGGCGCGTCCAGGAGCTCCAGCAGCTTCAGCGCTACAACGTGCCGCTTTGCGGTTCGGGTGCGGAAATCGTGTACGACCTGCAGGCCGGCCGTTATCTGGCCCTTGCCATGCAGAACGAAGAGCCGCCGGTTAACTATTTCGCCGACGAACTCGACAAGAGCCGTTACACGCCGAACTCGATTCGCCAGCTTGGCGTGCGCTAAAAAAGCGTTTAATGTCTAGGGGCCGGGCCTTGGGAAACCGAGGCCCGGCCTTCTTTCTGCCTGAAGGAGGCTTTGCCCTCACGAATATTCAGGTATAAAGGCTCGAAATTTGAAATAAACCCGCCAAAAGAGCCGGGAAAAAGAGAGCGTTGCGACCGTTTGCCTGGGAATACAGGTCAGGGGCGCCGCTTGTAACGAAGAGTGCAGGGAGCCTCGGTCACAAATGTTGTCTTATTTCAAGAGTTCATCACTCATGGGCAAAGTCCTGACGGCGTCTGCCGGCATGTTCGCCCTCGTCGCAGTTTCGCTTGCCGGCGTCGCCGCGGTGACGCCCGCGGCTGCCGCCGATGATGCAGCGGCAGCCGATCAGTCGAAGCTCGAATATGCCACCCCATCCAAACTGTCGGCTCATGACCTTCTGCTCGACAGCACGATGGCCGGCAAGCGCATGATCGCCGTTGGACAGTTTGGCCACGTCGTCTATTCGGATGATGGCGGCAAGACCTGGATCCAAGCCAAGACGGTGCCGACGCAGGTGACGCTGACCACAGTCTATTTCGTGACGGACAAGATCGGCTTTGCCGGTGGCCATGACGGTACGGTTATCCGCACCGACGACGGCGGCAATACGTGGAAGCTCGTTTATCATAATATCGAGAGCCAGTCGCCGATCATGTCGATCTACTTCATCGACGAAAATCATGGCCTGGCTGTTGGCGCCTTCTCCTTCGTTGTCGAAACGAAGGATGGCGGCAAGACATGGACCCAGCGCACGTTGGTTGCCGGCAGCAAGGATGACTCTCATCTGAATGCGATCTATGCGACCAAGAACGGTACCATTATCGTCGCCGCCGAATTCGGCAAGACCTTCCGTTCGACGGACGAGG
>Ga0098044_1001401_pt1 | contig 12626 bp, 5 predicted proteins | sample 10_taG_FD_75053 | JGI IMG/M metagenome (GOLD analysis project Ga0098044, IMG submission 75053) | Marine viral communities from the Subarctic Pacific Ocean - 10_ETSP_OMZ_AT15264 metaG | ecosystem: Environmental > Aquatic > Marine > Oceanic | place: Pacific Ocean | collected 2015-01-16 | reverse complement strand
ATTTGTAAAATCTAAATGTCCTGCGTAAGATGAACTATTGCTTCTTTTTATAGTTATAGTTGGGTCTGATGAAGAAACTAATAAATCACCTGAGGTAGTTAAGCTTGTAAGAGTACCTACTGAGGTTATAGCTGTCTGAGATGCAGTCCCAAGCGTCCCTGTTATCGTTCCCGTTGACGTAATATTATTACTTCCCATGGCAAGAGTACCCGTCATCGTCCCGCCAGCTTTTGGCAAGGCGTTTCCCGCAGTAGTCGTTGTACTGGTTAGAATTGCGTCCCTTGTGGCAATATCTATCCCATCGAAAGTAGAAGTGGTTGTTATCGCCCCAGTGAATGATGATGTCCCGTCTACGACGAGCTTATGACCCCCCGCTACGGCAGTAGCGACCCCTATAGAGCCTACTTGGTAGCCTGTGGCGGATTCAGATAATTCAGTGGGTGTAATAGCGTCTGCTACTATATCGGCAGTTGTAATGCTGTCATCTGCAAGCTCTGTCGCAGTAATAACACCAACACCGACCTTAGTAGCAACCTTTGCAGGTTCGTTTCCGAAATAAGGCATTATGCTATCTCCATATAGGAAAGGGCGCAGTCACAAGATGTACTCGCACTGGCGTAAGCCTTCAATACGTCGCTCGTTTCTAAAATTAATTTATTCCCAGACATAATTTCCAGAGAGCCACCAGACGGTATTGGAGCTCCTTTTAAAAAAGTAATGTTATCACCGTCGCTGTTCTCGATCAGAACAGTTACAGTTATTGACGAACCGGATGTGTTGGCGAATGTCATGCCTATTATAACAGTCCTTGTACTGCTCGGCGTTGTGTAAATTGTCTTATTTTGAGCAGTCCCGCCAGAGGTGGTCATATTCAGTTTGGTTGCAAGTTTAAATGTATTAGGCATATTGTTTCCTTATCATCCGAGTGCAATAGCCATAGCTGTGATGTCCGCACTTACAGACTCATCGTCTCGGATTTGCTTTATGTTATCATCGCTTGCCCTGAAAAACAGCTTTTTATCAGCATAGTTAATTGCCAATTCTCCATAGTCAAGATTTGACGAGGTTGGTTCAGCGTCAGCCGTTGCGCTTTTAAATAGCTTTACGGTATTTTCTTTAGCCATTAAAACGTACCGCCGTCAACGGTAGCGTCTACAATAGCACCACATCGTACTGTTGCCAGCATTCCAGAGGTAAAAGTCGCTGTTGCTCCGGGTTCAGTCGTCATAGCTTCGGCGAACGTCCAAGGTTTACTCTGGGCTGTATTGGATTGGTCTCTAAATAAGCCTGAGTATTTTGTACCAGAAGACACATACTTCCCATAAAAACCAAAATCAGCCGAATCAGCAGAGTTGGCTTGCGCCAATTTGATGTTAACATCTCCGATTGCAATTTCTGTGGAGGTTGCCGTCGTCATGTCGCCGTTGACAGTAAGGTCGCCGGAGATAGTAACATCGTCTGGCAGTCCTATTGTTAAAGTATCTCCACTCATGGCGGTTGTCACTTCATTTCCGGTTCCCTCAATGGTTAAAGTGTCTCCAAGGTCAATAGCGGTGCTACCAGAGTCTCCTGCAACCGTTATGGTAGAGTTGGCTAATTTACCGTTAGCTACCGTGCTATTTACAAGGTCGCCACTTACAATAGACGTTGTTAGGTTTAGCTTTGAGTAAGCGATACCCGCATCTGACTTAACATCCGCATTAACTATAACGCCACTTGCGATAGAAGCAACGCCAGTTGATGTAATCGCTATATCGCCAGATATGGCTCTATTAATAAACTTGCTCGTACCGTCATAGATTGCTACGTGCCCGCCAGACACCGAAACAGTGTCATTAATATCTGTATCGTTTAGGTCAGCAAAGTCATCTGCCGTAGCCATCTCGTCGTCTACGTATTTTTTAATTGATTGCTGAGTAGCAAGTGAAGTGGCACTATTACTTGACATATCGTCTTGGTCAAGGATTGGTGCCCCAACCCACGTCCATCCTCCTTGTGAGGCTGAATGGGCAACGTAAAGAGCATTATTCGTCGTTCCGAATATCGGCTCTCCTATACCGCCGGGTGTTAATGAGGTTCGACCTGAGTCTGACCCACGTTTGATTCTGATTGTATTACTCATTAGAAAGTTCCTCCATCAATGGATTTATCAGTTAATTGTGTTTGTAGGCTTGAATTTAGTACCACATCGTTCGTAGACGTGCCCCCGAAAGCCTTATTATCGAGGTTGTTAATTTCTGTGGCACTTGCCGTGACCAAATCACCGCCCAGCTTTAGACCCTTGGTATTTGAGTCGTGCGTTGATATATTAATGTCATCGTTTGATAGCTGTATAGAGCTTGCCACCCCTTCACCGTCCATAACGGTCTTTAGGCTGGATTCTAAGCCCTCGTTATCAAGGGCACTGTTTACTGTTAGTACATCTTTAAATGTGCTGGCTGGATTTTTCTTTGCTATGTTTGCCATATATTCCTCTTGATTAAAGAGAGCTCAATCCCACTGCGGGGAATTGAGTTAATTTAGTAGATTATTTAATTAGCTTCCATGTTTATTTAAAAGCCCTTACTTTCATTTTCTTCGATTTAATTTTCTTCGATTTAAACTTTTTTCCAGAACCTTTGTCGCTCGTTAGTTTTTTGTAGAGCTCCTTGGAGATAAGCCCGCCTTCGTATGCTTCGTCGTGAACATTGTCCGACAGAACTCCCGTGTTCCTTAATTTTTTGTAGAAGAGATAGAAGTTAATTGCACCCATTTCTTTCTTAATGCGCTTGAGTCGTTTCACTTTGTCAGCGTTATTGAACCTTATAACGTCATTCACATCTTCGTTATTAAATCCAAACTCTTTGCGGATGTTATAATTTTTTTCATTTCTTGACCGCTGGTCGTCTATGTATTCTTGGTCTTTACCATTGTCTTTGTAGTATTCATCGAGCTTCTCAAGATAAGTATTGAGATCATCCCCATATTTCATTGCCCTAATCAAAATTAGACTTTTTTCATTACTGGTTCCGTAAAGGGCTGAAGGAGATGCCCCTAATATCCGCCTTACATCCCTATCTTTTCCGGTGGCATAGTCATAAGTCCCCTTTGCTATGCTGGAAACTGGGTCATAAGGAACGCCGACAATCTTACTAAGTCCTGACGCAGATTCGTCCAAGACTTTTGTAATATCCTTTATGTTGTAGTCTTCCTCTTCAATCATCTTAGATATGGTGGTTATAGCGGGTGCTATATCGTCAGTTATTGGGCTCATTACTGGCGTTGCCCCTATGGCTTGTCCCGCAGACCTCGTTCTAAATGCCATATCTAATAGTCCCTCTAATATATCTCCGGCAATAAGTAGTCCATTAAAAGAGCCTAATACCAATGCTCTATACATTCTTTTGCGCTTTTTTTCGTCGTCCGAGATAAACCAGTTAGATACCCACTGAAATAATGCAGGGAGAACAAAATGGGAAATAGCGATCACCTTAAGATTGCGAGCTTTACTTCCTCTGCCTGCGACTAAGTTCCTAATTGCACCATATTCGTGCCTAAAATATTGATTAGGTGCAGTCATAAACATTGTAAACAACTTAAACACAGAGCCTCCACGTTGTATGGCTCCTAAATCTTCCACGCCACCAGCCTGCTGACTCCTTAATGTGGACGCTTCAAACTGTTTCATGGCGTTTTCGTGGGCTTTCTCTTGGCTCAAACCTTTTTTGATTGACTCTCTGTAATGATGGCGATAAACAGACCATCCGCCCATAACGATTGCGCCCTTGTCTCCCAATTTGGTGAAAGACAGTAATAGGTCGCTAAACTTTCTACCTCCGGAGAGCTTCTTCTGAACGGCTTTTTTCCCGCTCTGCATCGCAAGAATAATGTCTCTTTCCCATCCAATTTTATATCGGTGTTCCATCATTCTTGACTTCTTTAAAAGATTAAGTGACTTTATCGGATGCAACATAAAGTCCACAAACCCAGCCATAAAATCCTTAACTGGAATATCCATAGCGAAGGCGGGGATAGAGGTTAGCTGTTTTATAAACACTGACGGGCGCAAGCCGATAACCGCCTTGGTGAAATTTGCCCTTAATTTATCCAAAAATTTAAGTACCCCGGCTCTGTCAACCCCTCCACGAGCCAAATCATTTATCTGGTCATTTAAAACCTTCTTGACAGTTCCGCCGTGGAACTGCTGAATAGCCTTTTGCACGGAGGAGCTCCCAAGAATAGACCGAATCTCTACCATCGGGTTAGTCCAGTGTATAAAATGAACCATCTGCACGATATGTTGGCTTAATACTGTGTCGCCATCTAAATATCTTAAGGCATTCGTGTTGGCTACTCTCGACTTAAGGTGTCCATTCAATACGGTAGCATACGCTCCTTTTCCCTGTAAGAACGGGTCATCTTCCTTCTCGTCAACCACATCTCGACTAATTGGGGAATAAAACTCGTTATAGGGCAAGTCAACATCAAACCTTTCCCTGAATACATCGTTAATCTGATCGTATAATCGAGGTAGAAAATCTTCCATTTGCCAGCGAGCCCATTCTTTTACTTCCGGCTTGAGCCACTCGTCGATAGCTTCCATTGTTTCTTCTGTGTAGCCCATCTTTTCAAAAGTAGGTCTTAGCGTTGGGTCTTTCCATTCCAGCCACTTCTTATAGGCTTCATTCTGGCTCATCTCAAGCTGAATCTCTTCCCCGTCCTGTTCTACGAAAGCACCGGGGACTTCTTCGACAACAGTATTTTCTGACAGTATTTTTTCTAATTCACCAGACTTCTCTGTGCCATAGATATTCGACAAAACATCATTGATTTCTTCAAATAGCTCAGACAGGTGCATATTCTCGTCATTCCGGGCGTTTCGCACTAATGGTACAAAGTATTTATTTAATGAGCTATCAAGCGGGTCGGAGTTTTTATCCAAGGAACTAACCATATCCAATAACCATTCCCAAGATTGGTTCATAGAAAAGAAATTCTTTATGACGCTACGCTTAGTGTCTAACCCAAGTTCTCTAAGCCTCTCTTGAGACAATACACCCTGTCCCCCAGAAACCACATCCAACACCTGCTCTTTGATACCACGCCTCTTATTGGACTGGGCTTCGTTCTTAATTTCTCTCAATGTTCTGCCCATATCTATTAAGGACTGTAAATCTTTATATACCTCCAACAATTCTTCGGTGGACTTTTCTTTTAACCCAACAAACTTTAGGTGAAATAATCTTTCTGATTGCGCCCCAGTAGGCTCTGCTCCCGATTCATCAATTTCTGTGAAAATGTTCTCCATTTCAGATAACACCATGTCGGTAACTGGAACCCCTGTCTCCTTGTGTTCTGATTCAAACTCTCCGATTACCTCTCTTATAACAGTTAGTTGCTCATTAATATCTGCAACTAACTTAGAATCCTTCGGAACGCCTTTAACTTTTTTAGGCTTATATTTTTTTAACAAACTAACAATAGAACTATAAACTTTCTTCCGGTGAACCTTCTCTGCTATTGCGTCAATACGATTAAAAGCTCCTCTAACGTGCTTCATGGTCTTTGCCTCGGAAACCATTGTGAGTAATGGGGTTATCTGCCCACGGGTCATCTCATCTTTAGGAAGGTTCTCACGAGCATAGCGGGTAATCATCTTTTTAAGTTTTGTTAGCTCTTTGGTTTTTGAACTTGCGCCCAGCCTGTGCCCTCTGGCTAATAACTTAAACTGGTCGTTAATGCGAGCTTTTAGCTTTTTCTTGCGGTCAATCTCTGCGTGCTGTTCCGTGTATGCTTCTTCAATCCTTGACATTTCTTTTTCAAGCTGGGTAGGTGGAGCCTCACGAGGAATAGCCATATCCTTGATTTGACTGTAATTCATGGATGCTCTCTTAACCATAGCCTTTGTGTATCCGCCGTCTTTTAATGCTTGTAAAAATTCTGCTTTGGTAGGGTTTTCGAGCTCCTGATATACTTTAGCCATTTGCCCAATAAAAGATTCTCTGTTCTGTTTTGCTTTTTGGAATTTTGGGGTTTCTTGCCCTGACTCATATCGCTCTATCAATCCCTTGAGAGCCTTGATTGAGGATTGCCATTCAAAAGATTTATTGCTGGCTGTAGCCGATATTAGTTGTTTAGCTTTTTCAACATTTAAGTTTAATGTCTTGTCTTCCCTTATCCAGTTTCTAATCTCATTCTCATATCTCCTTGGGTGGAAACTTGTAATTTCATTCACCACCATTTCACCCTTCTTTTGCGTCATTGCTATTGATGCAACCAGAACCTTACCATCCACTACTCTCTCTGTCAAAACAACAAACGAATCTCCCCTTGTCTTTGACTCGAACACCGCTACTGGGCTTAAAATTGCTTCTGGAAGATTTGAAAAATGCTGTATGCGTAAACCCATATATTCATGCTTGTCTAACTTCTCACTGATAGTTGATTCGTCTATAACGATTGGTAAGTCCGGCAATCCGCTCTCTGCAAGGAAATCTGACGTTTTATTGATCTGCAAATAATATGCGTCACTTCGCATAATCGCCTCTCGGATATGGTCAGCTAAATGAAGATTCTCTTTATATCTTTTAAACAACTGACTAAGACCAATATTGAAATGTCTGTTTATATCACGAAATATTGATGAGCCTGTGTTCTGGAATAGCGGTTGTCCCTGCATTACGCTTTCACGCATTTCGGGGGTAATTTCTACAGAGGGTTGCACACCACTGCCTCCTTCTATCGTCTTGATCTTCATCCGCTCTATCTCAGTGGTGTATAATATTGAACTACCAACCTTTGCTCCCCACTTTTTACCCATCTTATTCAGAATATCTTTTATAGCTTTGTCATAGATAAATTTATGGACTCCACCGCCTACCGTAATATTATCCTCTTCAAACGTCCCTTTATTTTCCTTGCTATTTCGGATTTTATTCGCCATGGCTTTCCCGAGCAAACGGTCTAATGTTACCTCCACTCCATTTATCGTAGTGCTCCCCTCTATAGGGACAGTTACAAACAATTTTTCTACGTCTTCTTTTGTCCCTTTAATGTTGACGTGAGTTAAATCTGAAACAGCATCATGGTACTTCCTGTCCCATAAGTCCCTTTGGCGTTTGTCCATATGTTGATATGCGTCACCAGAAGCGAAGTTTTTATACCATATCTTATGCATATATGCAGGAATATTTTGTATATTATCTAAATTAAATTCTACTTTCTCTTCCGTCTTCTGCTCTTCTAAAAATTCATCTATCACTTTTTTCGAAGTTGATTGAGGTATTTTGCCCTTGAATGCTTCAAACCGCCATTCTATTTTATCAACATTCTGCCGTAATTTTGTTGACCATCTGTCAACCTGCTGTGCTCCTGTTGTCCATGCAATCGAATCAAATCCGTTTTCTGCGCCGTATCTCAACATTCTTTTCATTACTAATTTAATCCACCCAGTACCTTTGAATGGAGCGTCAGGTGGAGCACCTTCGGACTTAACTCCAAGTGCTTCCCTGCCATGGTCGGTGGTCATTGCGTCTTCAATGGCTTCTTGTGGGTTACGCCCTACCCCTATTTGAAGTCCGCTGTCTTTATCTTCTAAATACCAATCGTATTCTTTAAAAAGCTCTTCATTTCCATCTCTTACTACTTTCTCTATTCTCCCCTGCCTCCTTACTTCTCCCTTTAAAAGCTCTGTTGCGGTGTGTCTGCGGTGTATGGGAACTTGAGATTCGCTATATCTTTTGAGAGTCACATTGTCTGGAAGATTTTTTTCTGTAGGAGCATATCCCTTCTGTGCCCCACTCTGGTGCCAGTCGCTCTGAACTTCTTCTATGAACAACACCTTTCTTTTCCGAGAATCATAGCGGGTGTTAAATCGAATGTGGGCTAAGAGGTTTTTTTCGTCGTAATGACTTTGGTCGAAATCCTGACCTCGTGTTTTTGAAAACGAACTATTAACTTCACCCTTCTCGCTTATGGTAAGTTCGCTATATTGCTTACCGAACATTAAGCCTGCATAATCATCTCTATCCCCTCTTTTGCTCGGCAACGTCAACAACAACTCCCGATAATCGCTTTTAGCCCCGTACGTTTGATACTCTTCGTGTTCTACTGCACTCAAGCCGTAATAAACAGATAGATACTCGTTTTGTGATTCTTCATCAAGCCATGTGTCCACTCCATCCTCAAATTCGTTCGCATAATAGTCAACCGCTTTATTAACTGACTCGAATTTTAACCTGTCAACTTGAGTCCCATCCAGATTTTCTAACATATAAGTGCCATCAGACTGCACATAAACGAATCTTGCAATATTCTTCTCCGTACTCATTGCCCCATCTCTACTCGTTCCCCTCATATTGTCTATGACCACTATTTGATTTGCTTTTACCCAATCCAGCATTTCTTCACGGGTAACCTGTTTTTTACCCTTTGTTAAGCTTTGAATATCAAGCCAGTCAATTTCTTCTGCTTTGACTTGGTTGTTCTTTAACCAATTTATAACGCTCATAGAACTCATCTTATTGGGGAATTTGTCGCCCACTACACGCAATGCCTCTGAATAGAAAGTGTCCGCTGGGGTCTTGTCTTGAAATTGGATCCGTGGGTCTGTGGGGTCAAAGGTTCCTTTATTGTATATTGATTTGATTTGGGTTGGCTCGAAAACTAACCAAGTGCCAGCTTTCTCTTTTCCTCCTCCAAAATCTTCAGGAACGCTAACCCCATCGTAGCCTTGTTCTTTTAACCAGTCCGTTAAAACACCTCCACCTGTTAGGTTGTCTTCTATATAATGATTAATCAATTCATATACAGCAATCTCATCTTCGTTCTTACCTATTGTCGTACCAAAAAAATCTTGTTTTTTAAATTTTAAAGGAATTTTACCAACAATGCTTTCTAAATTTTTAATAAACTCTTCGTCGTTTGTCATTTGTCTTGCATCGCTATAAAGCTTATCAATTAATAAGGGTTTTTTAATAGATAGATACACAGGATAAATTCTTGAATCTTGGGGGTACCCAGCTTGTCGCCCAGCAAAATGTGTTGCTGTTTTTGGGTCATCTGCAAAATACGATGAAGGCATAAATTTGTCAAAGTCTATTTGAGTTGTCCCGTGATATACTACAAGTGGCTTGCCCTTCTCATCAACCACCTTAGAGTCTTTAAACCAGTTTTTGAATGCTTTAGTGTCTGTATTCCTCTCCCCGCCTTGTTCCCCCACTGGGTCTGGTAGGACAGGTGACACTTTAAGCCTATAGGTCAGCCCATCATATACGTGCATCCCCTCGCTTTGGAATTTATTGTTTGTTGTATTAATAAAATCCATCATATCTCTTTTGGTCACAAAATGTTGAGGAAAGTCCATGTGGTCTAACCAGCCATGTTCTTCTGTTTCGTATTCTAAAGAAGCAGTGAAATTTGCTCTTACAAAACGACCTTGACTATCTTCTGCTCTTGGCTTGTCTTCTGTGTACAGATTGCTATTATTTTGATATGACCATCTATAATTTCTTATTTTTCCTGTTGCACCCCATTGGTCTTCATGTCCTAATCGAAAAACCTGATCACCGTTAAATTGAATATCCCACTTTTTCGATTGGGTGAATGTTGGTTTCTCGTTTAAGGTAGAGAGGGAACTATAGTCTTTGTTCACTCTCTTGGCATACTCTACGTAGACATCGCTTGCCGTGGCGATAACCTTATTCATATCTTTAATGAATGTACGTATTCCGTGTTGACCTTTATTAAACTTGAGCTTATCTAAAAGCGTGGTTAGGATGTCTAACATTCGCTGGAAAAGTTCCGGAGACTTAGCGTAAACTTTCTGCCAGAACGATTTCTCTTGCATAGCGTCGCCCATAACATCGCCAATAAATTCTTTAAATATTGCTTCTTGATTCCCCTCTAAGTGCGGGTACTTCTCTCCATACTTCCGCAATACCCCTTCAGGGTCATTCGTTTCATCTCGAATAACATCCCACAATTCAGCATATAAGTCTGGATGTTGTTGCTCTAATGTGTGGGTGAGCTCATGCCCAACCGAAAAGAGCGGAGAATGATCTGAATGGCGAGTGTTTACAAAGAGGATTCCTTGATGTGTAGATGCTCTGAAATCAATCTCGGGGGCTAAAATCCCCGTATCTATAAAAATAACTTTCTGACCAAAGATGTCAGCTAAGTGGTAAGTTGCCTGATTCTCAGGAGTCTCGCTTATATCTGCGAGCTTGAATTTCCCCTCGGCAATGGACGTTTTACCCGCTTTCGCAACTCCCTGCTCAAAGATTCGAATAGCTTTGGTTGCGTCTGTTTCATTAATGCCTGCGTAAGGCAGATACGGTTCGGCACTTGTTTTTTTATTTTGTTCGTTGATTTTTTGTGCATCGTCTTTCTCCTGTTGGTCTATTTCTTGTAAATCTACCTTATTGATAGACTCCTCGTTTAGAATGAAGAGAGGTATGGTGTCCTTCCCCATCTCTCTCTCAGCGACAGACTCCCTGTTCCTTTTTAGGTCGCTAATGTTATCGCTTACTTCATCAATCTCTCCCTTTAGCGTTTGAACCGCATTAGTTAACGCTTCTTGCTCATCTGATTCAAATAAGGATGATTGGTCTGCCTCAGAGCCAAATAGCCCGTGCTGGCGAGTTTCAGCCTCTTTTTTGTATAAATTATCTACCTTGCCACGCAAAATGGAGCGTTTCGTTGACAGGGCTTGTATTTGTTTGTCAATTTCCTCTACCGATAAATCGCCAGTTTTTTGGAATAAAGGAACCTTGCCGTCCACTTCTTTTGTTTTTACCGTTTTGAAGAAATTATCAAAAGCTTCTGCAACCACATCTATTTCTTCGTCAAGCAAATAAGGGTAAATCCCGCCTTCTGGCGTTTCAATCCCGGTTTTAGTATATATATCCTCTCCAAAATCGGCAGATGAACGTATGTTAACCAAGAAGTCGTTAGATATGTCGTTCTCAGCTAATTTGTGTATAGCATAATTTTCAAATACACGAGCGGTTACTTCTCTAATAGTTCCCCAGTATTTTTTAGACCTACGAGCGTCTAAGTGGGATGACCTTTTAATGATTTTTGTCTCGTTAAGCGCATCCACTATGCCCTTGAATGCTTCAACCATTTCAGGTCGAATTGATTCACCTTCCATTACAGACATTATAGCTCTCGGCTTTTCGGTTAAAAATTCACCTTTTTCACCTCTCATGCGGGAGAAATAATTATCTAAAGCATGGAACCATTCGTGCGCCAAGCTACCTGCACCGCTCATTCTGGTTAGGTTTATTACCACTTTGCCCGGTTCGTAATGTGCCGATGCTCCCTTTATTCCTCTGGAGCCAAAAGCTAACCCAAGCTCGCCATTTAGTGAAATCGCCTTAGACGGGATACCCAGTATTTCCGCTCAGTCCATAAGGGAATCGTAGGCTTTATTTAATAATTCTTGCCTTTCACCTGACAGTTTAACCCAGTTTCCAAACTCCACTCCTCGGAATCCAAAAGCTTCTGTGAACATTTCAGGGGAAGTGTCTTTTCCATTTCTTCTGTCTATTCCTACACGCTGATTATTGGTTGCCCTGCGCTCATTGGGGATATACTTTACCTTTTCAAGAAGCTCTAATAGATCATCGTAATTTTCGTTTAGATATTTTCTTGCATCGCTCGTTTTGTCAAATTTCTTTAAATCAAGATACCCGCTACCCACTTTTTTGCCAATCCAAACTCCTTCTTTCCCCCTGTGCTTATACAAAATAAATTTAGTTTTTCGCTTTAATGTCTTTTTATCGTCTTTTAATTCTTGGTACTTAGCCTTAAATAACTCAAGAGCTTCTTCTTTTGTGTCGGCTTCTACTATTCTCGTTGGCATATTCGACCATGCTGTCGCTTTTGCCTTGCTTGTGACCATCCACTTTACTACGTTTTTTTCGTCATTATATAGTGACCAGTGCATTTCTTTAAAGGAAATTCCTTTCAGAGAAATATCGTGACCTACTGCCTCATACAGTTCAATCCTTCCGGTGAAACCAGATGATACGAGTAATCCATCCCTTGCCCCTTCAAGTTTCGCTTTAAACGTATCTATGTGAAGTTCACCGCTTAACAAGCTCTGTGAAAATGAGCGGAGAAGTTCTACTTTTTCTGCCCACCTTCTAACCTTAAAAGACTTCCTCGGCTTGGAAGGTATTTCATCCCGCATTGCCCGAACCGCTCCAACGATATAAGGGTCAACGCCAGCATCAATGAGTTTTTGGTATTTTGGTTCTGGAAACGATTTTGACAAAGGTGCCGTTTCAGTATCAAGGCTTTCAGCATCTTCGAGTATAGAATAAAGGTCTTTTCTCGCCCCACCTATTTTTTCACCGAAATCCTCAATGGCATCGGTCTTCTTTAGAGTCTTCTTGTCGACTTTTTCTTCTGAAGGAAACAGTGAAGCAGTCTCTCCGGAAACTTCTTCTTTCTTTTCTACAGCCCGAACTTCTTCTTCAGCCACATCGCCTTCATCTTTTGTTTCGGCGTCCCGTGTTTCCTCTGATTCATTAGCTTCAATTTGTTCTGTAGCATCGCTAACCTGTCCTTGAGTTTTTCTGTCTGCGTTTTCTTCGGTCTCAGTGATTTCTTCATCCTTAACACCTCTGTCTTTTAATTGT
>Ga0098044_1001399_pt1 | contig 12635 bp, 13 predicted proteins | sample 10_taG_FD_75053 | JGI IMG/M metagenome (GOLD analysis project Ga0098044, IMG submission 75053) | Marine viral communities from the Subarctic Pacific Ocean - 10_ETSP_OMZ_AT15264 metaG | ecosystem: Environmental > Aquatic > Marine > Oceanic | place: Pacific Ocean | collected 2015-01-16 | reverse complement strand
GCAGCAGCCTTTGACCCCTCTGACGCGGCCGTGCCGGCGTCCTGCAGGCCCGCGGCGAACATCTCGACACCGACACCCAATCCAAACGCCTTCGCGCCCTGCGCGAGTGCACCGCTGATGGCGTTGACCGTGCCGATGGTGCGCTGAATCTCTTCCTGCTGACGCGCACGTCGGCGTGCGCTCACCTGCTCCTCGAAAGCCTCGGTCTCCGCGGATTGCGCGCGCTTCAGTTGGAAGAGGTCGGCTCCCGCCTGTTCTGCGCGGCTGAACTCGTCGCGCTGGCGCGCTTCGATGATGGCGCGCTCTCGGTCGTCCACGTCCTGAATCAGCGCGATGCGCGTCTCCTGGTCGATGCGCTCGCGCTCCATGAGTCGGGCGCGGGATTCCTTTGCCAGCGATGCGCGCTGCCTGTCGGCGTCTGCCGCGCGAGCAAGGTCTACCGCGGCAGCGCTCGCGCGAAGCGCCTGGCGGTTGGTCTCCGCTGCGTTCTCGGCTTCGGTCTCAGCGGCGAGACCTTGCTCAAAGAGTTCTATCGCGCTCTCTCGCTGCTTGCCCGCGAGCGAGCGGCGAGGAGCAGGCTTCCCCGGGGGCGCGTCCGACGGCGCGGGGGGGCCGTGGAACGAGAAGATGTCTCGAATCTCGTCGCGGAGTCGGGCCAGGATGCCGCGCTCGCGCGCAAGCGCCTCGACGACCGACGCGCGCTGCTCGAGCAGGCGTTTGACTGACTCGTCGGCGGACTTCCGCGCCACTCGCGCTTCGTCGCGCGCTGCCTGCGCGCGAATGGCGATGCCCATGACGCTGCCGGTCGCGACATCTCTCTGCGCCTTGGCCTCCGCGGCCTGCGCGCGTCGCCGCTTCCTCTCGAACTTCTCCAGTTCGGCGTCGATGACCGGCAGTTGCGCGGTGAGTTCTTGGACTATCTTCGAGCCTGAGGCGAGTCGGGCTGCGTCGAGTCGGTCGATTTCCTCGATGTTCGCCTGGATGGACCCCGTGAGTTCATCGTAGGCGCTCTTGAGCTCAAGGACCCGGTCGGCCAGCTGCGACGCCTCGCGCTGCTGCTCTTTGAAGAGTCGGGTGCTCTCAAGTTGGGGCACGATCAGTTTGTCGTAGCCCAGTTTGAGCAGGGCAAAACCGCCCGTAACGAGCGCCAGCGCGCCAGTGGCCTGGCCCACGATGGACGTCAGCCGGTCGAACCCTTTGAACGACCGACCGACACTCTGCTCAAGGTTCTTGTCGAGGTTCTCCGAGACGTCGCCGGCCTTGTCGCCGAACCCCTTGAACTCGCCGCCGGCCTTCTTCGCGCCATCGCCGGCCTTCTTCGCGGCCTTGCCTACACCCTCGAGTTGCTTCTCTGCCTTCTCAGAGCCGCTGACCTTGACGTTGATATTGAGGTCGGCCTTAGCCATGACTCACCGCGCCTTTGGCGATGTTGTCGCAGCGCACTCGCAGGCCGACAAGTATGGCATTCATCACCGCCACGCGCGCTGATGCTGTGCAGCCTTGCCGGCCAACTCCGCGTCGGACCTGTGCCGCTCCGCATCGAGCCGGTGCGCCGCGCCGACTGCTGCATCCACCGCGGCCACCCCCGACAGGAGCGCCGACGATGGGCGCTCGATGATGGTGGAGAGCGACACGCCCTCGACCTTGCACAGCTGCCACACGCGCATCATGTCGGCGACCCACGGCTGCGATGACTCTGCGAGCGGGCACGAGAAGAACTCCTCGGCGGCGTAGTCGGGGCCGCATCCCGGCACGATGGTGTGACCTCTCACGAAGAGGCGACCCGTATCAGGGCCCTTGCGCTTCTTCTCAGCGCCGCTGCCCTTTAGGAACGCTCCACCGCATGAGCCTCTTCGGCGCCGCTTCTCGCCGGCGCAGTCGGCACAGTCCCATCCGCTGATTCCGTCGGCGCCGGCTGACTGCCAGACCCTGGTTTGAATAGCGCTTTTCCCGCAGGACCAAGCGTGCTGATGTTCTCGATGTGGCGGTGAATCTCCATCACCACGGTGATGCGCAGCGCGTCAGGCTGGATGCTCTCCACCGCATCTGCAGCGCGCTCGCCCTGGTAGTCGTCCAGCGAGACCAGGCCGCGGCGAATGTGCGCCATACGTAGCGCGCGCTCCCACTTGACATAGTCGCCAAGCGCGGCGCGCTCGTCCTCCGACATCTCCGACCACGTACGCTCGTCGCGGGCGAGCTCGGCGCCGAGCTTCGGCATGACGCCCGGCTCGCGCTTCGCAGCCATCATCTCAGCCTCGCCGAGCGCGCGGACCGTGATGCGCGTGACGTCGGCCAGGTCGTAGCCGTCCAGCGCAGACGGGTCGGAGGTGGCGTAGTAGCGACCCACCGTGCCGACAGGACCATCCTGCCGCTGCAGTGCGGGGTCGGACGCCAGCGGCAGCGTGACGGGCTCAGAGGTGGAGAAACACGGAATCAACGCGACAGCCCAATCCGAACCGACGAGTGCGCAGGCGGCGCGCCCGCGGGGAGGTCGCCGTAGTAACGCCCGTTCGACAGCGCGATATCCTGCTCCACCAGCCCATTGCCGAGGTTGCGCAGTACAGGCGACGTGGTCATGTGGCCGGCGGGGAACATGATAGCTGCACCGTCGCCGCTCTCGTTGCCGGCGCCGAAGCCCACAGGCCCGTGAGGGCCGAAGCCGACAAGCCAGTTGCGCTGCACCTGGTCTCGGAGGTCGTTCTCAATGACCGTGTCGGGGGCAGATACCGTCATGGTCATCTCGTATGTGGGGTCAGCTCCGACCTCCCACTCAGCGACGCCGACGATGTTCTCAGGCGTGCCGCGCGCAACAAGCGGCTGACTGAAGGTGGCCTCGAACGCAGAGACTGGCACCGGGGTCCGCGTCAGTCCGACCGGCGCGGCGTTGCCGTCGACCGGCGCGGGGCTCGAGTAAACGACGTAGCAATCCACGAGGTGCGCCACTGAGCCGAGCGCGACCCGCGGGTCTGTAGGTGCGGGCACGGCCTTCGGCTGGATGTGAGCGGCGCGCATGGTGAAAGTCGCCATGAGCATCCGGCCGCGAAGCTCGAACTTGACCGACTCGGCTCGGCACCCGAACGCATGATAGCCCCACCCGTCACCGTCCAGGTCGATGGCGACGGACAGACCGCGCGCTGTGAGCAGGTCTTCAGGAGCGTAGAACGTCCGCGCGAGTCGAATCACGTCAGGCGCGACGAGGTCTAGCGGGCGGCTCATCGCCGGCGAGTAGGTGATGTTGACGGCTTTCTCGGTCACCGCCGACCACTCAATACGGTCGTCGATGTTCACATTGAATAGTTGGCCTGGTTCGAAGCTTGCAGGAACGGTAGGGGTGAACGAGTTGGGGCCGACGGGGAGCTGGATGACGTCGTCCAGGTTGCCCACGCCGTTGATAGCGTCCGTCGCGAACATCGATTCGAGCAGCTGCACCCATGGAATGGTCGTGTATGTGACGAAGTCGCCCGCGCCAGGCGCCGACACGTCGCCGAGCGTACGCACGACGCACGACAGCTCGATGGTGCCCTGCAGGCGCGTTACCAGGGTGCCTGCCACCTTTCCTGTCTCGTACTCAGCAGGGAAGCTGTGCGGGCCGGCACGGGCGTTCTCACGCTCCTGTAGCACGGGCTCACCGAACGGCAGCACTGAGGCGCGCTCGCACTCCAGACCCACGTATACGAGACCCGCGGTCGTGGGTGCGCCGGTCGAGGGGTTGATGTTCGCGAAGCCGCCCTCGGGGGCGACGGAGACGGAGCGGATAGCCGACGTGCTCACGCGTCAAACCTCCCGGTAAATCAAGGTGAAAGTAATGAACCACATCCATGCGACTTCGCGCGCTTCGTCGTTCGTGAACTTGGTCAGCGAGCTCGACGCCACAGGGATGATGCTGAGGATGCCCGCGGTCGTGGCAGCGGCGCCGGTGCTCAGGCTGGCGAGCGCGCGGCCGATGATGCCGATGTCTTCGAGCGCGAGGCGCTCAGCGCGCGCGATGTCGCCCTGCAGCGAGTAGGTCATGCGCAGGTCGAGGTCTATGCGAAAGCGGCGCTGAAGTAGCCCGCTCTCACCGTCGTCGGTCGGGCCCGAGTCCACGGAGCGCTGCAGGTCAAAGAGTCGGTCTTGACGTCCTGCCACTTTCTCAAGCGGCGTGGCGTTGCCGGTCGCGTCCGCGTCGCACACGTAGGACATACCGTCGTCGGTGCCGGGCGTGATGAGCTGCACCTGTGAGACGATATGCGCCATTGCGTTCTTGATGCCCATCAGCTGACGCCCGTGCCGAGCGGCAACCCAGGGCGCGCACCGCCGGCGAACCCGCCGCGCACGCCGCGACCGAACGCCGCGGCCAGGCGCTTCTCGGCGATGCCCTCGAGGTCCTTCGCGAAGCCTTCCCGCTCCTTGCGGCTGATGCCCATAAACCGGCGCACGTTGTTCACGTGGATGCCGTACAGCGCTTCTCGTGCGCCGGTGCTGATTCGCACTGACGTCGGCGTTGCGCGGCTGACGTGCAGGCTACCCATGAGTTGACCGGACAGGATGAGGTCGACCTCGGCCGTGGCGCTGCCGTCGGTCGGCACGCTCAGCCGCCGTGATGTGCGCTTGTACTCAGCGTAGCCGCCCGCATAGAAGACGCTCTTGCCGCTCTTCGTGGGTCGTCCGCCCTTCGGCGCCAGACGCGCGCGCTTCTTCGCCACGTACAGCGGGCGGCGCGAGTACGGCCTGAACGGCGTGCCGCGCTTGTCGAGGCCCTGCAGGGTGCGGATGCGGACGAGTGCGACGATACTCTGACCTAGCTGGAGCATGTCCTTCTTCGTGATGAGGTCGACGTCGCGCGCGTCGAAGGCGCCGGGCGGGTCGACTGCGACGGTGAAGTTGATGTCAACCATCGTCAGTGACCCACGTCCACGCGGCCGATGATGCGGTTCGGGTCGGGCGTCGCGGTGAACGTGCCGCCCGCGTCACCCAGCGGGTTACCGATGTCGAGTATCTCGCCATCATCAACCACGCCGTCGTGGTCAAGGTCGAGCCAGATGCCGGTCATCGCCGCTGCATAGGCTTTCTCGAATCGCGCCATCCAGCGGTCGGCCAGGTCGGTGTCGATGTCCTCGAGGATGCAGGAGATGACCCACGCAGCATGCGCGCCGCGAAGGCGCGAGCCGTCGATGTCATCCTCAAACGCGCGACGCGCGCTGAGGTCGGCATGTACCCTCTGCTCGATGAGGTCGCCGACCCACTCAATCTGCGGGCGGTAGTCCTGAGCTCGCTGCGCAATCCGCGCACCCACGCTCGGCATGAGCGCTGCCACGTCCGCATGCGCGACGCCTGTGCGGAACGGCTGCCGCACCACGTGGACCAGCATCTCGTCCTGGCTCGGAATGCCCCACAGGTCCGCGCCGAACCGGAATTGATAGGTGACGTGCGTGGGAACGTTGCGCTCTATGGCGGCGGTCACGTCGCCGACCGTGACGGCGGCGCCGAGCCACGCGAAACGCAGCGTGCCGTTTGTGGCGAGGTCGATATCATGCGGCAGCGGCTCAGCTAGCACGGCCGTCGTCGCGGTCAGCTGCGCGACCTGCACCGAGAAGTCGCCATCGCCCGGCGTCTCAAGGTACGCCTCGCCTCGGATGCCTTGCGGCCCTGATGGCGCAGCGGCTGGCCCGGTGATGGTCAGGGTGCGGCGGTCTGGCGCGATGGCTGACACCGTCAGGTCTGCGGTCACGGGCGCAAGCACGAGCGTCTGGGTGCCGGCGGTCAGCCTAAAGTTGGCGGTGGCTGTCGTCGTGTCGACGGCGATAGGCGCGCGCCACCACCAAACCGTAGATTCACCCTGGCGCAGTTTGCGGGTGTAGTTCGACGTATTCATTCGCCGGCACCATCAGCAGCACCCAGGTGCGTCTTGAGCGCCTTTATGCACTTCCGGTCATGCTTGCGGTCTTCGGTGCGCTGGTCGTCTTCGGCTTCGAGCCGGGCGAGCAGGGTGCGCGCTGCGGTGATGGCAGCGGCGCTCACGTGCTGCGCAGATGCCCCCGATGCTAGTGGTGCCGAGAGCCTGTGCCCGCCGATGTCGACGAAAAGGACGGGGCCGCGGTCGCCGACTCCGAGCGTCTCTCTGACCGTCAGCTCAGCCACTATGCAGCCCTCCGGTTCGCCTGCTGCACTTCAGCATCGGTCGCAAATGGTAGCCCGCTGCGCTCAGCGAACGCGCGCGAGACGGGATTGAACGTGTGCCGACAGTTGTATCCACCGCCCGATGTTAGCGGACTGTCGACGGTTTGGCCGTTGTCGAGTTCAGATATCTGCTCGGCTGTCAAGATGCGCTGCGCAAGCGTGCGACAGAAGGGTCGAGTCACGCCGTCGACGGGGCCGAGATAGGCGAAGAGCTCGGCTTCAGATTCGGCAGCGCTGACCGCCTGCACCGTGCGATTCCATCGTGCGATTTCGGTGCGCGCTTCAGTCGTCGCTCGCGCGGCATGGGTGTCGAGGGTGCGCTCCACGCGCTCGGCGACACCATCCAGGCTGGTCGCAGTGAGTGCGTCAACGGCAGCGTCAAGGATGGCGCGGCGCGTGGGCAATACCACCTGTTCCTGCCAGAACGCCTCAAGGGTTCGGTCGAGCGCGGCGCGGAGCACGGGCTCGGATGGGTCGAGCACTCCGAAGTCCTCGAAGCCTGCAGCGCGCGCCGCAGCCTCAGCCGAGCGAAGTGCGGCGACCTGTGCCGCGGTGAATGATTGAATCATATCGCCCATGCCGAGCCGCGTTAGCAGGTCTTCCATCGGAAGCTTCGACGCGTTGACGAGCAGGGCGCGCGAGTCGTCGCCGCCGGCGATGAGTGCGCGGGTGAACTCAGAGACGCGCGCATAGAGGGTCTTGAGTTGGTTCTCGAAGGTGCGCGCCGCCATGCGCTCGATGTCGAGCGACGACGCTACGTTATTGAGCACCGGCTTGAGCGCGGAGTCAGCCGACCGAACCTGCCTTCGCACGTCAGCGACGGCTTCGGAGTCTCGCTCGGCCTGGTCCACGAGAAGGACGCGGCCGGCGGTGGGTGAATCCACCGCCAACCGTCAGTCGTCCTCTAGGTCGGCAAGGATGGCGTCGAATGCCGCTCGGCTGAGCGACTGTCCATCGCGCTCGAGGCTGGCCAGGAATGCGACCGCTTCGTCCTTCTTCCGCTTCTCGCAACCGAGCGAGCGCGCAACCTTGACGAGGTCGCGCCAGTCACCACCGGGGTAGTCCGACAGCCACTGCGGAATGATGGCGGCTGCGGGGGATGCAGCCGCCTCGGGTTCGGGTGACGGCGCAGGGTCGCCAAGTACTGACCACCGGCCAGCGTTGGCGCCCGACACCGTCGGCTTTGCGAACTCGTCGCGCGGCCACTCGCAGACTCCACCCGCCTTGACCCACGTCGTCGAGCCAGGCTTCGAGCGAACTCCGCCGGCGAAGTCGGCGTGAAGGCGGATAAAGACCGGGTCACCCATCAGGGCGCGCAGTTGATGAGATTGAAGCCGAGCGTCAGGGTGGCGGGGTCGCCGTCGCCCTGCTGACCGACTCGCACCGGCTGCTCGTGCATGATCACCTCGTCTTCGACGACGCGGATGTCGTCCTTGTCACGCGCTCGAATCTCGAGCGAGCCGTCGCCCTTATTGCACTTCACCATGCCGAGCGTAGTGGGCTGGCCCAGGATGGGGCCGCCACCGCCGCCGAGGATGCTGTCACCCTTGTAGAAGAAGATGACGTTGTCACCCCACACGTTGGCCTCGGCAGACGCGACACCAGGCGCGGAACCCTCGAAGCGGGCATCACCCACGACGACCTCGGAGACACCGACGCGGGAGATGATGAGGCTTCGCAACTCGTCATCAGGCAGAGCGAAGCGGTCATCGGTCGTGCGACCGCTGCCCGCGTACTCGGCCGGGCTCATCAGCGCGCGCCAGGCGTCGATGCCGATGATGACGCCCGTGGGCATCAGTCCGCCGGCCATGTTCGCAGCGAGGTTCGCCGCGATGCGCATATCCGTGAACTCGGTGGCACCAGCCACGCCGAACTGGAAGCCCGACGCGGCAGCGTTGAGCATCCCCAGCCCTGCGACGGTCGAGAAGTTGGTCGCCGCCCAGTTGCCCGCGGTAGTCAGGAGCACCGCCGCCTCGCGCTCTTTGTCCATCAGGCAGGCACGCAGCGCGGCGGCCGCGCCGAACGTCCGAAGGTCAAGGTTCGCGTACTGGTTCGACGAGAGGTCGGAGTAGTTCAACTGCGACTTCGAGCGAATCGGCACGCGGATGTCGTAGTTGACGTTGTCCGGGTCGAAGACAACCTGAATGCGCGCTTCGTTGCCGTCAGCGACGCGCAGGTTATCGAACTCCTGCCCCATCAACTGCCGACGGGACATTCGCCCAATCTGGCCCTGGGCGGCGGTGCCGCCCACGTTGATGATGGTGGCAATCTGGTCGGCCTTGAAGACGTCCAGACCCTGCACCGCCATCGACACAGCGTCTTCGGCGAGTGGGAGAACCGGGGCGATATCAGCGGATGAGTAAGCCATTGTTCAGCCCCTTCCTACAACTGGCCGCGCGAGCCGATGAAGAAGACTCGGACGAGCTCCCCAGCGACTGCGACAGTGGCAACGGCACCCTCGAAGGTCGCGACGACCTCGTCGGTGGCGAGCACGGTGGCTTCCAATTGACCGATGCCAGCACCGAAGGGGTCGATGGTCAACCGGTACTCGGTGCCGGGCGTCAGCACGCCGGCGGTAACCTGTGCCCACACCCACCCGGTTGACGGCGTGAGCCAGTCACCAGCGGCGTAGTCGGCATCGCAAACGCCGATGTGAATCTCAGATGCGATGGTTCCATTAGTCGACACGTCGCAGACGGGCTCACCCGCCGCGTTGTTCGCCACGCGCTGAACCACCTGGCCCCGCGTGAGTGCGACATTGGCCCTGTAGGCCATTTCTCGGTTGGCCATCGGTCAGGCCCCCTTCGTGACGAGCAGGGCCCATGCGGCCGGGTCGCGCTGCTTGATGTCGTTCATGAACTTCTGCGGGTCGCCGCTCGCGATGCGCTCTTCGCAGAGGCGCGCGCGCTTCGTCCTGTCGTCCTCGACGCTCTCACTGGAGTTGGTGCCGTGGCGGGTCAGGTCGACCGTCGGAACGGTCAGTGCCGCCCATACGGCCGGCTGCGATTCGCGGCTGGCCCACGCCTCGGTGAGCGCCACGCGGCGGGCAGGCTCGATGCCCTTCGCCAGCAGCGCGTCGATGTCGCGGTCGCGCTCGATGTTGGTGCGCTTGGCCACCTCCGCATCGAGGGCGATGGCGAGCGCGTTAACCTTCTCGGTCAGCTGCGTCACCTCGGTGGTCTTCTCGGTGAGCGCAGCGGACTGTGCCGCCACGCTCTCAGAAAGCTCGCCGTCACCCTCGAGCTCGGCGATGCGAGCCTCCGCGGCGGCGAGCGCTTCACGCAGGGTGGCAATCATGGCGTCCTTCTCCTCGGGGGAGTCGGCGGCCTGACCGTCGTCCTGCAGTTCGGCCGCATCGGCCATATTCACACCTTCCATGCTGGTGCTCGCCTCGGCGAGCGTCACTGCTGAAATGCGGTCGGCCTGTTGAGCCGGCCGCGGAGTCAAAGTTACTGCTAGCATTTGAGCGGACGCGACCACGGGGCCGCTGTCGTCGCGTGCGTGGACGTCGCCGACGAAGAAGGACGGGGATGACCACAGGACACCTTCCGACTCTTCGACCAGCCGCACGCCGCGCTTCGTGAGCGCCGGAACCACGACCAACCCATCACCATCAACCCACGCGTCAACAATCTGACCGAGCGCACCGCCCGACTCGGGGCCGACGCCGGCGTCAGGCTCTGAGAGGTGCTGCCAGTCCACAACGACGGGGTCTTCGGCTGCACGCTCGCGCATCAGTCGCGCCATGTCGTTGAGGTGAACCAGGGTCACCGCGGGCCTGACGGGCTGACCGCTCGAGCGAGCAGAGACCTGGCCAACGCGCAGGGTGGTAAACGGCGTGATGCGGCGCAATCCACCCGACTCGCCGAGCGTGTAGGCCGGCGACCACGCATTAGGCTCGAAGCACTGAACGCTGGGCCCCGACAACCTCACAACGGCATCTCAATCTGACCGCGCGGTCGTGATGCTTCGTAGATGCGGTCGGCGAGTCGCGCTGCTGCGATGGCGGGGTCGGGCGTCGCGTCCACGAGTTCGGCTGACGGCGCACCCGTTGCGGGCGTCGAGTTGAGTGCCGCGAACTCTTCGTCGGTCAGAGGTTCGGCGCCGATGGCGTCGCGCACCATGTTGACCACTGACCGATTCGCGCGCGCGCCGAGCAGGCCGGCAGCCTCAAGCGCGGGCAGCGACGGCAGAGCCTCGGCGAGACGGTCAGGCTCGAGGCCCGAGTGAACCAGGCGTGGCAACTTGCAGTCGGCGGCGGCGCCAAAGTTCCATCGAATAAGGTCACCGATGACGCCGGCGCCGGGTCGACCGGGGCCGCCCATCACCGAGGCCACGACATCCAGGTCATTGGCGACTACGCGCCTGAGCACCTGCTCGTGCACTTCACCGACCGAGCGCGCGCCGGTTTCGGTGACGCCGAGCCGCATCGCCTCGGTCGTGTAGTTCGCGGCGAGCTCAGCGTCGCACCAATTGATGACCGAGAGCAGGCCAGCCCAGTCCATCACGCCGGGGCCGTTGAGAGTCTTGGTCTCAATCCACGGCGGGTGCCACACCACCGACTCGTCAACCGACTGCACCCACTCCATCTGCTGGAGGTAGGCGTCGCGCAGTGCGGCGATGGCGGTGTTGATGCTGTCGCCCTCTTCGGGCTCCACGTCACCATGCGCCGCCTGGCGGTCGACTACCACCTCCACGGTAGGCGTGGACCAGCGCATGACGCCGACACCCACGCGGTCGAGTATGTGGTGCTTGAGCTTCCACACCCACCACGCAGCACGGTCAGCGCCGACGCCCTCGAAGTTCGACCCGGTCATGTTGCGGGTGAAGAGCGCGAGCTTGTCAGCGGGGATGACGGTGCGCGGGCAGTTGGGCGGATTCTGCTGAACCGACCTCAGCGTCTGGTTCGGACCCTCATCCCAATCGGAATGCGCGGACGGCTCGCGGTCCTCGAAGGTGACCCACACGCGGAGCTCGCCGTCGCAGTCGCGGCCGTAGTGATAGACGCGCTCGCAGTAGCGGAAGCCGACCGGGACGTATTCGAGGATTTGCGCCAGCACCTCCTCCCACGTGCAGCCGAGGTGGCCGGCGCCACCGTCCAGGCCGAACGCTTCGTTGGCGTAGGCGGCGTAGCGCTCGCTCTCTTCGTCGCCGTGCTCGCCGGCCTCCCACTTCCACGACGCTGAGAGCGCGGTCTGCTTTCGCACAGCCCAGGACGCAGCGAGGCGCCCATCGGTGCGGCGCATCTGGACCGATTGCTTGGCCCACTGCGACCCGGCCAGCGTCGACTGCTGCTCGTATCCACTGATGCGACCGCCCGACCACGACGTGCCTGACTTGCCGTCAGTGCCGAGCGGCGGACGGCGTTGACCGACGCTGCCGTACCAATCCTCAGCGATGGGTTCGCGAAGCTTGACAACCTCGGCAGGGTCGGAATGGTCGGGGGCGCTCACGTGCCAGAGGGTACGTGAACGCGCGTTCAGGTGACAATAGAATGTCTATACGGTCGATTCGTTGACCGGTGGCATCGCCTAGCCCTTCGGCCTCCATCCGCTCGACGCAGGGCGCCACCCCGACCCCTTCGGCTTGGGTTGCGCCTGCTCTCGGTTGAAGTTGTAGAACCCGGGCGGCGCAGCGTTCGACCTGTCGAACCAGCGGAAGTTGATGGCCCAGTAGCGCAGCGCATCGCACATGTGGTCGGTGACGCCGTCCTTCTTCGGCTGCTCACCGCCCGAGTCGGGGTAGCGGTAGCCGAGAATGGAGCGACGGATGCTGCGCCCTCCGTGGTTGCGGCCGCGCTCCCACACGTCGCGGCACACGACCAGGCGGCGTTGACCGTCGGCGCTGCACATCAGCCGGCGCAGCGTCAGGATGCCCGCGGGGATTGCGCGCCGCTCGGGCTCGTGCGTGTAGCGGATGGTCGGCACCTTCAGCGCTTTGCGGAGCTCATCCATCGACCGCTTGTTATCGTGGTCCGTGCGCGACCGGCCGGCAGGGTCGCCAGCTGCGTGCGCTATCCGCCACCCCCGAGCCTTGATGAGGTCGGCGAGCGCGTAGACGTCGACGTCATCGGGCTGGAGTTCATCCACCACCACGTCAAACCCGCGCTCCGTATCCTGGGCGATGAGCAGCGCGGCGGGGTATCGGCCGAAGTCGACGGCGAGGGTGATGTCGTTGTCGCGGTAGTCGTCGGGCGCAAGGTCGAGCAGGTTACCGTCGGGCCACGAGCGCGCAACAAAAGAGTCAAACACCTGCCCCTTCGGCGCTCGCGGTGTCGCGTTCACCATCGCGTCAAACTCCTCGGGTGACAGCGTGGCGCGCATCTGGTCCAGCCACCCATTCGGCAAGTTGTGCGCGTTCGCGTCGGACCGGGCGACCAGCACCCGCGCATCGTCGCGCTTCTCTGCAGCCTCGACCCACCACGCCCCGGCGACAGGTAGGCCGGTGCAGAGGATGACGCCGGGGTAGCCGCCGTC
>Ga0098044_1001398_pt1 | contig 12638 bp, 24 predicted proteins | sample 10_taG_FD_75053 | JGI IMG/M metagenome (GOLD analysis project Ga0098044, IMG submission 75053) | Marine viral communities from the Subarctic Pacific Ocean - 10_ETSP_OMZ_AT15264 metaG | ecosystem: Environmental > Aquatic > Marine > Oceanic | place: Pacific Ocean | collected 2015-01-16 | reverse complement strand
CACTTCTTGCCCTAGATCACCTAACCGGAATGACCGGGAGCATTTTGGGCATATGAAAATCCCTCTGGTGTCAATCTCCAGAGGGATTTTATTTTGATGAAAGCATGATGCCGTTACGCTACTTCGTTGTGAGTAGCGTATTCAATCCAACATGGTTTACAAATGTAAAATCCGTCTAGTGGATCAAATCCGGTGTTATCAAGTTGTTCTCCGCAACCTTCACAGCTGTTGAAGAATTCTTGAAACTCATGCCGATCCCCATGAGCTTTAGAAGCCCTAGGTGAATCTTTCCAAGTTTGACCTGCCACGATGCCTCCTCTCGGTGTGGTGTTGACCCTTTCGGGCTGCCCGCGTTGGGCTACCCTAATGGTAATATTTTATTTTAAGAAAGTCAAGTCAAAGTAGACATTTCTTAAACCGGAAGCGGAAATTCACACGACAAATTTCGGGGGAGGCTGCAGCTCCGACCGGATCAACTTCTCGCCTGGAATACCGTGACCGGAATCATTTGGGCATATGAAAGCCCCTCTGGTCCCAATCTCCAGAGGGGTCTTTATTTATTCGTATGGAGCTAGATCAGCTACGCGCTTTGATTGCGTAGGACTCGTTAGCTTCTTCCATTGAGTCCACATAGTGTCCCCAGAAGCATTCCCAAGTCTTGCCCTGATCGTCGCTAGCCATTGTCCAAACTGCGAACCTGTGGTTCCCAAAGTCTGTAGCTATGACTCGCCCGATTAGGTCTCGCTCTCCAGCGCGTCCCGCCCAAATTTCGCATTTGATCGGGGTAGCTCCGTTCATAAGAGTAATTCCTGTCACCGTACCTCCTTCCGTGGTGTTAGGTGTGCTTAACATTTGTGGTGTCCTTTCTCTTGACATGTATTCATTATAGCGCACCTATACGAAAAGCGACGAATTCACACGACAAATTTCGGGTGGAGCTGCAGCACCAAATTTTTCGGAAATCGAAACTGCCACGAAATACCTGGACCGGAAGCACCGGAATCATTTGGGCAATATGAAACCCCCCCACCTTGCGATGGGGGGGCTTATTTGTTTGGGGGGCTTAGATCTGGGCGATCGCTTTCACGAATCGTTCCCAGTTTTCCGCCTGCTGTGCGTCTTCCGCATCAAGTGCGAAGATCACAGAATCGCTTTCCCCTCCTGTAGGGGAAGCAAACCAGACGTTTAGCCGAGTACCGATTACTTCGGTCCCTACTGCTTCGCATAAACCGAAGTTGTAGGTAGTTCCGAGAATTTCGGTACTGAACGCTGTTACTGCCATATGTCACCTCCTTTTGGTGTACCACCATCTTAACTTTTTATTTTGGTTCATGTCAAGTACCAGTAGAAGAAATTCACACGCCAAATGGTGGGAAATTTTGCAGCCCTACCGGGAGCAGAACTAGGGCTAAATACCGCAACCGGAAAGCCTCAAAAATCAAAAAAAGAAATCTCAGCCGGATCGGTTGCTTTTCTGGGTGGTTTCTGTATACTAAGAGTAGACCACAAAGGAGAAAATAATGGATTGGAAAATGCTTCTAGGAGTTACATTCTGGAATGCTTTGGACTTAGGGGCGATAGTTATTTCGTTCTTCTATCTTAGAGCGTTCGTATGGAAACCCTTTCTGGATCACTTTGACCTAAACAAGGAGAGTATAAGATGAAACAAGAAACCGATTTTACCGGACTCGGCGCCACTGATTACTGGTGGTACGGTCCCGAACAAGTAGAAGCGCTACGAGATCGCATAGCGACCTTAGAGCGACATAACAGAGAGCTACGGAGACTTAACAACCGGAGCATCTGGAGAATCATCAAAGACAGAATGATTCAAATTTTAGCTAGGTAGGGGTTTACCTCCTTTACCTCTTGCTAGCTAGTAGACCCCCCTTGTGTCGTGGTGTCGCAGGGGGGGTCTTTTATCGTCCAGGATTCACACGCTAATTTATCTGCGGACTTGCACCTTACCGGAGTAGGTCCGCAGATTTAGCAAGTGAAGTGACCGGGCTAGGTGGAGGTTTTACCTCCTTTCTACCTCCTTTTTCTTTTATATTTCTTCGCCCGGATCGCCTCGTTAATGTTGCTTTTGTCGTATAGATGACCTATACTGAGAGTATGTTAAACACACCAACCAAAGGAGCAAATATGTTTGATATGGATTTAACCGGAGCCGTAGGTGCGGCACTTATGGGAGACACCGTAGTGTGGATCTTCTTCCCCTCCCCAACCGGAGGCGAAACTGATTCAGTCATCAAGACTGTTCAGTGTCGGAGTGCCGCTGATGCGGAAGCCCTGCTAAATATGGCAGGTCTGAGGGTCTGACCCTCCTCCCGGACCCCTCACCTTCGGGTGGGGGGTTCGTTACATTTTTAGGGCAGATTCACACGCTAAATTTTTAAGGTTGCTGCAGCTCTGACCGGAGGGTGTACAGGTAGTAGCTCGACCGGAAAATCTCATATCCTCTCGACCGGAAAATCTCGGCTCTCGATTCGAGTCGACTCGACGAAATTCGACAATCTAAAAACTATGAAAGACTCTCTCGGTGTCAATCTCCGAGAGAGTCTTTATTTGTTTCTGTTGCCAACCTTTTCAGGTCCGACTCTTAGTCAGGTGGTGCGCAACTCAAACCTTTTTGCAGGTTAGGCGGATACCTTTTTCGTTGTCTTTGTCAGCAATGTTGGTGACAAATTCAACTAGGTCCACGCCATGAGAATCGACGGTCCATGTGAGAATCGTGTCCGATTCTCTTGGACCTGCGATAGCTGAGTCCCCGACGAATCCGGCTGTCACTTTGTAAATGTCGCCATTTACTCTTGTGACGTGACACCAGTTTTTCATGACTAGTGCCAACTTTCCGGCTGGTCGAGATTCGACTAGCGCAGTCGCTTCACCTGCGAAGCCCTCAGATTTTGGGAAAGTTTGCGTAATGGATGCGATGAAACTAGCTCGCACGCCATTGGAACGCATGGCTTTTCCGGTCCTCTGAGACACGACATTCCAACGAATGTCACGGCTTCGGGTTGCGGTGTTATGAGTATCTCTCATGTATATGAGTGTACCAGCATGATGTGACAAAACTACTGATAGTAGACAATTAATTATGAACTAATAAAAGAATTTCTACTTTGACTTGACCCAATACTCAAAACCTGCTAGGAAAACGCTAAAAAATATTTTCAATAAAATCTTAAAAATAAGTTGCTTTTCTTGTATAGTTCTGCTATATTAGTTAGTGTGGGAGAAGAGGGTTCGAAAAACCGGACCAACCGGCGGTCTGTTTTCCAACATAAAATGTTAGGCATACCTAACATCGCGGGATGCGAAACCGGTGGTTAGTTTTATTTAATGGAGGACATTAAATCAATCTAGGGACCGGTGGTAAAACCGGAACCGGACCCGGAACCGGACGGAACCGGACCAGGTTGATGTCCCCGACCAAGACACCACAACTCGGTCGGGGACTCGGACTACATCTGGCTATCGCCTATTCCGTAGTCGTCGGTTTCATCACTGCCGAACAATTTTGTCCAGCAGTCATTGTGGGACTTGCCACATATCCAATGACCGCTACGAATCCCGATCATCATTTCTCGGTACTCGTCGGTTGCCTCTATCCAAACGTCTTGGACTAGTCCGCCGTTATGGTGTCGGGCTATCCGGTCGGGGTCGGCTTGGACCTCTTGGGTTTGCTTACATATTTGGCATGTGATTGCGAAGGTCTCCCAACCTTCGGTTATTGGGTTAGTCATTACTCACTCTCTTTGTCATTGAATGACCATGTGAACTCGCAACAGCTTTCGCCATCGTTACTAACTGGGTGGCTTCGGTGTAGATACTTTCCTATAGTGTTCGGGAATAGTCGGGCAAGTTTAACGGTGCAGTCGTGGCAAATGGTCTCATCAAATTCTGAATCCCAATCATCTATGAACATTCCGTATCCGCCACCGATTCGGATATCCAATCCGTTATCCGGTTGTCTCGGTGTTTCGGCTTTTGATATTGCTTGACACTCTGGGCATATGTGAATCCCTTCCCCATTCAACATTACCTCTACGAGTTTGTCGTCATTGTCTTTCATTAGGCATTCTCCTTTTGTGGTTTGAATCCGTTTCGGATTCTGATATTTCTTTCGTAGTCATACTTTTCAATTTGGTTTTGGTTTTCAAATACATGACAGCAAGAATCGCAGATTAGATTTTCGCCAGTGTTGGTCTTGCAGTCACAATGGAAATTAATGTCGTCCCATTCGTTAGGGTGGAAATTCTCATTTCCAGTTGGGTAGCTATTGTGTTTCATGATTTCTATTCCTCCGTTGGTGTTGGTGTTTTTCTTCATACCCCATTATAGGCACACTATCCGAGAAACATCAACCCCTAGTAGATAATTTCTTTTGAGAGTGTAAAGCCAACCTAACAAACCTGACAGACCAACCGGAACGCCTAGCCACCACCGGAACGCCTAGCCACCACCGGAACCAGAGATTCACACGGCAAAAAGAATTTCGAACCGCAGCTATAGCAGTTTCAAAACTGGGCACGAATACGCTCACCGGAAGCGCCGGAGAGTTCTTTATTAAAAAATTTCCTGGGAACCTGGAGTCAATATTCACACGACAAAAACGCAGAAAATCTGCAGCTATACGCGTATGTAGGGTCTCGCCGTTTTCTCTCAGTTTTTTTCAAAATGTTAGGCGCACTTAACATGGGTTGTTAGGTACTTTTTCCACAGGTTATCCACATGGGTTATCCACAGGCAATTTTCAAGTTACATCGTTGTAATTGATTTAATGTCCTCCATTAAATAACTTCGGTTAGGTGTTCGTTTTAGGGGTCAAAATTGGGCTAATTTCGGGGTATTTTCAAAACCCCTAGTTTCGGGGTATCTGAAAAGGCGCAGTCTCTCAGAGCGACACAGAACGCCGTATAGGGCTTATATTCGGTCCTAGTGGTCCTAACCTACCCTAGAGATGCTTAACGTGGCTTAGAATGCGTTTATGAGCGTCTACAGATAAAACGAGTTCATAGGGTCAGGTGTGGTTTATTGTCTCCGATTCTCCGACTCTGGGCAAAATTAAGGGACACCAAAACGCAGAAAGACCCCAACCGAATCTCTTCGGTTGGGGTCTTAATGTTGTGGGTTTCAGTTAGCCAATTTCGCTGACTTTGAATCCACTATCAATGCAACTCTTAATTTCATGTGCCAAGTTTTCTGAAGTCAATTGCGGGCATTCTGTGTTGCTCATTCTGTGTACTTCTTTTCTAATGTGGAACACTTCGCAAACTGTTTTATTTTCAAATGTGCTATCTAGGTTAAGTGAGTCGCTTTCATCTCCGGTTGGTGATGCTAGAAACCAAATAACCAAGTTCCCGTATTGCTGAGACCCAGATATATTTCTTAGCTCTGGGCTAGTGTGATCGTAAGGCATTTTATTTTCCTTTTGTTGTGTCTAGGACTGTTCCTAGATCGTGGCTACTCCGGTCATGATCCGGTTGGGGTCTTACCCTGTAGCCGCTAGCCCTAGGCTAGTAAGTCACCTAGCTCTAGACCTTTACGCAATCTTGCTGTATCACTCTCTAGAAAATCCACTAGATCAATCTTGGTCGCTAGTTCGTAGGTGTAGAATCCGTCATCTTTTGCTGTAGCTTTTCCGCCCCTACCTTCTGGCAAGAATGTCGTAACCCTGTAAGCGAACTTGAAACCGTTTACATCAATTGGTGTCACTCTGGCATCGCACATTTTCCCACCAAATGACCAACTAACAATCCAACTATCGGACTTACTGCTTTTATTCAATCGGTCTCTCTCCGCTGCTGCTGCTTTACCGTTTGCCTTTTCTCCGGTTGAGTATCTAGCGTTATTAACTTTGACTAGTTCGTTCTCGTCTCTGCCATCGTTTGACTTGTCTACGTTTGCCCTATCTTCAAAGTTTGCTGAACCCTTTACAGTTAACTTGGCGAAGTGTGCCATCACTCCGGCTTTAACTGCTCTTGCGCTTAGTTCAGGATTTGGTCTTGCCTCAATCCATCTAATAATTCTTTTAACCATTTCTAAATTTCCTTTCAATTGAGTCGGGGAATTTCCCTGACTCACTAGAAACTATAACCCTTGATTCTCAGAGACCCCTAAAATTTCTTTCTCTAAAACTAATAGATAAGGGAGAGTGTGCGTTTTGCCTAAATAAAGAAATTTTGAGAATCCAAAATCCCGAAATATCCGCTAAAACAAAGGGCGACAAGTAGTGTTAGGTACACCTAACAGAAAATTGTAACATTTCCGTAACATTAGACCCCTTAAAACATTTTCGGCTATTTCCGCAGGTCAGAGCGATATTTGAAAAAAAACCCTTGAGTTTTAGGGGTTTATTTTGAAATTGGATTTTGAAAAAAAACCCTTGAGTTTTAGCGGTTTTTCAATTCAAAAATCGCCCTGAGCAGGAACTATACGTTTTGAAAAATCACAAAAGCGAACATGCGTTCCTTTTAGCAGGTCAGAGCGTTTTCGTCTCTCCAAATTACACCCTTGTACTTTCGGAGCATCCGACCCTGTGGATAAGTAGTTATCCACAGCACTTATCCACAGGCAGGGTAGGGGCTGTTTTTAGAACGTACACCCCCCCCCTTACACTCTCGGACTACCTGGGTTTGCAATTTTGTAAACATTTTGATAGGTCAACTGATGGGTTACTTAGTGGGGTTCCACCTGTGCAGTTGGCACTGTGATAGCTTGGAATATGCGGAGGATGAGGAGATAAGAAAGATGACAATTCCAACCACATCAAAATGGGTTAACTTAAAGTACTTGCACCCTGAGTTTGTTAGACGCTTAGAGGGCTTCTTTACCGATAGCCGTATTAAGGGCAAGGTGAAGGTTGTGTCTGCCTGTAGGACGTATGCCGATCAGGTACGTTTTTATAAATTGTGGAAGGAAGGGAAGGGGAACCTGGCCGCTAACCCTGACCGCCGTTTTGGACCTAACGGGTTCTGGAGGGGGTCTTGGCACATGCAGCAGGATGATGGATGGTGTTACGCCGTCGATTTGCGGCTGACAGGCAGAATATCGTGGGCGACGACGTGGGCTGTAGCGAAAGAATATGGAATCATCAAAACCGTGCCTAGCGAAAACTGGCACATGCAGGGACGTAACCACTTGGATTGGTACCCTGCCCCCGCGATGGACGGCGTAGGAGCGAAACCGAAAGCCCCCGCTAAACCAACAAAACCCGATTTGAAAGGCATACTCGCCCTCATAGGAGAAATAGGCAAAGCTGTTGGCGTTTCACCTCTCCGTTTCAAAGACCGCGGCCAAGGCGTCGAAATTCTACAAAACCGTTTATCGAACCTTTCATACAATGTGGGGCCAGTAGACGGAATATTTGGCAGAATGACACTCAAACAAGTCAAAAACTTCCAAAGAGTAGAAGGCTTATGGCAAGACGGCATAGTAGGCCCAATGACCTGGGCGAAACTTTGGGGACCAGATGACGGACTCAAACAAGACTAGCCAAAATCCAAAAAATTCCTTTTTTACCGCCGAATATTATGAGGTTAAGCTAGAAGCTCTAGGGGAACGCCCCCCTATAGAATATTTGACTGGAGCGCTAGTGACACCTACCCCTAAAATGGAAGATTACGAGACCATGTTCGCAGATATGGACGATGAAGAAATAATTCCCCAATGTGATTTGGAGAACCCTGAATCGTGTGAGTCTTGCCAGTAACATGCCAGTTAGTTTCCCATCACCAGGAGATGATTTTGTAGATTTCCTGAAGGAAGAATGGGAACACGCTGAAGACATGAAATATGGGGAAGGCACAGTTAAACAAACCATGTATAACTGGTGGAGAGACATGGACTACAGGTACCCGTACAGGCGGAGGATGGCGCATAAACGTATCGCCACGTTAGGGGAAGCCCTTAACCGTTTTTTGGAGGTTGAATAATGAGCGCAGGAAACCTTTTTCACTACCGATGCACACTACGAAGAGTTGTCGATGGCGACACGATAGACGTAGACATAGACCTCGGATTCAACATCAAGTATTCCGAAAGGGTACGCTTCCTTGGGGTAAATACGCCAGAATCAAGGACACGCGACCTTGAAGAAAAGAAACGCGGGCTAGCAGCCAAAGCATTCGTCGAAACCTGGTTAGAAGAAAAAGCAGGAAACTCGCCGATCATAGAAACCAAAGTAGATAAAAAAGGCAAATTCGGACGTATCCTTGGACGCGTCCTAAACGACGAGGGGGAATGCCTAAATGACACCCTCCTCGCCGAAGGACACGCAGTTGAATACTTCGGTGGCAAACGATAATAATGCTGTCGCTTATAGCGTATGGAATATGTTGCCTCGTTGAAAGAGTTAAACAACCCTGGTCAAACGCAGGCTAATCGCACTCGTCTTCAGCATCGCACGAAAGAATGTCAGCGTTGATCCTACTTTTCACAACACGGACAAGCGCTTCCGCTTGAGCTAATTGTCGAGCATCTTCCCAACTAAACGCTTCAACAGTATGATCGGTCACCAATTCTGTAATAACAGAAACCCGAAATTCTTTCATTAGAACGGCGGTTCGTAAGACCCACCACCACTAGTAGAGGTGTCAGGAGCTTTCGAAGCCGACTTACCTGTTTGCTTTTCAACACTCGCAGTAGCCCAGCGAAGGGAAGGGGAAACCTCATCAGCAATAATCACAACTTTACGTCGTGGCTCCTGGGTTTCTTTATCTTCCCAACGTTGTTCTTCTAAACGACCACTGATATTGACACGCATACCTTTAGTAAGGGATGCAGCACAATTCTCAGCGAGTTGCGCCCAAGCAGTCACGTCGAAGTAGGAAGTTTCTTCTTCCCATTCGCCATTCTTATTCCAACGTCGGTTAACCGCTAATCGCAATCCGCAAATAGTGGCACCATTATTCGTGTATCTTAGTTCGGGATCTGCAACCAGATTCCCTGAAACGGATACGGTATTATCTACAGCCATGTCTTTCTTCTCCTCGGCTTGTGTTTATATTACTTTAATAGCTTATCAGTTGGAACCAAAGTGCGCGCTTGTTTCGGCACATAAGTTACTAAATCCAAGTCAGCTAACTCATCAATTATTTCCTTGACAGTAGCCAAAGAACCTAATCCGGTAGCTGCCTGTATTTCCCTAAAGGTAGGTCCATACCGATGAGATACCCAGAACTCGGCTACAAAACCTGCAACCTTTCTAGTGCGCTCATCGAAATCTTCAGAGTAGTCTTCGGACTTTGGAGCTTCAACAACTTTCCAAGTCGGATCGCTTGTCTTCATTTCAGTAGATGACCCACCGAAAGAATAAATAAATTTTACCATAATGCCCTCCTAAAAAGGTGCGCTACTAGATGAGCCACTAGCCATGACTTCACCTATCGTTTTTTTCTTCCAAGATTGTTCATAATGCCAGGACTTCAAGAGTGCATCAAAAGTCACCATAAGTTCAGGTGTTTGATTTATGGCTACGAACTTCCATTTGTCAGGCCTCAGCCACAACACTCCAAGACGATCAACCTCAGGCATGTCCTCATCAGAACCGTCAGGGTGAATTATCTTATCTGCGTTAGCGTAAGCGCTTAACTGTATGCCGACCTCTGGATGCACACCAGATCTAGTGGTCTTGAAGTCAATTAGCCACTTCTCACCATCTATCTCTAAATACGCATCGAAACTGCCTGCATAACCCAAGCCATCTATTTGACCGATAACTGTTTCCTCAGTCTTGATGAACTCTGGCTGGAACTTATTAACAAACTGGTCAAAGCCATCAACGAAAGGACGTTCATCGCCCTTAACATCAACTGATTCTCCAGTGACAATCCTATCTAACGTGTCATGCACGTTACTACCCATAGTCGCCGCGCTATGAAGATCACGTTCAGGCGCTCTCTTCAACCAATTGTAATCAGCTTGAGTTAAGACCCTGCCTCTATCAATCGCGGCTTCAGCTACTTTATTAGCAGCCCAATACTTAAGACCAGGTTTAGGTAACATATTAATGATGCTCGTTACGCTAGGGAGCTTATCGCCATCCCAATGGTAGATACGAGAATCGTTAACGTTAGTAGTTTTAATCTTCGGATTTGTCATTTTGAACCTCTTCCATTTTGTCTAACAAAACTAGGTAATCTTGCTCTATGTTCATTAGCTCCATAGCTACTTCACCCCAAACGTATTCCCTAGCTTCACCTTCTAACTTGGGTCCAGCCTGCATAGCACCTTGTAAGTAACCATTAGGCAAAGGAATAGTATTGCCTTCATCATCGGCTGAAGTAAATATAGCTGGGCCTACACAATCAACTCCTGTGAAAGCTGAAGCTATTTTGTTCCTAATAAAGCCTTCACGGAACAAGCCTTCTTCATTAACCCAACAATCAATTTCAATCCCTTTCGGGGTAGGGACACCAGTCATATTAGGCACCCTCTCTATTAAACACTTGTCACTATATTCAGCCCATCCGCCAACCAGCGTTTGGAGACACTCAAGCGTTTCTTCCTCAGATACAGCTTTAACCGCCCAAGCCTTACCGAAATCGCTAATTACTAAGTAATGATCTTTGTATGTATCCATGATCGTCTCCTAAACGATAATAGGCTTGCCTGCGCTTGCCTTCTTTGCTGTCCATTTTCCTTTGGATTACCACACCATACTCTTCTGAGAGTTGGCGGCATCTCCTGGGTCCATCTCCACCTGATAATGCTTGGCGAAGCTGATCCCCACTCACCCAACCGTCACCGATGTCTTTAGTCAAACAAAGGTGTAAGTGATAAGCAAGCAATTCATATATCTTTTCGCATGACCCAGAAACGTTCTCAAGGCTTTTAGCTGCCTCATGTTCCAGACCTCCCTGACCTGTTCGTGCCCTTTGGTCATTCTTAAGATGCTCAAAAGGGCGATGGCATGTCGGGCAATGAGTATTAGTCTTCATCTTCATCTTCTAACTCCTCTGGGTCTCCGATATAGAATACGTTGTCGTACTCTTTGAAAGTCTCATTCATTTCCTTATCGGTCAAACCTGACGAAAGAACATTGAAGAACTCGATCTTGTCCATCTCATTATTGAAACCAAACTGTTCTCTCATTTCCTTACATTCGAAAACGATGTCCTGAACATCTTCTTCATCAAGCAGCGTATTAGCGAAAGCCATAGCTCTTTCTACAGGGGCGCCATTCTCATCAATCGGTTCAAGCATTTGTATCCCCAATAGTTTCTTATCTTCATCCAGAAGATAAAACTGGTCGCTTTCAATATCATCATTTTCATAACCAATATGTTCCGCCAATTTAGCCACAACCATGAAAGCCTTCCAATATGGTTTCGGCATTGGTTCTCCCATGTAAGGGATGTAGAACAAGTAACCGTCGTCTACTGATATGTCTGCCATTATTTGATCTCCGTGTGGTCAAAATTCTTCGCCTTAATATACAGAACCCCATTTGATTCCAATGCTGTATTAACTTTGAGGCCCATTTTCTTGCCGACGTTGTAACACATTATCCTCATTGAACGAGGGTCAGCGAAGAAGTCCTCACCATGTTTAAGCATCCAGATGTCTCCATCCATCCACTCATTCCACGGGTAAGAACCATACTGACCTCTCATTTGGCGACCCTTCGGCCACGCATCTAATTTCTTTGCCATTACTACTCACCTTCCTTAAAGGTTGTTTATTTGTTGGTAGTTCCTTTGCGCCCTGTGACGAAATCATCAGCAGGGACAGTGACTGTGTTCCCTAATTGGGATACGAATACTTTGACTGTGTTATTTGCATAACACTCTACGATGTAGCCCGTATCTTTACGCGTTCCTTTTTTGCGTTTCAGTTGAACGAATACGTTAGCACCAGGCTTTAGAATTCTTGCGCCTTCACGTCGTATTTCAGAGACAACGACTTTTTCTTCATGGCTACGACTTCTCTTAGCACTACAAGTTTCCAGTATTTGCCTTAGAGCATCTTCTGTTTCATATGGCTGGCTCGTCCCATTGGGTAGCCTCTTGCTGTAGGTCGTCCCCCACGCTACGCTTCTAGCAGTTAAGCAATGACCGCATGAAATGTAACCATGTTTGGTCGGTCGGAAACATGGTGGCTTAACTAAATCTGGAAACTTAGTAGCCCAAGGTTCTGGAATTTGGTATCCGCTTTTATTATTTGCCAATGGTGTTTGTTTCACTATTTCTCCTAATAAGGTCTTTCATTAATTAATTCTTACTAATACTTTATCGTAACTACATACGAACAACAACCTCTAGTGGAAATATCCTAAACAGATGTTTCCTCTTCTGGAGGATATGGTACATCCGCATCGCGAATTGTCAAACGATACCAGCCATCAGTTTCATCAGAATAAACTGCTGCGTCTACGACATAATCCCCTGCTGTTAGTTCACGCTCTATGCGTGAGTCCCAAGGATCAGAAACATTATCTATGACAGCGCTACCATCAGCCAAAGTCACATCCGGTGTTTCATCTTCATCAGTTGCTGTTGATGGTGGGTTGTTACAGTCCTGCCAGTTGCCACAATCATTGCCACCATCATCGTCTTGTTGGATTTGCTGTCCGACAGTTATGGCTGTGGTATCACCAGAATGTTCACCGTCAGAGGAGTCCGTGTCATGGT
>Ga0098044_1001397_pt1 | contig 12640 bp, 17 predicted proteins | sample 10_taG_FD_75053 | JGI IMG/M metagenome (GOLD analysis project Ga0098044, IMG submission 75053) | Marine viral communities from the Subarctic Pacific Ocean - 10_ETSP_OMZ_AT15264 metaG | ecosystem: Environmental > Aquatic > Marine > Oceanic | place: Pacific Ocean | collected 2015-01-16 | reverse complement strand
TCTTCAACAGAATGACCTCTATTTTGAGTTGTTGTTACTCCTAGATCACCTATTGATAATTCAAATTTATCCGTTTCCATTATGGTTTATTTGGCTCTACTATATCGTTAAATTCAGTTTGTGGGTCTGCTCTGCCTGATATTCCATAAGGTACCATTTGCTGTTTTATTACATCAGAATATTTACAAACTTTCATACTGCCATCTTCTACATAACTTACTACAGGGTCTTGTAAACGATGATAACCATATAATTTATCTTTAATTTCAACATTGGCATCTAGTAAATTAGACCTTAATGCAATAGAAACATCTATTTTTTGCTCCATGCACTTAGCCAACCAATACTCACAACAGGCTCTTCCCATTTCTGCAAAATACACTAATTTTTTGTAAGTAAAATCAGCTCCATACATTGCAACAGAACCAACTTTATTCCAGTAAGCAAATGCTATTGCATAAGCTACTGTATTATTTAAATACCCACACTCTGTGTCTCTTACTATTGACTCTATAGGATATAGTTCAACACTAGGAACTCTTTCATCTAACTCTACAGAATAAATAGGACAAGTTAATTGAGGTAAAACCCTTCTTAATAATCCTGTTTGATTGCCCGCATCATCAGTATCAAAGAATCTAGTCATTGGGTCCATTGCAAAAACTCTATCAGGATTAGGTATAACTCCTGCCATTGCATTTATAGCCCAAACTTCATCATATTGTTTACTATGTGCTGTAGCTATATGAAAGTCTAATTGACTTTCTCCCATAGCAAGAATTGCTATATTTTTGCCTTTTAGGCTTTTTATTGGTTTTTTTAACATTATCTGCTCCTTAATGTTTTATGTTACTGGTACTTGAAAACTTCCTTCTCTATAAGTATCAGTTGTATTTCTTCCTTCACCTAATACTTTTAATCTTCCTAATGAGTCTTGGTATCTTTGATTATATAAATTCATCATTTCAGGCTCACCCTTCATATAAGTATATCCTTCCAACAAACAACCATACAATAAAGCATTAGTTGCATTCGTAGATAACCATGTAGTTCCACTATCTGCACCTGCCGTTATGGAAGCAGGTCTATAAAAATAATGAAGTTCTGCGGTATAGTCAGCATCCGGAGTGGGTCCAACTATAAAAGTATCATCGTCAAAAAGTGCATAGTGTTTAGGTGCAGCTTTTGTAGTTGTTGTAGGATAAGCTTCTCTTATAAAGCTTACATCAGTCCGTATTAAATAATTATAAGTATTAGAACTTATAGTTGCTACAGAAAAAGAATCCATAAAATCACTAGGAGTAGCAAGATATTGATTGCCGTCTGTTAAACTCCCTTGTACGTTTTTCCTAAATACAGGTAAACGTATCATTTTTAATATTCTTTCTTCAGCTTGTTTAATTATTGTAGGTAAATCAGTAACAAAGTTTGTTTCTGTATTTTGTAAATAATCTTTAATAGCTGTTTGTAATTCTGCGTATGTCATAATTAACTCGTTGTAACTGTTAATGTTCCAATTTTACCGAACATATCTAAACCAAGCGTAGAAGAACCATATTCAGTTAACCCTCCTCCTATTGGATTCCAAGCTGAAAATCTTCTACTTGCAGCTAAACTATTGTCCGGTCTAGGGTTAAGTAAAGCTTGACGATCATCTGTAGGATATTTTCCTACTTGTAATTGAGGCTGATCTATATCAAAGCATTCTGGACAAACTCTATAGCCAGTTCTCTTTTGATCATAGATTTCAAATCTTAAATCATTGTATGGATATTCAAAGTTACAGCGATCACAATACGCTATAGCTTTGCTTCCAGAAGAATAGTTACCCATTAGTTATGACCAATAAAAGGAACAAAACGAGCAGAAGTCTTTTCTCTATCTTCAGAAGCAGCTAATTGCCATTGTTCTTCATATAGTCCTTTTAATGCAATAACTCTCTCTGGTTGTTCTGCGTGTTTTATTGATAAATAATAAGCTAATCCAGCAGTTGCACATGGCAAAAATCTTGCTGGTAAATCTAAAGTATTAGATGCAGGAGCACCTACGTCTTCGATTCTAGCTATTCTATAATAAAATAAAGTATAAGTTTCCGCACTATCTGGGACAGGATATAAATGGACAACAGGGGCTGCTTGTTGTCTATCTATATAGATTTGAATTGGTGTGCCTTGAGATAATTTATTTGGAATTGCTGCATAGGTAGATACAGAAATACGATTTAAACGTGAATCGCTTTGCGTACTTGTATTACCTGAATCAGTTCTAATAAAATATTCAATTAAATCAATAGTATCGGCTGGCATAGTATAACTACTTGTTCCAGCAGTAAGCGTTTGTGTTCCGCTTTCAACTGTCCATAAGTTAATACCACGATTTGCCCACTCAAGAAACATGGTATTTAAGGAGCGTCTAGCACTCCTTAAATGATACCCAGAACGCATTTCTACTCCAGCCATATCATAGGCTTCTTCTGCTAGTTCTGTAAAATCAGGATTGAATGTAGCTGTTCCGCTTGTAGCCATCTACACTCTTCCCCCAAATTTCTTTTTAACTAATGATTGATAATCCAAAGGTTTAACTGTTTTTCCTCCTTTATATCCTTTATTAGTCATTTTTTTCCCAGTCTTTTCCGCATACTCTTTTGCTGCTTTTTCACCAGTTTTTGTATATGAAAAATGCTTATCACCAACTTTAGGCATAATAATCCCCTTTAATAGTGTTTATGTGCCCAAATCATTACGCTATAAGTGTCGCCACTTGTATGATCATTTGTTGTTAACAATAAATCACCATTGACTCCACTGCCAGCGTTATTTGGCACACCTGATTTTCCTTCATTTCCCATAGAAAAATCCCAAGTATCTGACCAGTCTTTAGGTGCTTGGCAAATAAACATATTGGAAGTTGCGTTCCAATATAATGAAAAGCCCATACCTACATTACTAAACCAGATACGTTGAATTGATATACGGCTACAGGCTGCTCCTGTAGTTGGGTTAGAATTTAATGCAGAAACATCAACTTTAGCTACAGCACTTTCTCCAGTGCCATCACTAATGTTGGTTATTTTCATTATTAAATTCTTACCACCGTCTTCTATGGTTTGACTTGTTACTGCGTCAGCCATTATTTACTCCTTACTCAAATGGAGTTGCTAATGTACCGTCACCGTGTAAGTAAGCTTCACAATGCCATACTGCTGCTGATGTAGCCACTAAACGAATTACTCCGCCTACTAACCAGCCTTGTGCTGCTGTACCTAAGTCAATAGTGTCATCATTACTTGCATCAGGGATGAAAGTATTAGTATCTCCGGCAGTTGCTGGATCAAATATCTGAGCAAAACCAGAGAATAAATCACTGGTATTGTCAGTATTAATTTGTCCTGCACCTGTAAAAGTTGTACCAACTATGAAAGTATAGTTTAGACCTGCTGCTGCGGTAGGTAGTGTTACTACAATACCGGCTGCTCTATTTAAAGTATAAACAGTTCCTGAATCAGTTGATTCTACGCTTTTTGTTGCTGATGTAATACTGCTGACGTTAGAATAAGAAGAAAGATAACCTGTTGTGGTTATATTTCCGCTTGTATCTACATCTAAATTGGTAGTAATAGCACCAGTAGTTGAATTTTTACTGATTTGCTCAAAACCACCTTCGGACCTGACCGGTCCGCTAAAAGTTGAATTTGCCATAATTAAGTCTCCTTAATAAATCTATCGTCTTGGCGAGTCTGCTAGGTCAGTCGATAAATAAGATAAAAACCCTAGATTAAAAACAGAAAAAAGGGCGATAGAATTAACTATCGCCCATTTATTCTTAGCTACTACCCGGTGATCCGTAGATTCCCATGTAGTCACTTACTCCAAAGGAGTAACGTTCTCTAGCCTTATAGCGAACATTTCCGGTATCAAAATCACCGTCCATAGACGTTTCTAAAGCTGTTCTCTGGAAGTGTTTCATTCCATTTGGAACATCAGTAATAACGAACCATGCGTTAGTATCTGTTAAATAATGATTAACAAAATACCCTTCTGGTATAGCTCCGTTATTTTTGATAGCGTTAATGTCGTTATCAGACGTTGAAACTCTGCCAGTTGTCTCTAAAAGACGAGTAGCAGTGAATTGCAACGCTGTAGGTATGATTAAACGCTTTGGTTGAGCAGCAACTAAAAGTCCACGTTCATCTTTAAATCCAGCAATATCAATTACTGCATTCTCTAATGAAGTTTCATTTAGATCACTTGCTGTAGAAGGACGGTTACTATTTTTACCACCATCCACCAAAGGGTGTCCATCACCACCTGTTACACCATCACCGTCAGCAGTAAATAAATTTACTCCATCTCCGGATTGATAAGAGTTTGTGAATCCATTGTTTAATGGATTTACAGCTTTTACCTGTTTAGTGTAAGACATTGCTCTAGCTAGTGCTTTTGTGTATCTAGCAGAAAGAGAATCATAAAGATTATCTTCCATTGCTTCTTCTGTGATACTAAAGCCCATAGCTATAGTTTCGTGATTATAACGAGCAGTGTAAGTTTCTTGTGCTGAATCATAACTGATTGCAGAACCTTCATTCTTAACTGGTGCAGCGTCAAATCCACTTAACTTTACTTCTTCCTCGAAAGAACGATCAGAATTTTCAGTTTCGTAGATTGCAGCGTGCTCATCGTCATAAGACGTATATTGATCCCCAAAGAGTGCATTCAATCCCGGAAGCAGCTCTTTGAGCATTTGTGCTCTTGAAATAGCCATTTTCTATACTCCCTTAAATACCTGTGGTATTTAAATATTGATGCCCTACATTGAATTTAACAATGACATCTGTGTAATCATCACCAACTGAGCTATCAGGACCATCAACAAAGTCGATGATTCTTAATGGAAGAGTAGCTGTAGTTGCTACGATAGTTGAACTATCGACTGCATTTTTGCTACGTCCAATGCTCGTTGAACCTGCGGTTTGGACTATTGAAACATTATTACCTATAGCCGTTTGAGCTAAAGAAGCGTCACCTTGCATCTTCAAAAGAACATAAGGGTCATCTAAAACATAAGCTTTAATATCACTAGCTACCGTTGAAGCTGGATAATATTGTGAATATGTAGGTTGTTTAGTAGTCGGATCAGTATAAGAACATCCCATAAAAACACCAGTGGTGGTTAACGAGGTTGTTCCTGTATCTTTTTCTATAGTTCCGGCAGCGACTGTTTTTACGAAGTCACCGTAGAATATAGCGGTGCCATAATTACTGGCTATCTTTAAGTGTCTAACTTTTCCTGTAAAGGAACCGCTTGCACTCAGAGTACCAATAGGTTCTGCACCTGAAGGAGTTGCCGTTGCTGACATATCTTTTCTCCGATTAAATTAAATAAAGCATAATTAAATATTAATTATTGCCACCAAATTTAACCTTCGTAGACCTTTCTGGGTTTAACAGAGGCATACGAGGGTCATTTTCTCGTAGATAATTTCTGTCGACACCTTCCATTTGGTTTTGAGCCTGTTCTTGATAATACCTTGCCCTAGCATCCATATCTTTTTTAGGTGCTTTACATAAAAGTAAACCGCCTATTTCTATGTTGCCTTTTTTTGCAAACTCCGATCCATAATCAGATTGAATTTTTAATTCAGGATGATCTTCAGATAACACGGGTTCCCAACCTTCACGAAAACGTGAAGACACATTAATGTTGTCGGATTCTCCGAGTATTTGAGTTCTCACCCATCTAAAAACCCAACCATCTTTAGGGGATGGAGTAGGTAATAAAGATTGAGGTACAAAGCTATCAGATGGACGATAATCGTCTTTTCTTTCATCTACTTCTCTAGGTGCACGCTTATCGACTACAGATTCTTCTGTGTCGTTTTCATATATATCAGACATTAAATTTTCTCCTTAATGAGTTCTTTAGCATATCTTTCTGGACTAAGCCCAAGTCGCTTTGCGAGAGCAACTTGAGTTGAAGTTAACTGCACTTTGCGGGGTTTGCTACCGTTGTTTCGAGTAGATGGAGCAACCACCGATTGTGTATTTCTGGATGTCACAGTTTCAACGATTTCATCGTTGTCTTCATTAGATTTATCCATCCCGAAATAATCAGGGAAACGGAGTCGCATACGCTTATCCACTTCCTCATAATACTTATCTGACTGTGGCAATATGCCCTCTTTAGTAATTAGGGTGTCATGTATTCCTAACGCCAAAGCAGTCATTTCTTTTTGGTCTTCTGAACCAAACCATGTGTTCTCTTTAAGCCACGATACTGATTTTTGATCAATAGGCGGAGCCGTCTGAGGCAATGGTTGTTGCTGTTGAACGTTTTGCTGCATAGGCACTTGCTGTCCTTGTGCTTTTTGCCTTGCAAAATGATCGTCTGCAACTTTTAATTCTTGTTGAGCCTTAAGCATTTCTTGAGTTGCATTTGTCAACTCATCAGCATCGCCCTGTTCATAAGCTTTCTTATGAGTTTCTTTGGCTTGCAATAACTGAGATTCAGCTTTTGCTTTAACTTGTGACATTAAAGCACTTTCACCTCGTTGAACTAATGCCTGCAATCTTCTGTTTTCTTCTGCTTGTTGTTTAGCAAAGTTAACAGATTCATCACGCAAACGTTCTGCTGCTTCTTTGGCTCTTCTTTCTTCGTGCCATTCGTATTTAAGTTTATTAATACGTTTTTTAACACGATCATCAACATCGTCAATTTCTTTTTCTAAATCAGCTTGATCAGCTTCTTTTTGATTATCTGAACGTGCCGTTTTTCGGTCTTGTTCAGGTCGGTCATCAACGACTTCTACATCAAAATCTGCTTCTTCACCTTTATCAGAAATAACAGTATTTTTAATGCCTAAGAACTTTTCTTCATTAGAAGAAGGTTCTTCTTGAACAATTTCCTTTTCTGGTAATTCAAATTGTTCTTCTGCAAACTCTTCGTTTGTACTCATGCTTTTACCACTCCTCTTGGGTCTTCAACAACAGCTTCTACACTGTCGTCATTGATTAATCGAAATTCTTTTCCATGCACTAAAAATCTTGTGCCTGAATAAGAACGCATTATTATCCAATCGCCTTCCTTACAATAAGCACCGTTTGGAAAACGTTTCTCATCTTGGTAAGCATCTGGACCTAACTTCATTACAAATCCACATATAGAGCCAACAGATTCTCTTTCTACAAGAGAAGCAGCTTTTATAATACCGCCTTCTGTTTTTTCTTCTGCTTCAGGTAATGCTATTAATATTCGATAACCAGAGGGTTCTGGTAGTTGTTTCGCTACTGATTCTTCATCTTCTAAATCAGATTTTTTTGTTTTTATGTCTTCTACGGCTTTCATAGTTTCCTTTTATTGCACTGGTTAAGGACCAGAGACCTTCGCATCATTATGATGTTAATCTTCTCCTCTTTCTAATAGATCAAGGAGATCACGTTCTGCTAAAGCTAAACCGGCTATGATTCCACACATATACCTGTATTCACTAAAGTCTTTGCAGCTTCCCCCAACTAAAGCATCAGAATGGTCATTCATTTGCTCTCTAATCATTTTTCGTAATGCGTCAGGAAAATTTTCTGTACTTAAAGGTTGCATTATTTATCTTTAATAGGCTTATCTTTATGCAGTATATCTTGTGCTATTTCTTTACCTATCTTAGCACCTTCTATTTTTTCTTTACTGCTTGTATCTGCCTGATCAGTTGCCATTTTTGCAGATATATTAGCACTTGTTATTCTTTCTTGAGAAGCTAAACGTTCTAATTCAGTTGCAGCAGTAACTTTAGATTTTTGTAAATCAGCAGCAATTTTCTCTGCATCTGATTTCATTTTAGCTTTAACCTGAGATTCTCTAATATCTAACTCACGATCACGCTGTTGAATAACAGGGTCTTTGAGTTTTTCTTGAATCTCTTTCTGTCTTTCTTCTGCTATATCTTTATGTAAAACTCGCTGTGCTGCTTCCGAAACCAACTGTGACAGTCTCAACTCTATATCCTCTGGCAATGGTTCCTCTGGAGGTGGTAACGGCACACCGAGCTGTTCTTCTATTTCTTTACGATATTGGAAAGCAATATGTTCTGTGACGTGCTCTGCAAATGCACCTAAAATAGCGTTTGCATTAGGGCTTTGACCAATCATTTGTTTTATTTTAGGATCATCTGCCATAGCCATGTGCGTCATAATGTGTGCTTCATGGTCTTGGTACATAAATGCTTTGACAGGCTTCTCATTAAGCATATTCATATTTTCAGATACCGGATTAGTAGGATCAATATCTTCATCTAACGGAACAATACTCTCTGGATCACGAATACCTAGTGTTTCAAGCATTTGTCTATGCAATTCAGGCATATTATACATTTGAGGTGCTTGTTGAGCGAGTTGTAAAGCAGCCTGATACTGCATAATTCGTTGTGCAGTAGTAGAAGCATTTGGATCAGACACTGGAATTACGTCTATTCTGTCGTCAAAGTCTTCTGGAAGCAATTCCTGACCTTCTGTAGCGTAAGGGTACTCTGTAGGACCAAAATCTCTGACTATTCCTGAAAGAATGTTAAGTTCTTTCTTCATAGAAGCGTGTATTCTAGCTTGAACAGACCCCATAACCTTCATAGAACGCTCTAAAATAGCTAAAGTAGTGCCTACAGGAGCCTGATTGTTCATATCAGCCACTTTCATGTCTGCTACGGACGCAAATCTACGTCCTTCTTCAACTAAATTGTCTAATAATTGATATAAAACGCCTGAAGGCTCTTTATATGGTAAAAAAGTAATGTTATCTCGTATAGCACCGCCCGGAACGTCTACATCTCTGAACTCACCCGGCATAATAGGAGTATCATCACCTTTAATTCTAAGACCTCTAGCCTTTAAACCGCCCGGTAGGTTGGAAAGCGTACCAGCATCTACTAATTGTCTAAGTAAACTTGTCGCAGATTTTGCAATACCACCAATTAAATGTATAAGACCAAAGCCATAAAAGCCTAGACCCGGCAAATATTGGTAGTGAACAAAATGCTGTCGAGACATCTTCTGCTCGTCTTCTTCATACCAGTTTCTGCGAATAGATAGAATCTTACGAGAAGACAAATCTACGGTAACAATATAGGGTAATGCGATGCCAGTAGGCTCTCCGTCCTTTAAATCAGGGAAATCTTCTAAATCTAGGTCAACCATCATCTCTAATAGAGTATGTCGTTGATCATAGTCGTAACTTGTGCTATCTCCTGTTAATTGATTGTATTTTTCTTTAATATCGCTTAAATCAGGAGTTGGTGTATCTAACTCTATATCTCTATAAAAGCCATTTACTTGTAATTTTCTTACCTCATTAGAGGTTTTCTTCATTATGTGCGTAGCACGTTCGCAAGTTGTTAGATCGGCAGCACCGTAACTAACCACAAAGTCTTCTGCTGGAACAAACATTGAACACGGTCTGTTCATATTAGGATCAAAATAAACTTTTCTAAAGGCAGAACCAGCTAAAGGCAGATTAAACAGTAATTTTTCTGTCTCACTGCGATACTCACTCATCTTATCTGTTAATAAGTAGTTAAGATAATCCTTAACACGACTAGCTTGTTGTTCCTTTTCAGTAGTTACTGTTCCTACTACTTGAGTTCTTACGGGTCCTTTAGGTGGAAACACTTCCGTTATAGCTTGTGCCTGAAATCTAACGACAGCTTCTGTTAAAACAGGGTGAGAAACACCGCAAGCACCGTCAAAAGGAATGCTTCTGTCTTCTATCTTAAGACCTAATTGATCCAAGCCTTTAATATAAGTCTCTTCCCAATCTGATCTTGACTCTCTATCGCTCTTATAATTAGAAACCAATTCAGAAGCTAACTCATCAAGTTGTTCTTCTGATACAAACTCCGCTAAATTATCATTAAAATCATTAGTAAAATCAACAGCATCAGGATCGAAGTCTATTATTAGACCTCCATCTTCTGTTCCAATAGCCACTTCTTCTGGATTTGTTACCAAAATCTCTAGTGGGCTATCTTCTACGATAGCTTCTGGTGTTTGTAACGGTTTCTCTGCCATTTAATTACCTAGATTTTTTTCTTCTAATAACTTTGGGTTTCTTTTTAGAAGTCTTAGCAGGTGCTTTACCACCTTTCCAAGCTTCATTAACATCTTTTGTAGATTTATCATCTGCAACAAACGTTCCTTTTTTAGTTCTAGCTCTAACAGGCTTTTCTTCCGTTTTAATAGGTTTTACTTTAACAGCTTCTCTGCTTTCTGTTAGAAGTTCTTCTATTTGTTTAGCTTGTTTAGTAACCTTATCAGATACTTTATTAGCTCTCTCTATTGTTTTTCTTTCAAAAAACGTAGATATTTTTTCCCAAAAACTCATATATGCTCCTTAATAATATTCTACCCTTGTTCCAATAAACTCTTCATCTTCTTCATCCGAGTATAATGGAACAAATCCACCTTGACGAAATCTCAACAACGCTTGCGTTGAAGCATCTACCAAGTCATCGTGCTCTCCACTAGGAAAAGCAGCAAATTCTTCTATAACTTCCTCTGAGAATCTCTTCTCTGGTGCCCACACCACACCTGATGCAAATAGATCAGCTACAGCGTTAACTCTTGCTACCTTATCATTTCCACGACTAGGTGTATATTCTGATACAGGTATTCCCATTTGTCTTAATTCAAAGATAAGAGGCATTCCAGCAGCTTTACCCTCAACTATAAAAGCATCTGGTTGCCATTCTTTCCAATGATCAAATGCTTTCTTTTTCAGTTCAGGAAACTCCATTCGATCTTTAATGGCATCTAATAAAATAATATTAGGTTGCACTATTCCAGTTCCTTCATCTTCTTTATAAAAGACACCCCAAGTTGTGCAAGCTGAATAGTCGGCACGTTGGGTCTTTAAAAAAGCCGTGTCCCAACTTTGAATTATAAATTCACATTGAGGCGGATTTTTATATTCCCAATTTTTCCACCACTCTCTTTTTACAATAGCACCTTCTTCTGAAGTTGGGTCTTGTTGATATTGAGCAGACCATTTTGATACCGGCAGTTCTGCTTTTAATTTCTCAAGTTCTTTTATATCCCAGAACTCTTGCCATAAACTTTTACCTGAAGGCAGTATTGCTGGAAACTCTATTACCTCCCAATCATCCACACCTTCTCTACTTTCTTGTGCTTTAAGTATTTGTCCTGTTAAGTCTCTCTTATGCCAACGAGTCATAACAATTACGATTGACCCGCCCGGCTGCAAACGCTGTCTTGGACCTGATGTATAGTATTCATACACTCTATCAAAAACAGAAGGGTCTCCACTTTGTCCTTCTTGCTCTGAATGTGGGTCGTCTATAATTAAAACGTCCGCACCTTTACCTGTTACCGCACCGCCTACACCAATCGCAAAATACTCACCGCCCTTATTTGTATTCCAACGTCCGGCAGCTTTAGAGTCTGATTGCAAAGCAACATCAGGGAAAACACTTTTAAAATCTTCTGAACCAACTAAGTTTCTAACCTTACGTCCAAACCCTACTGCTAACTCAGCCGTGTGTGCAATTTGGATAATTTTTTTTTCGGGGTAATTACCTAAATACCACGCTGGCAATAAATAAGATGCAAACTCTGACTTAGTATGACGAGGTGGCATATTGATTATTAATCTTTTTAAGTCACCCTTTGCTACACGATCAAAGGCATCAGCCATTTTAGTATGGTGATAACCTTCAATGAAGGCAGCCCATATATGTTTTACAAACGGTAAGAAGTTATTACTGCAAGCTTCTCTGTTTGTAGCAAGTTCGTATTCTTCTAATAATGATAAAAAACGTTTCTGTTCACTAACAGGCAACTGCTTAATCTTATCAAGATAATCTTTGGACAAGTTAGCCCCCACAACCTTTATAGATTTTTACAACCACAGGAGAGCAATCTTCGGTGGAGTAGTTATGGAGGCTAGAGAAAACACCGTCTAGTTTATAACTAACTATATTAAATATTAGTTTATAACTAGCTAGTTTAAAACTATTGAGAGCAAAGCTCTCGTAGATTTTACACATTATTCATACCTTCTCATGTTCGTCAAGTGTTTTTTAGAACTTTATTTATCTCGTCACTAGACTCTTTCATGCGAGCGAGCCACTCTTTTTTTCTTTCTTCTGTAGTGAGTTCGGCTGCCGCCACCTTTTTTTCTTCTTTAGGAGGAAGCTCCGCTCGAAATTTTTTTTCCTGAGTAGTAATGTTCGGTTTATGTTCAGGTGCCACAGTCTTATGTATTACTTTAGGCTTCTCCGGCTCAACCTTCTTCTCAACCACCTCAACCTTTTCTTGATATTGCCTTAGTGGAGAGTTCCTAGTTGACATCATAGTACGCCAACGCTTCGGTTGCATAGTGATCCACCCGTCCTCATGTAGTCTCTTAACTATAGAATGAATAGTAGACCTAGATGAGACTCCTACTTTATTCGCTATGGCTTCTAATGAAGGTCCACAGTGCTGCTCTGCCCAATAGTCTTCTATTGCTTCTAATACTAATAATTGTCTTGGAGTCATATAATCACCGCTATTGTAATAAGCAGAATAGACGTTACTGCTAATAATTTTAATTCATCCTTACTATACATATATATCCCTGTATTCCGGTACCTTGAACGTTTCCC